>Ga0065165_1001531_pt1 | contig 24204 bp, 19 predicted proteins | sample AraplaMF_Cvi_mMF_FD_63813 | JGI IMG/M metagenome (GOLD analysis project Ga0065165, IMG submission 63813) | Arabidopsis root microbial communities from the University of North Carolina, USA - plate scrape MF_Cvi_mMF (version 2) (version 3) | ecosystem: Host-associated > Plants > Roots >... | reverse complement strand
CCTGTAGCAGACTGGTTACCCGATACCGACGCCAGATTTACAAGCGTACCATCCGGATCGGTAAGCGTAAACACAAAATCGAACGTACAGGTCTGGCAGCCTATCGGCCCCATATCTGCGCCCATCGCCGACAGATCGTACCGGAATGTATAATTGGTCTGCGGTACTGTATTTAGAATCTTATGATTTGTATAACTCGCGCCATCGACCCTGCGGTTATTCGCACTGATATCGACCGTAATCGGGTCCGTGCTTAACGCCGTATAACTGGCAAGAGCCTCCAGGTTGGCCGGCTTATCGCCTGCAAGCCCTGACGCCACCACGTGGTTGTCGCGGTCCAGGTAAGCGACACTCACCTGCCCGTCTGTCTCAACCGTTATATTCTTTTTATAATAGATGGCAGACCCGGCGTTACTGCCAAACAACCGGATCAGCTCTGCCGGAGCCGCGTCGCCATAAAAGTGCCGGGTGGCATGTGCTCCATCGATCTGGAATTCTTTACCAGACTTCGACTCCCGTGCAAGGCCGCCGGTATTATCACGGGTATACTCCGTCTGCGTATACGGGAAGCCCTCACCCTGTGGTATGTAATCCTTATGAATACCGGGAATATCGTTTGCCGACGAATAATACTTACCCGCGCCGGCCTGATTCGACAATGTGCTGTTCGCGATCTTGTAGTTGTCGTAGTGAAATTTCTTGCGTATGGCCGACGTTCGCGCACTCACCAGCGGATCGGCTGCTGAAAAAATATGAAAGCCTGATTTGTATTGAAGCGACGTGGTAGCCGATGGAACGAGTAATATATCCACCGCCTTCCTGCCCTCATAATCATAGAGCATTTCGGCCACCAATGTAACTGCGTCTGTACTAAGCCCCGTCTGCGTCTGGCGTTCGCGGAACGTGCCGTCCAGGTAACTCATTACCGTTTTGTACTTACCACCCTCTGCGAAAAACGTCCGACCTGCCCAGTTCTTGGTTGCCGCGTGGTTATTGATGGCGAGCGGTGTACCATTGCCGTAAAACCAATGTCCCGCTATACGATGCTCCGGATACTGCGGATTATAACCAACGGCGCGAACACGGTACCATATACGTCCCTTGGGGTAATAGGTTTGATGTGTGTAATATTGCCCGGCCGTAGTAATGCGCACCGGCCGCTTAAAGGCAAACGCCTGAGCGGCCGTACCTGTAAATGCATCGTAGTCGTCAATAAACACCCACTCCACATCATACGCCATCATGCCCGCGCCGGCATACGTCCAGCTAACCGTGGTGTTACCACCCACGTAGGCGTAATTCAACGTCAACGGTGCCGTTGGATTAAATACATCCTCCAGCTTCTTATACAGTAAAACTTTTAGATAAATATTCTCCTGAGGAACAGTACCCGTCAGGGTTTTGCGTTTGATAACAAAGCGATAATCGCCATCGCACGAAATCAACTTATCATAAAAATGCGTCGCGATAAACGTCTGGGTAGGCATATCTACCCGAAGGGGCATCTTACGCAGCGTATCCTCATCATGAAGCAAAACAACGTCAACCGTCGACGTCCAAAGCTCGGCTGTATTACGATCGCCCAGATCATAATACAACTGGAAGCCAACATAGTATTCACCGGTAAGACAGGGCGGCGCATTAAAAACGTCTTCCGTACGGCCTTGCGTCAGACTGCTCAGCACAAACTGGCGCTCGATTAATGGAAGCGGAACGTTACCTTCCTTTTTTACTTTAACCGCCTCGGGTATCGTATCAGCCGCTAACGGTGCAAAAGGTGCCCAACGCGCAAACGCCGGCATACACGCTAACATTACCCAAAGAAAAAGCCCTATCCTTAATCTCATGTGTTTCGATCGTTAATGCTCGTACTGCAAATTACTACTTACGCGAAAGTTCCTCCCGCAACGCATTGATCTCCTTCTGTTGCTGAATAATATACAGCGTAAGCTCTTCGACTTTCTTCAACAATATGGCATCCATTTCACCGACCGTATAGCCCTTCTCTGAAACCTCGGCAGCCGAAGGAACATTGGGCAAATGCTGATGCGCTGCTATGTACGCCTCGACACTCTTCAGATCGGGCAATGTATACTGCTTCGCAAAAACATAATCCGGCCAGGTAGCACTCGTCTTCTCCACATGCAGGTCTTTTGCACCAACGGTACCATTTACCGCCAGCGCATAGTTGTTCGGATTGCTGCTCAGCGGCGTACCGATACCAACCGGCCCCGACACATACAACGACGATGCGTTAACCTTACCGTTTACGGCAAGCGCATAGTTATTCGGGTTCGTACCCAGGCTCGTACCTATACCAACAGGACCGTTGTACGATACCGACGAACCGGCCGTAGTCCACTGCGAACTGATATAAAGCTGATTATTCACATACAGCCCCGTAGCGTTAACCGTACCGTTCACCGCAAGGGCATAGGTATTACCGGTAGAAACAGCCGTACCGATACCGACACGCCCCTTCACGACAAGATCAGTCTTGGCAGGGTTAGCATAATTAAAATCATCGGCAATCAATAAACCACCAGACTTCAAACCGGCCGGTGTTGGTAAAACTGTAGTATTGATTACACGGAGGTAACGGTTAAGCTCTGTCGTACCCGCACCTGTAGCTACCGAAGGCGTACCGAAATCGAGCACCAGGTTACCACCCGAGACGTGAAGCTTATCAGCCGGCGTAACCGTACCGACGCCAACGTTGCCCGCATTACTGATAAAAAAGCGGGTTACCGGGGTAAACGTAGCACCGGCGGTAGTAGCGCTGTTACTGGCATAGAAATAAATACCACCATTGTAATGAAAACGGATACCCCGCGCACCGTATGTGCTATGCGTAGTCTCCCATTGCAAAACATCGTTACCACTATTGTACTTCGCGTTTTGCAAAATAAATCCATCGTTACTGGTATTCTTGTTCTGAATATTCAGCGGATAACTTGTACCCACCACCAGATCGTTTTGTGCCTGTGCCCAGGTTGATACGAGCAACAAAGCAATGCAGAAGATTTTCGTTATAGTATTCATGATCCTGACTATTTAGCGGCTAAAACAGTATAATTTTTAAATGCGGGGGATGCCCCCAGGGTTCCTCTATTCGATATCACGTATTGAGTTTCACTAAACGTATCCGCGCCAAAAACCGGCCGTACATCAAACCGGTCAAACGCGATCGTTACAAACTGCCTGGTACGGTATTGATAATGCAGCGCAGTCAACAGGTGGGTCTGCGGATTGATAAACAGATCTACATCCCGGATATCTCCCTTCTTCTGCTGCACACGGTAGTGATCATCGCCGGCAGCCGTCTTGCCCAAATATTCGGGAGTGCCATACATACGCAGCACACTATCGATAACATTCAGCCTGGCCATATCCTTGAACGTCTCCTTCTCGGCTTTCAAACTCCGTTTGTTACACACAATCTCCCGACTTCCACGATCTACCAGAACGATATACTTCTCGTTCATCAGCATCTCGCTATTACCGAAACGGTACAGATAACGCAGACCGCTACGACGAATAATAACCTGCTCGTTGAAATATGGCTTGGCCGCCCCCTGCTCGTCGAACACCTTCACCTGCATAGCGATATGAAAGTTCTCGGTTTGCTCATACTCCTGCCGAAGCTTCGACAATGCCTCCCTGAAATCCTGTGCCTGCGCTATCGCAACAGACAACAGCATGGATAATACAACTATGAAAAACGTCTTCATCGTAGATTAATTATGGTTTTCAACCTGGTAGCTCACGTTCTCCGTAAGCGTCTTAATACCATCTTCTGTCTCCTTTTGCGTCAGGTAGAGATTCCCTTCCTGATCGTAAAAAAACAGCGATGCAAAATTCTCCTCATCCAGTATCGCGCGAAGGCGATAATCGACCAGGTCATAAACATAACTGCGCATATTACCCTTATTCGGATGCAGCCTCAGATCGTCATACCACGCTGTGCCCGTGCTGCCGGGCTTGAACTTGAGTTCGATATACGTAGCCTGATCGGGACACGTAAACGTACCCTTCACCTGCTGCCATCCTTCGATAATACGCCCCGATGGAACCAGCGGTGTGGTTGACACCAACACATCCTGCTTATCGCGAACCAATACATCGATACCCAAATCATTCGCAAGCTTCGGCGTGGTAACATGCGGGTTATTTACCGACACCCACGCGCTCACAACGTACACTTTACCCGAATCCAGGCGCAGCAGATCCTGCTTGAAAACCTTTGCCGCCGTAATCTTCAAACTACTCTTACCGGTATGGGCAATGGTGTTATCGATATCCGGGCTTACAATCGGAACAATCTCATTATTAACCTTTACCTCGCCGATCCAGATTCCGGTAAACAATGCCTCGCGAAGCACCAGCAACGACCACTCCGGATTGGAAGGATGCGGCCGCACACAAATAATCTCGTTTCCGGTAATCGTCTTCGTGCGACGGAATCCGAAAAGGAAAAACGACCGCCCCGTAACATCGACATGCGTAACATTTGCAAAGTCCTGAACACTCGCCTTCACCACCGCCACATTCTTATAGCTCAATAACGTGGGATAGATATAAGACTGCGGCAATGGCTGATTCCCGAATATCCAATTACCCGAAGACTTGCCATCCAGGAACTCAAAACCGGTAAACGCCATTTCCAGGTGGCGCATATTTACACCGTTGGCCGACGGCAAATGTCCGCCGTAGTCGTAAAGCGCTCCGGAGTATACACCGAGCACATCGCGGTTCTCAAGCTCGAAGCTGAAGGGACTATAACTTGTAACACTGTTTGCTTTCGTCCAGTGTGGTATCGCCTCAATCTCGGCATTCTCCCAGCTAAAATGATCCATCGAAAACGTTCCGTCTTTTGCCAGGTTGGGTTGCTCCGAACGCTTCCGCGGAACATCATACACATGGGTGCCCTCACTACGCCAAACGCCTTCGGTGCCGTTGGCAAAGCCATGCCACTCGTTTAGTCCAGGCAACGTCTGCGGCAACGGCCACGCATCCGAAAACGTACTCACCGATGCGGCCAGCACCTCTTCCTTGATATGCGTATTCACCCGCACCACCGTATCGAGAAGCGCATCCTCGGCCGCATCGATCCGGATCTCCTTCTCGATCGTAATCGGACTGCCATCGCATGCCCCACACGTAAACTCCAGATAAAACGTAACCTTATACGTACCCGGCGCGCTGTAGCTGTGAATCATGTTCATATCGAAGCCCGCGTCGCCATCGCCAAAATCCCACATAAAGAAACCGATCGAACAGTTCTGCGGATTATTGATCTGAGGAATAAAGTCAACTGCACAAACGAGCTTGTTATAAGTAAAATCGGCCGTCAACGTTTCGATAGACGAAACATCGTAATAGAAACACTTGTAATCCAGGTAATCAACGCCCGATACGCTCGTAGGGTCTACAAACTCAGTCCCTCGTTTACCGAAGCGACCCAGTTGATAAAAGAAACACGAATTTTCACCACGACCATTCTCCATACCCACCGTAGCCGGTATACCACCAAATCCGTCTTTAGGACCTTGCGACGCATCGCCCGTAGTCCATTGCATATCGTCGTAGAAAAACGCAACATTGTTTCCAATACCGATAGATGGGTCGTTACCATCTGTTAACACCAGCTTGAATGTATTTGTCTTGTCCACCTTTTGCTGATAGTATCCCACACGATGCCAGATAACCGTTAAGCGATTACCGTCTAACTTGTAGTAAATCTGGCCACTACCGGCACCACGCGTATCCACGTCGGCCCAGAACGGCGCGATCATATCCAGGTGAAAGGGAAAGCCCGTGGAGCTATAGGTACCGTTGGGTGTATCGAACGTCACGTTACCGTTGATGTTCACAAAAAGCGTCGTATGGTTCGAGCCATAAAAGTTGAACGTAAACGGCAACGTTATAGCACTCGAAGAACCGTCGTCGCCCTGCCCCAGCACATCGAAGTTGGGATCGTTCGAAGGGTCCTCCACGACGCACGGTGCCGCGGCCATCGTCACAGCCGTGCGCGCCTGCCGTTGCGCATCGCCCAGGCTGTTCTTTTCACGGGCATCGTGCACCTTCGGATAATTCCTGGCGCGCGGCGCCTGCGGTGTTACCGGCAACTGCCCCTCCGCCTTAAGACGGTCGTAGTCCGGGTCACCCGGTTTAACAGCCTGCTGCGCAGACACAGCACCAATCACTACCAGCAACAGAAACGAGGTTAGTGTAAACAGTCTCATAGTAGCCATCATTTATTTCCCCGCGGGATAGTTATTGTTTTTTCATGTACCACAGGCGTTCCCGCCAACGTAGGATCTTTAAGCGCCGAAATACTTCCCGCCGAAACCGTTAGCTGGTTACGATAACCAGACCGCACAATCATCGCCTTGTATTCAGATAATGTAAGATTCGTATTTGAATAGAATACCTTACGGCCGTCTTCCTCACCAACATAAATAACCTTAGCCACCGGGTTGGTGAGACCCTCCGCACCCTGATACAACAACATCTCATCGCCCGGGAACAAAACGTTACCGGTCATATCCGTACTGAACTGAAACAGATTCGTCTTGTACGGTGTCTGCCGGATACCATTGATCTGAAACGCCGTACCGATGTTCTGGTACGCAGCGCCCATGCCCTGATATTGCGTATAGGCTGGGATGGTATAATTATACACCGGTGCGTCGAAGTTGTTATTCACCACTGTAAGCACAACCGAGCCCGTAAGCTTATCCCATTTTGTATTGCTCGTCTTAACCAGCGAGCCGCCATCGTACGCCTCCGTGCTCTCCAGAATACCCGACCGGTAAATCACCTTATTCGTCACAGCGGTCTTCAGCAATGTCTCGCTTCGGCTCACACTCGGCCAAACCGTAGCCACCGGCACAGGAATAATCACAAACAACAACGGCACATACACAATATCCAGGTTAACACGCGCACCCCCCTCCCATGTCACATCCTGGTACTCGCGCATATCCATAAAGAACTCGTTCTGCTGACCGAACGTAAACTTCGACACGCCCGGATTCTGTATATCGGCCGACGATGCCAGACTCAGTGTCCCGTCGTTATTATCCTTCATAACACCGCCCAGCTCCTGAACCTTCGTTTGCTGATACATACGCGACGCACTCACATAATTATACTTGATCCACGACATCGGCTCGGCTTCAAGCTTGCCCGTTTTATCCTGACGGAACGTACTCACCTGCTTAGGCTTTCCATGCATATCGTTCGTGACAATACTATAGCCCTGGCTGGCCGTAAGCTTCGAAATACTCACGTTACCCAGGAACGGGATGGGAACACTCAGCTTATACGACTTATTAACCTTATCCGTCTCGTCCGTAATCACCGGGAAATCCTTCGCCGTATAAAACTCGTTCACCATCATACCCGACGTACCGAAGCTGATACCCACCCCCTCGGGGAATAACTTCTTACCATCCGACAACGTGATATTCTTCACATCCTTCCCGGCAAGACTTGCCGAGGCCAGACTCGATACCGTAACCTTACTATACCCCACCGAAGGCCCCGGATAATAACTCTCGTTTACCGGATACTCGAAGTACAGATTGTTATCCGAACGCAGCGGTACAGACTGAACATACTTCTTTGCATAACGCAGCGGATTCTCCTCGCCACCCACAATCGGCTCATATGGCGCCACACCACTGCTTATCGTTTGTCCATTCTCCTGCGTGGTATACTCATACACCTGCCCATAAATACCTTCCTCATCTTCCGCCCAGTTATCCTTCATCGTAATCTGGCGCACCCGCAAACCGCCGCCGTATTTAATCTTATCGGGCGAGTAAAGCCGTATCCACGACTTATCACCAACCACCTCTTTACCCCATCCCTTACTGTTACAGAAATTGTAAAAACCTTCGAACATCTGGCGAATCTGCGTAAACACACTGCCCAGACTCCTGATCTGATCAACACGCGCCCCCACATCTTCCGTTTGCTTCAGCTTACGGCCCGAGTTAGCCAGCTCCGGCTGGTTGGTACGCACATGCTGCCACGCCCGCATCGAGAAGGGGTGATGCCCGTCCTCTGGTGTTACATAAAAATATCCGTATACATAGCTGCCCGAACCATCCTTCTCCAGCCCCACATTCGAAAGATTCACATCGGCATAGCCCGACACATACTCATGAAAATTCTCGCCAACACTGCGGAGGTTGACCTTTATCTTGAAATGAAGTTGCCTGCGCTGGTCTACATACTTCAAAACCTCTTCGCGTTGCTGCGCGGCCGTAAGTGTACCGGCAATAGCTTTTTCCAGCTTGAACCGGATCTTCATGTCATTATCGCGCAACGAGAACGAGCTCGATGGCGACACCTGCGCCGGTGCCGTATACGGATCAACCAGTGCCGTCATCTGCATCGCCGGCAAATGCTGCACATACGCGTAATCGTCTGTCTCATAATCCACAATAATCTTTCCGCCCGATGGCAGATCGATCTGCGTCAAACTCCAGGCTGCCGCGTTCTGATCGAGCTGCGCCTTCTTCAACGGATCCTGCTCCACATACGGAAAATCTGTATTGTGAAGAAAATCATTCGCGGGATAAGGCTTGTAACTACCCCAACGGTCGTAGGCATGTTGATCGTACGACGGATTGAAACTGTGATACGTGAACACGTAAGGATTCAAACTGCCACGCTGGCTGCTGCCATGCTCGAACCAAACACGCTTCAGCGTAAGCTTACCACGCCCCGTATTACTGTTGAATACACCCGGACATAATGAATAGTCATATTCGAACTTGACGACTTTGATCGGATGAGTCGTGCCGGCAGAGCGGCTGAACAAACGAATTTCCTTCAGCGCATGAACCGCCTTGCCCGTAGCGTTAGAGTCCTGCAATTTCATCGACACGCCTCTGCCGTCCTCACGCTCCTGCAACGAGAATGTCGTGATGTGCGACTTCGTTTCGGCTTGTGCCAGATACCAGACCTCCTTCTCGCCATAAACGTACGAACCCTTATCATCGCGCGGATCGGTCTTCCAGCCTTCCTGATAGTGCGCCTTCGAAAAAGGGTCACGCCATTTGTATGCATCATTTTCAGACGCCTTGCGGGTGTACGTAAACTTAACCCAATAGCCAAGATCATCTTCCGTCACGCCGTCGCCCGTTACATCTACATAGTCCGGACCGATAATCGAGGTAAGCAGATACGAGTGGGCATACTTTGGCAACTCCGTCTTCTTCAAAAACTTCTCGCTGTCCGAATGCTCGAAATAAGGATCGGCCTGACCGTTGTTCCCAACATTAACCTTCGACGTCTGACCGGTTTGCTTACGCGCGCTGAAAACAGCCTCTTCCTGTAGGAAGTTGTACGCCGGTATACCATAGTTATACCGCAGCCCCTCAGGCGTAAGCGCCGTAAACGCGGCAATGTGGTGACCGGGCAAACCCGAACGATTATACACTTGCTCCGCGCCATTCGCGTCGCGATATTTTACCTTCAGATACGAAAGCACTTCCTGACTTCCATTAAGAAGCTGTGCATTCGTGAGCGTTTGAATAACCTGGCCGCGCGACTTGCGCTCACGATTCGTAGTCGCTGTATTCGGCGCTTCGCCATTCCACGTACTGCTCTCTAACGTCTTCGATGCCTTGGGACTGAAGTTATCACCGGTAAGCCTGACACGAACTGCCGATGTACCACCTATAGCATTCGTAGCCGATACCGGCTCACTCGAATGCTCACCGTGAACCTTGAAAAACCACGGCTCATAGCTATCATTCAAATTCTTATCCTGGAAAGAAGCATGAGACGCTATGTCATTGCCACCACCCCAGCCACCGGATGTAGACTTGGAGTGATTCACGCTTAAGTTAACGCCTACGTGCGACGCCGCAGGACCTACGTCTACACCAATTGATCCACCGACCGACACCGACGATGTTTCGGGGTCACGTAAAATACCATAGTCATTCCGCATAGGCCGGTACATCGCCGATATACCCTGCCCCGCAACCGAATAAATATCATACGTAAGAGACGGGATAGCCAGGTTCGGCGATTCCTTCATCACCATACCATCCTTCTCACGGTTATAATCCAGAACAGCCTTACCGTCGCGCACACCTTCCTGGTAATTCATATAACCATAAGCGTCTGTACGAACACGTTTCTTATTATTGGAAAGCCACTGCTCGCTGTAAAAGCCGCGGATGTAACCATTGGCAAACAAACCCCACCATGAACCACCGGGCTTGAACTGCGCCGATATACTCAAATTCCGCATCGGCATCGTTACCTGAGGAGTATACCCCGGATGCGCCAGACTAATCGAAGCAGACGACGATGCCCCCGTAGTGCCCAGTGACACCCGACGGTAACTATCATTCTTCACCTTAGCGGAGTGCGTGAACGAAACTGTATGCATACCCGCCTTCGAATTATAACCCGCTCCCAAACCGAACTCGCCCATCTTACCGCCAACACTAAGGTTAGGATTCACATTGACGCCCTCCTTCGAATTCAAGCTTATATCCAGACCAATACCGCCCGTCATGCCCGACGATGCGGTGCCTTTAAAGCCCAACGACGCATCGATACTGTAACCAAGGCCCTTCGTATTGTTCTGCGTTACACTAAGACCAATCGATCCAATCTCGGCCGCGGCACCAAACACCTCAAGACCAACACCCACACCTAAACCAACCGTAACGCTCGGCTCAACGGCCATCTTCGTATAGATAGGGTCTTTCCTGAACTCATCCGGTAAACCACGCATCTGTCTCGTAATGGCACCTGGATTCAAATTGAAACCAAGCCCCACCCAGCTCGCCTCTGCATCCATACTTACTCCCGACTGGTACGAAAGATTGAACGGATAACCTCCGTTAGGCCCCGGCAACTCGAACAACGGAATGTTGTACGAAAAGTCACCCGAGAACAGATCAACCATATCCGTTGTACCCGCAGGCTGGAAAGACTGAACCTCCGGCTGCGTAGGCCCCGACGTCAGCGCATACGCCGTAGATGTTGCCACCAGCTCAAACAGCAACAGAAATACAAAGAACAGTGCAATGACCCGATGCGATTTTTTTAGTATCCGTATCATATCGACAGCGATGGTATATTCTTTTTAGAAACTTTAATCTTAATAGGCAACGAACCCAAATGTTCAGAAGTAATCACCAGCTTCGCTTCCTGCGAATCGGCAATCGGATTTTCAAAACCCAATACAAACGTGCGGCCGTGGCGTTGATCTGCCGGCCGTTCTGAATGAAACAACACACAAGGCAAAACCTGACCATTATCCTCTACTGTAATATCATTCTGAAACTGATACGAGAAATAATACAGCCTGCGCTGCTTCTCTGCCGCATCCTGAACATCGACATTCATAAAATCAGTTCCATCTTTTACACGAAGTGTCAGCGTATAGTATTGCAGCGTACTGATCTCCTGCTTCTCGCGCTTACCGTCTACAGAATGCTTTCCTCCGGTACGTTGTAGCCACACATAATCGGTTGGCGTATACTGAACATCGAACACCAGATCACCCACCTCGCGCTTCACATGCAACTCATGGTTATAATCCGTTACCCAACGCACAAACTCCTTCTGTTCCAGTTTCCCCGAACAGGAAAATGCTATCGTCGCCCAGCACACGAATAGCACCCAACGGTTAATCGCCTTCATATTTCTGATTGATATACACTATAATATCGTCTGTAACGTCGTAGGCATCGCCTGCAAACATCAGATTGCCATCGCCGGTTGCGCCAAAAATAAAATCATAGCCCTTCGACTTTCCGAACTCGGAGACATGCGTATTGATCTGCTTCCAGATATCGGCCGTATACTTGTCTGAGAGCTCCTGCTCGGCCAACGCGAATTGCTCGCGCTTCGACTCATAAGCATCAATAAGAACAGCATTCGGACTTACCTCCAGCGTGCGCCGCATTGAATCCAGCGTCTGTGTATACGAACCACGCAATGAAGCCAGTTTAGCCTCCAGCACCTGCGTGCCCTTATACGATACAAACACACGCTGATTCAGGATAAAAGCCTTTTTATCGGTTCTAAACTGCCATAGAATATAACCCGCCAACGCGGTAACCACCACCAGGTTTAAAATGAGTAAAAAAGTATTGAGTTTCATGTAAAGTACCTTCATGTATAGCTGATGGAAATTTTAGTTACCAATTCGGGGTTGTAACGGCGGCTGTTTGAGTGGCTCAACAAAAAGCGTGTGAATCTGCTTCTTACCGTCCTCACACAACAAATTCACCATTTGCTTCTCTTCATTGCCACAGGCATCGCGCACCTGCAACATCACATAGTAGTCCGGATTCTTATCCACCCGAATTACCATCGTATTTCCCGGCCGCTCGATCACCTCCTCGCGGGGCTGGTAAAGAAAATCCGTGCGATGCTCGTTCATAACATACCAGCTAACCTTGTACGGGGGCTTCCCGCCGGATATGCCACCATAAAACTCCACCACGTTGCCGGTTAGCGCGCTGCACTCCAGGTGAACCGGATTAACGAAAATATTCACAGCAGGCTTCTCCTTCTTAGGCGGCCCTACTTTACGCACATACAGCGTATACGTGTGCTGCGACTCATCTTCCAAAGCGAACGTATAGATCTCTCCCTCCTTCCAGGCGTCATAGAACGACGCCAGCCCAATGCTGTAGTAATTGAGACCATATGTTTTAGAAAGCTGAAACGTAGCCGCGGCCTCGTGCTTCCAGTCATAAACATGCAACGTAATCTCCGCCTGCTGACCGTAGCGGTCGTGATACTGAAGATGCAAATGCTCGTCCTGAACCTCGTGTATCACCGTAGGCAACGCCGTATTGATATTAAAATAGAACGGCGTTTTCTTTTCATCCCCCTGCGCCATAACCGACGGCGTAGCCAGGCAGAAGAGCACCGCTGCCCCCCACAACTTTAGTATAGAAAATCGCATCAGTCTTTTATTTTTATTGTGCTTATACCAATCCGGAATACAAGAGGCGAAAACTCGTGCATTGAAAACGCACTATCGTTAACCTTATACAACACCGCCAGATTAAACGTTAGCGGCGATGATATCGAAATCAAATACCCCGCGCCTACATACACATTGTGTTGCTCAAACAACTTACCCTTCTCACGGCTACCGGTAATACCATACGAATCCATAATATCCTCTACCTGCAGATAAGCCTGGCGCTTAAAAAATTCCGCTTTTAAAAACGTCTTTACCCCAACCGATGTAACCATCTTCTTCTCCTCCTCGCGCAGCACCAGATTCGGCCCTAACCCAAACGACAGGTAATCGGTAAAGTGATAACCAAGCGATGGAGAAAATTGAACAACCGTAAAATCACCACCCGAAATACCAAGCACACCTTCGAAATAAGAGCGATCAAAAAAACCTGGCTTCTTCCGAAACGTCGACAGCTTGCCTTGCGCTGAAGTAGCCTTCTCCTTAAGTTGTAACCGATCGCCTTTCAGATTGACCTTACGAACACTATCGAGAGTCGTTAAATACTTAGACTTCGTTATTCTTCCTTCCAATGGCGAGAGACTTTGCAACGTTGCTGGCGGAAGCTTCACCTGACTCAGATCCGGTATCGATGTATGATTTGCACCGAAAGCATCGGCTCCCGGCAATTTTTGAGAGCGCCCTGAAAGCGTGTCAACGCCTTTGTATTTACTTGATAATGAATCGCTCTCGCGAAAGAATGCATCATTAACAGCCTGCACCATTTCCTGCTGCGATACTTCTTTTTTAGTAGGTAATGTTCTGGCAATAGGTGGAAGATTTGCTCCGGGTAACTTCGTAAGCGAATCACCCCAAAGCTTCCATTGCTTCTCTGAATAAACACGTTCAACAGCATCGGCCTTCTGCGCTACTCTATTATATAGAGCATTCGCTTCTTGTACCTTCTGCTTAACAGTATCAGATCCGTTAGCATTCTTCTTATACACATCACGCTGCGATGGCAGATCCACCTTATCATGCGTGACCTCTACATGCTGCGCAACGGACACAAAAGGCAATACAATAACACACAGGAGAAATAACTTTCCCATATAGCTTAGACATTAACTAACTACAACTCAACATTAACGACAAAGCATTACTCCATAATGCTAAACGCGTTAATTAACTCAAGATAAGAATTTGGAAATTTTACGATCAGCCTTCTACTCGCTCGGATATAACTAACTAACTTTCTAACACCAGACTGTTCGTACAACGAAAGTAATTATTTTAACTGAATTAGCTACTGTGTATCGACAAAAAATCACTTCAGTCCTGAATGATTATCGTCATACATTAAATTATTGTTACAGCATTAAATAATCGTTTTCTTTTATAAAGGTAAAAAGCAACGTGCATTATTATATACATGAACCAGCACGCGCATGAACAATTTATTCAACCATCATAGATTGCGAATACAAAAACGCATACTGTACTACGAACGAACAACATCATCTCGATTTCGGACACATATACGCTACTAATCAAACACAACGAACCGGATACCCTATACATGGTAGCCGGCGCGAGATCTAAAACAACACGCCATAGCTCCTGCACGATATCAATAAAAAACCGTTTTGGCAGCAAAGGCTTTTTTCGCTTTTACTGCCCAAACGGATTTCACATCAACACTGCTACACAATACTGTGGGATTGCTAAAAATCAATACTAGTGTATTACACCGGCTGCGTAAATAAACTCACCAGGTACGGCAACGAATCGGCAGCGTGTAAAGCGTCCGTTTGTTGTAACGTAATCGCCGTAACCTCCGAAGCACGCGCACGCATACGCGTTTCATATTCCGCAATCGCCTCCTGAACACTGGCAAAGCCAAGCCCCGTAAAACATTCGTAAAGCTCCAGCGCATCCTGCATCGCCATATTCACACCCTCGCCTGCATACGGTGGCATACGGTGAGCCGCATCGCCCAACATCGTAAGGTTCGGCAACGCATCCCAATGCTGATCCAGCGGATAATGATACATGGGCCGTGGTACGATATACAACGACGTTGTAGCAAACAACTCCTGCCAGATCAAATCCCAATCCGCAAATTCCTGCCTGAACCAGGCGAACACCTCAGCCGGCTTATCGAAAGCAACACCACTGTCTGTAACCCACTGCTCGGGCGTCCTGCATCCTGTATAAAATGAAAGACAACCATCGCCCTTCGCACTCAGTATAATCGTTTTACCGCCGCTCAGCGCAAACACCTTACCGCCCTGTACAAGGTTGTGAAGCCTCGGCGCGTTACGGGCAGCATCATAGATATTACCTTCTACCACCGTTACACCGGAGTACACCGGCTTTATCGAAGAGATCAACGGGCGGATCTTCGAGTTAGCACCATCCGCCGCAACAACAACATCGGCATACGCCGACTGCCCGTTAGCAAACGTAACACGCCACCCGCTACCCTCTGCCACCATCGATACATACTGACTGTTCCAAACAACTGTACCTGGCGTTAACGAAGCTATCAATATATCGCGCAACGGCCCGCGATCAATCTCCGGACGAAAATACGGATGCTCAAAATCATCGACCTTCGTATCATGATCCTCCCAATGAATATGCGCCGCAGCATCCACCACACGAAGCTTATCCGCACCCGGCCGATAGTGCTTCCGGAATTCATCTAACAACCCGGCTATACGCAACGCCCGCAAACCAGACTCCTGGTGCAGATCGAGCGTAGCCCCCTGCTGCCGCACTGCAGGGTCGGCATCGCGCTCATATACATTGACCGCTATAGTATTACGTTGTAACAGCCGCGCCAGTGTTAAGCCACCGGGGCCACCGCCTATGATGGCGACCTTCTTTCCGTGTAGTACCATAATTTTGCTTTGTTTTGTAATAACGGCAGCAAAACTATTTACCCTTCAGCAGCGAAAATTGAATAAATCGGTCGTCCTTATTTTTGAAAAGAATTTTAGGGTTCACACCCGAGAACTTTTTGATCTCACGAATAAAATGCGGCTGATCCGCAAAGTTCTGCTCCGGAAAAAACTTACCCTCTTTAATATGACCAAACGAAGCACGAAAACGAAGAATACTGCAATACGCCTTTAACGAAAGCCCGAACCAACTCGTAAAATACCGGTTTATTTGCCGGCTGCTCCAGCCCGCCGTATCGGCCAGCTCCTGAACCGTAAGCTCGCCCTGCGACGAATAAATCGCATTAAACAACGCCTGCTTACGCGGATCAGTAGCGCCCCGCAAATGCGTCACGATTCTTTGCGACACCGTCTCTATGAATGCGGGCAAATCCGTTAAATCATCCTTTGAAACATCCCAAAAGCCTTGTGGCAGCGCACACGTACCGTTGAAAAGAGCGGCTATCGGCATATTCAATACGTATTCAAGTGCAGGCAGCCTGAAACTAACCGCAAACGTAACCATGCCCGGCGCCAGGGTGGCCACATCCGGCTGCGCTGCCAGCCCCATGAGCCGTGCCTCAAAAGCCTCTTGTGGCGAATACGAAAAAAACAGGTCTACACGCCCATCCGGCAAAACCACGATCTCCCGTGGTTCCGCCGCGTTGTTGCGGAGCACCCAAAAATTCTCTACCAACTCCGCAAGTGCGGCGTTAGGCTCAACCACGTTATATTCAATGGAATTATCCATACACTTTTCGGGTATTCCTTTACAGGTATTCAACCATCAGCCTGACTATCTGAAACGTAGACGATCGAACAGCAAAACTATTTTAGACCTACTAAAAATATTAGAAATTTATTTTTAACAAACGCAACTAAATTAGTTTCAATCCGTTATTTTTCGCTGAAATAATTGATTTTTTAGTCATGTAAATTCATGCAAAAACACCACTTTATTTTTGTGAATTCTGCCTGCTATCGTAACTATTTTGGACGTATTTTAGCGACCCGCTTTTACAAAGAACATACACAGCATTAATCCTTTACAGAGGATAAGACTTTACTATTTAATACTGATAAATTTATGGCCAAGGAACTCATCACTAAAGAAAACCCTGTAGTGGACGCACTAAAAAAACTCAAAGAAGAAGAAGCAGAGCTGAACGCAAAGCTTAAGCCTGTTCAGGAAGCTATCGTTGCTCTTGAAAAAATTATTGACAAGTCAACCAAGAAAGTAAAACCTACAAAAGACAACGCAACTGAAGCCGCTACCGAAGAAGTTGCTGCCGAAGTTGTCGAAGAAGAAGTGCAGTAATCAGCACCGTATCTTTTCAGGAAAAGTTGCTCCTCGTAAGGGCAACTTTTTTTATATCAAAAAATACAAGTCGGTTCTGCAAACCGCCTTCATTATATATCATCGTTACAAACGCATTTGATTGATATCGGTGATTGGTAGATACCTGGCACCACGATAGGCTCGCCCTTCCCATATCACCTCAGCGCAAATCTTTCAGACACAAATCCCACGTTCCGACACCCGTCCACCATCCACAACGAAATCCCTTCCCGTTATAGTGAAATTTCCGCCCGAACATGCGTAGCTTTACAAAAAACGCGATTACGTAAAGACAAACAGAGATCATGGATTCAAACAAAGAAGTAAACCTCACAACCGAACACTCAAAAATAAGCTATAGCCTGGGCGTACTTATGGCATCCAGCGTACGCTCGCAAGGCGCTGAAAACCTCGACATCGACGCTGTGGCCGCCGCATTCCGCGACGTATTCCAGGGCAATGCACTCAAAATCTCCCAGCAAGACGCCATGGGCCTCGTACAGAACTACATGCAATCGGCAGCCGATAAGAAAAGCTCCGGCGCAAAAGACGAGGGACTCAAGTTCCTGGCCGAAAACAAAACCAAACACGGCATCACCACAACCGCCAGCGGCCTGCAATACAAAGCACTCGCTCTCGGTAACGGTAAAACCCCTAAGGCAAACTCAAAAGTAACCGTACACTACACCGGTACCCTGCTGGACGGCACCGTATTCGATAGCTCTGTAAAACGCGGGCAGCCTGCTACCTTCGGCGTAAGCCAGGTAATCGCCGGATGGACAGAAGCCCTCCAGCTTATGCGCGAAGGCGACAAATGGGTACTCTACATCCCGTACAACCTTGCCTATGGCGAACGTGGCGCAGGTAGCGACATCCCGCCATACGCAACCCTCATCTTCGAAGTAGAACTGCTCGAAGTACGATAAGCAACACGTATAGCATACACGCATCCCCGCCCTGATACCCTTCACGGCGGGGATTTTTTTGCGCCCTCTCCTACCCGCAAAGAACAAATTCGGTTACATGGCCCGCTAACCGCAGCACTGCCCGCACCGTTCAGTACCAACGGCTACAGCTGGAGAACCTACTTTACCGATCCAAACCTCGTAAACCTGATCGATAATATGCCGAAGGGCGATGCGATAAGGCTTAAAATCCATGAAGCTGTAAAGGACGCGAAATACCGCGCGGGAAAAAAGTACAAGAATTGAGGAAAATTTTGAATTTCCCGGCGTTTGTAATCTCCCCAACTTGCAGGCATAAAACACAAACGCTATGTCATTCCAGGATGAACTCGCCAACCTCCGCGCCAACATTCGCACACAACAACCAAAAGAGCTGGCCGCCGCACTCGATCAGTCCATTAATGAATTGAAGGCCGCGCCGGCACGCCAAAAGACCGTAGGCGATACTGCACCCACATTTCGCCTTACCGATGCCACAGGCAAAGTAGCGTCACTCACCAACGCCCTACACAACGGCCCCGTAGTACTGAACTTCTACCGCGGCGGCTGGTGCCCCTTCTGTAACCTCGAGCTCAACGCCCTGCAACGCGCACTGCCACGGTTTAAAGAACTCGGCGCCCAACTCATGGCCATATCGCCCGAAGCTCCCGACAACAGCCTTACCACAATCCAGAAACACAAACTCGCATTCCCCGTACTGAGTGATTTGAAAAGCGAAGTAGCCCAACAATACGGCATCGTATACACCGTACCCGAATACCTTCGGTCTGTATTCGAAAAATTCGGTCTAGACCTTACCAAACACAACGGCACGGATAAAGTACAGCTGCCCATACCCGCCACCTACATCATCGATCGTCACCAAATCATTCAATACGCTTTTGCCAACGAAGACTTTACCGTACGGGCAGACATCGAAGAGATTATTGGCGTGTTGAAGCAGATAAAAGACAAGCGTTAGACCAGCCAACAACCGTAGTAAGATATAAACCAATACATCTATTGCGGCTTCATATACCGCCCATACAACTGCGTCATCTCGGCCAACCGGTTAGCATTGGCATACCGGGGCGATGGCGACGGTAGAATAACTACAGTAACCCGCCTGCCCGGCGCCAGTTTATACGAGCTCACCTTATCCTTACCCTGAAAACGTAATTCAATACCCTGTGCCATTAGATACTTCTGAAACCACACCTTTGCGCTCGTCTTCCCCGAACTGCTCATCAGCAGTATTGTATCGATAGACGGAAACAACTCAAGAATCGTATGGATCTCCATATATTCCACCACGGCAATATTTTCGTCCAGCGAGCTATCGCCTTTGCGCTCGATAACGAAGCCCATATCCGTTACGCCTACTCCAAGCGTAGCAAGCGCCTGCTTACGTTCCTCCACAGCAGGCATACCGTCATCGTGCACAAACGCCCTGCCGACCAGCCCGGCAATAATCTTCCAGAAGAAATTACGTTTGTTCGGATAAAAGAAATCGAACGACCAGTTCCGCTTCGTCGGCGGGTGCGTACCAATCACCAGGCAGCGCGCACCGGCAGGCACATACCACTTCCAGGGATGTGTTTCTATAAGGCGTATACCCCGCAGCGGTGTATCCATATCCCCTAAACACATTTAGTGTTCGTTAGTTCCCGGGCAATATCACACCAGCGCTATCGGCATTTACATCCGGAATTCGTTACCCATTTGCAACAACTCCCACCACAGTCAGCCTTCTTCTTATTCGAACAACCGCAGTTCGCCGTAGTAGCACAACCTCCCGTTCCGGTTCCACTTCCACTCCCTCCCCCGGCATCGTCTGAATCACACTGACTGGTAACCACCATGGCCGAAACAAAAAACAACATACGTAGAACTCCCTTCATAAACATAGTATTTAGAATATGAAGAAAATCTACCAACACCGGCTACCAAACTTATCTTTCCGAATCCATCCAACATACTTCCACGAACCACAACCCTGCATCCCAAAAAAAAATGCTGACCAGTGTAACCAGTCAGCATATAAATCAATGCAGGTAGCGACAACACTATGGCCGCTGCACCTTGTCACCCCGAACCGGAGAATAGTCAGTCTTCGATTCGCCATTTACAACCAGCCTATCGAAATAACACTTGGCCCCCGTTGCCACGTTAGCATCTTCGACATTCTGAATATGAAAATGCAGGTGAGGTTGTGAGGAGTGCCCGGAGTTACCGCAAAGCCCCAGGAGTTGCCCCTGCGTTACCTTCTGCCCCTTGGTAACCTTTAAAGAGCCCTTTTTAAAATGGGCAAAGAACAGATACTCGTTCTTCGACGTCTTTATTACCACCGAGTTGCCGAGAACCTGGACTTTATTCATCTTGCCCGGGACATTGTCTTCAACACCATCCAGTGCAGCAATAACCTCCCCGTCGCATGGGGCGTAAAGGGGTTGACCAAAGGCATAGTAGTCTTCATTAGTCTGTCCGTTGGTTTTATAAGGTTTGTCGCCTTCACCGAGAACTATAAAATCAAAAGCGCCTTTCTGCGCATCGAACGCTACGTGATAATTCTGCGCTTGCGTATCGCCACCCCAGAACACACCCCATTCACCCTCGAACGGCAGAATCATCGGAGTTACGTTCCGTGTAAGCACAGGCAGGTTGGGATCTTTATACGGCGCCAGCAGAAACCGATTAATCTGAGTATGCTCGTCAAGCGCAAGCTCAAAGCTAAATACCGCCTTTTCAAACGTAAGCTTATAAAAGGCCACCGTTGCCTTGTAGTCAACAAACTCCCGTCGCACAATACGACCAGCGTGTGTATGGAGCCCGGAAAAGAAAGCCACTGATTGCTTTTCAGGCATTACCTTCTTCATTTCGGGCGACAGCAACGGAAATATACTGTCATAACGGGCCGCATTATAAAACACCTGAACCTTGTCGGCCATAGCTTTATAGCGTTCTGATTCCGTTTTCGGCTGCGCTGATAAAGTACCCGCCGACACCAACAGTATCAACGGTAGAGCGATTCGTTTAATTGATAGCATAGTAAGCTCCATTAACGAGTCTCCCGTATAAAGCGTTACATTATTTTAAATGCTTCTCAAAGAACTCCACCGTACGCTTCCACGCGAGCTCCGCGGCAGCCTTATCATAACGCGGCGTGGTATCGTTATGGAAGCCATGATTGGCATTGGCATACATAAATGCCGTATAATCCTTCTTGTTCTCCTTTAGCGCGGCTTCGTATGCCGGCCAGCCTTCGTTCACACGGGTATCGAGTTCGCCATAGTGCAGCAACAACGGCGCATGGATTTTAGGAACATCTTCTACCGGAGGTTGCCCGCCATAGAAAGGCACGGCGGCGCTCAGGTCGGCAATACGAACGGCCATCATGTTCGAAATCCAGCCACCAAAGCAGAAGCCTACAACACCAACCTTACCGTTGCAATCGGAGTTGGTTTTAAGATAATCGTACGCGGCTATAAAATCTTCGAGCATCTCGTTCCGGTCGCGTTTGCTTTGTAACTCACGTCCTTTATCGTCATTGCCGGGATACCCGCCGAGCGGCGTTAACATATCCGGAGCAAGTGCAACGAAACCGGCCAGCGCGGCACGACGGCATACATCTTCAATGTGTGGATTCAGACCGCGGTTCTCATGAACAACCACAATACCCCCCAGCTTCTTTTTAACCTTAACCGGCCTGGCCAGTAATGCCTTGATATTTCCGCCACCCCTGGGCGAGGAATACGTACTATACTCTGTTTTAAGACGAGGGTCGTTAGGTTGTATCTGGATCCCTCCCTGGTAATCGGGCATTAGAAAGCCCATAAGTGATGCCACCGTAATGCCGCCTACAGCATAAGCCGATAGCTTATGTATAAAGTCGCGACGGTCGATACGGTTGTGAGCGTAATCATCATAAAGATCAAACACCTCCTGTTTGATATCTTCCTTCTTAAGATCTTCCATGGTTAATGTGTTGGCTTGGTGGTTTAATTTAACGAATTCCACCAACACCATACACATAAACTTTAAAGACAAGGCATACATCCTTCAGCATCCAACCGCAACCGATCATCACGCAAAAATGCCAGCCGGGGTATACAAATCAGATCTCGATAGTCAACCCAGGCTTGAACCCCGCGTCCGGCTCACTCACGTAGCCACGCGGATTACACAACACCCGGGTAGCCCCGACAGTGTAATCACTGGGTTCGTGAATATGCCCGTGTATCCAATACGCGGGCTGATATTTTAAAATAGTCGCGTCCAGATTAGAGGCATACGCCGACGTTACAATATCCTCACGATACTTCAACGGCACCGACTGCATACTCGGTGCATGATGCGTTACCACAATATTCTTATCCGTAGCCGAAGACTCCAGACTCTGCTCCAGCCATCGCATAGACGACTGATGAATATGATACGTATCGACAGACCGTAACTTCGAATAACTCGGATCACGACGAATCATCTTATAGTCGTTCATCTTCTCCTGGCAGATACTGCCGTTCACCCGCGCATTTCCCAGCAGCTCGAAATCCGTCCACAGCGTTGCACCATGAAACGTAACACCATCAACCGAAACAGCTTTATTCTCCAGCACGTGCACATTCGTCCCCGCAGAGGCGTCTATAATCTTATGCAGCGTTCGTGGGTACGAACCCTTATAATATTCATGATTACCCAGCACATAAATAACCGACTTCGTCGGAATAGCTTGCAAAATCCATTGAATACCCTTCACCCCAAGATCAACATCTCCGGCCAGAACAACCATATCCGCCCCTTCAAAACTCAACTCGACCTCACCAAACTCAAGGTGTAAATCGCTAACGACTTGTATTTTCATTTTCTCTAATACTGAACCAAGTATTCCTTTTTCACAACCTTATTGCGATAATGCTATCACAAAATCTTCTTTTATATATTCCCAATATTTTCCTTTAAGACAGATCGGATCCAGTTCCTCATCTGCCCTATCGAAATTCACAAAATTTGCACGTATAACATCTTCTTCATGGCTATAAGGGTAACGTAGCCTGTGAAGACTTATCATCCGTGAAATTGAGTACTTGTCTAAAAGCTCATGTAAATCCCAAAAATCTTTTTTTCTTCCCCCACGCTGAATCACATCTATTTTCATAGCAATAATTTCCTCTATAGTAGCTAACCTATAAATTCCCACATTCAATTCCGGTTGAATAAATGGGTCAGTATAATAAAAATCCACTTTAACCACGTTAATCGCGTCTGATCCCACTAAGTATGATTTCCCCATACCAACAATAGGAACACTAGATATATCTCTTGTAAACGTGAATGTCTGCTTTAGATATTTATCAATAACACCAAAACAACACTACCATAAAGGTCATCCGTAAACATATCAATATCAACAGATATACGATGCCCTAGTTGAAGACTCAAGGACGTCCCCCCAACAAGCCGGAAATTCCTAAATAGGTCGCACCCTGCAATCTGATCAAATGTATATTTAAGTAACGGATTAACAGTATGCCAATACAATTTATCCAGATCACCACTCATTCGTAGGTAACTATAGTGTTATAATATTGAATCGCTAAATTTCACCTTCACTTATTTGACAAATTGCTTAACGACATCTTCTCCGTAAAAACGTATTATCTCATTTTTCTCCGCTTCATCCCCCCTTTCAAATATTCGTTCAATAACAGCTCTTCGTTGCTGTTGCCAGTCAATCTTACTAATATCGGTATCCCAGAAAAGCCCCGGGCTTATTTTAGAAAGATCCGGAGTACCCATAGCCTTAGATTGCCTGCGCTTCTCCTCACGTATTTCATAAAAGACCTGAAGCATCATAAAAAAGCCTTCATCTATACCCAACGCATGTTCAATCTTTAACGCAAGCTTCGTATTCATGTTACGTTTTCCCTTGGTAATAGAACTTAATGTTTGTGGGTACTCATTTATAGAAAGCGCAAGCTGTCCCTTCGAAAGGCGTCTTTTAGTCAACTCCCGTTC
>Ga0065165_1001530_pt1 | contig 24255 bp, 25 predicted proteins | sample AraplaMF_Cvi_mMF_FD_63813 | JGI IMG/M metagenome (GOLD analysis project Ga0065165, IMG submission 63813) | Arabidopsis root microbial communities from the University of North Carolina, USA - plate scrape MF_Cvi_mMF (version 2) (version 3) | ecosystem: Host-associated > Plants > Roots >... | reverse complement strand
GCTTTCAGCGATCGCGACGGCGACCGAGGTGTTCGGCAAGGACGGGGCTGCCTGCTTTTTAGCCAATTCACTCAACGCTTCCTCCTAAATGTATTTTGCAGAGTGTATCTTGTTTGATATATCATATGACGGCGAGTCGATGAGGTGTCAACCGGGCGCCAGAGAGAGGATTGCGGATGAATCGGAAGGAGGCACTGGCCGGCGGCGAGGCCTTCGAAGCCGTTGAGCGGAGTTCATTGAGCCGCCAAGCCTACAACCAACTGCGGAAAGCGCTGATGGTTGGCGAACTTCAACCCGGACAGAAGCTGAGCGGACGCGAGATCGCGCTGCGTCTCGGCACGAGCCTGACGCCCGTGCGGGAAGCGTTGCTGCAATTGGTCGCAGAAGGCGTTCTGGAGTTACGAACCGGCCACTCGATCACGGTGCCGGTGCCGACGCGCGCGGTTTACACCGAGCTTCGGGATATCCGCGCTCGAACCGAGGGGTTGGGCGCCGAGCGTGCAGCGGCGATCATTACGACAGCCGGCATCAAAGAGCTGGCCGATGTGCACGAACAGCTCGTCACCGCAAAGCGCGAAGGCGATTACGCGCTCGCACTTCGTTGCAACGAGGCTTTTCACCTCGGGCTATGCCGGGAAGCGCAAATGCCTCGGCTTTTTCGGGTCGTCGAAAGCCTCTGGACCCAGATGGGGCCTTTTCTGAACTTTCTCTACAAGGGGCCGGAAGGATGGCCGACCCCGAAGGGCGAGCACTTTCATTGCTCCGTGCTGACAGCGCTGAAACAGCGCGACGGCGCCGCGGCCCGCCAAGCCATTGTTGAAGACATCATCGGTGGCGGCGCCGGGCTTCTGGACAAGCTCGCCGACTAATTCTCGTTCAATGTGAGACCCGATCCGTAATGCCTCTCCCCGATAAGATGTCGTTCGTTGCCGCCGCCTCCGCGGGCGGTCCCGAAGTTCTGCACCTCGAACAAGGGCCGGTGCCTCGGCCGGCGCGCGGCGAGATCCTGCTCCGCGTCGAGGCCGCCGGCGTCAATCGGCCGGACGTCCAGCAACGTCGCGGCGTCTACCCTCCCCCACCCGGCGCAAGCCCGGTTATCGGCCTCGAAGTCGCCGGCGAAGTGGTCGCACTGGGCGAGGGCGTCGACACAGTCGCGCTCGGCGATCGCCTCTGTGCGCTGGCTAATGGCGGCGGCTACGCTGAATACTGCACCGTACCGGCGGGCCAGGCGCTCCGTTTTCCGCGCGGCTTCGATGCGATCCGGGCAGCTGCCATTCCCGAGACCTATTTCACGGTTTGGGCCAATCTGTTCCAGATCGGTCAGTTGGCCGCTGGCGAGCGCGTGCTGGTCCACGGCGGCTCGAGCGGCATCGGCGTCACGGCAATCAAACTGGCGAAAGCGATCGGCGCCACGGTCTATGCGACGGCTGGATCCGATGCGAAATGCGATGCATGCGTTGCCTTCGGAGCCGATGCCGCCATCAACTATCGAACCGGCTCGTTCGAAGCAAAGATTGCCAGGCTGACCGGCAAGACCGGTGTCGATGTCATCCTGGACATGGTCGGCGCAGATTACGCCGCCGCCAATGTTCGGAGCCTGTCACGAGGCGGCCGGTTGGTCATCATCGGCTTCATGGGTGGTCGCATTGCCAACGAAATCGATCTTACCCAGATCGTATCGCGGCGCCTGACGATCACCGGCTCGACAATGCGACCGCGTACCGCCGATGACAAGGCGACGATCGCCCACGCGTTGCTCGACCGGGTCTGGCCCCAACTCGATGCCGGCCAATGCACGCCGGAAATACACCGTGTATTCCCAATGTCAGAAGCTGCCGAAGCCCATCGCCTCATGGAGTCGAGTGACCACATCGGCAAGATCGTTTTGCGAGCCTAATCCGACAAACAAAAACAAACACGGTGTGCAAGCAAGCGCGCCTGAAGGGAGAAAACCTTGAAAATTATCGCTGACGGCCTGCAGTTTCCCGAGGGACCCATCGCGATGGGGGATGGCTCCATCCTGCTCGTTGAGATCGCGCGCGAGACACTGACTCGGATCACCGCCGATGGCCGGTCCGAGATCATCGCATCGGTGCCTGGTGGCCCCAACGGTGCCGCGATTGGTCCCGATGGCGGCGTGTTTATCTGCAACAACGGCGGCTTCAACTGGGTCCGCGAAGGCGGAACGTTTCGTCCTCACGGCCAAGCCAAGAACTATTCGGGCGGTCGCATCGAGATCGTCGATCCCGCGACCGGGAAAGTCGACCGGTTGTATGATCATTGTGGAGCAAACCAGTTAAAGGGGCCGAACGACCTTGTCTTCGACGCCCACGGCGGCTTCTGGTTCACAGATCACGGCAAACGGCGCGACCGGGAGCTCGATCGTGGCTACGTCTATTGGGCACGTGCAGACGGGTCTGAAATACGTGAAGTTATTTCCGGCCTCTTCGGGCCGAACGGGATTGGGCTCTCTCCCGACGGTTCAGTTCTCTATGTTGCGGAAACTGATTCCGGCCGCCTCTGGGCGTGGGACATCACCGGTCCCGGTGAAGTCCGGCATGTCGCGTGGCCTTCGCCGAATGGCGGCCGGCTTGTCGTCGGTCTAGACGGCTACAAGCGCTTCGACAGTCTGGCTGTATCCGCATCCGGACGCATTTGCGTTGCAGCACTGGACACCTGCTCGATTGCTGAAATCACGCCCGACGGCCAGGTTTCGTATCACGCCGTACCGGACCTTCTCATTACAAACATTTGCTTCGGAGGGCAGGATCGGCGCAAGGCCTACGTGACGATGTCCTATGAAGGGAAATTATGCGTCATGGATTGGCACGAGCCAGGCTTGGGACTCGAACATCAAGCGCAAGAAAAGCCATCTTTCGGCCGAAGGTTTCGGTGAAGCAGAAGTAGCGGCTAAGCCAGGCCCCACTGATAAGCTTTGCGACCAAGCCTTATCAGTAAGCACGCGTGCTATTCGACACCCTCGACGGCAACCATGTGCCGCTCCGATGTGCCGATCGTGAATTTGAGCGCCTCGCCATATTCCGGCGAGTTGTAGCAGTTGACCGCAGCATCCAGGCTCGGAAAACGGGCGACCACGCTTCTCTCGAAATTGCCGCCCTCGAGGATCACCTGCTTCCCGCCGCGCGCGAGAAACACCCCACCGTGCTTCTCGATCGCCGGGCCGGCGAGCGCGGCGTACTTTGCATAGGTCTCGGGATCGGTCACGTGGACGCGTGCACACCAATAGGCTGACATCAATCTTTCCTTACGATTGAGGGGAGGGATTCGCGGGCGGTTTGCTATACCGGTCAAAGCCGTTCATGTGCTCGAGTACCGCGCAGAGCGAAGCAGTGTCGCGCTCCGCAAATCCCAGCCCCGCACCCGCGCGATAGAGCTGCTCGGCGGCCGCATAGACCGGAAGCGCGCAGCCGAGCTCGGCGGCGAAGCTCGAAATGATCGAGAGATCCTTCAGGTGGGTGCGGATAGTCGCGGTCGGCGTGTCGTAATTGTCGTCGCGCATCAGCGGACCGCGCATCTGGAACATGCGTGACGTCGCCGCGCTGTCGGCCAGCGTGTCGTAGACGAGGCCCGGATCGATCCCCGCCTTCATTCCGAGCAGCATGGCCTCGGCCGCGGCAGCGTTGTGGATCGTCACGAGGTGATTGGCGATGTATTTCATGATGCTGCCGGCACCAAACCGGCCGAGATAAGCCTGCCGACGCGACATCGCCGCGAAGACCGGTGCGCAACGCGCAAACGCCTGCTCGTCGCCACTTCCGAGGATCACCAGGTCGCCCGTTGCCGCCTGGGCGCCGGTGCCGCTCACGGGGCAATCGAGCAGCGTTTTTCCCGCGCGCTCCATGGCAACGAGCGCCGCACGCTTTGCGGAGAGCGGGAGCGTCGAACACTCAATCAATATCTGTCCGGCTCCGCCGGCAAGGGCGGCACCCGCGACACCCTCTACGACCTCGGCAAGCGCTGCAGGGCTCGGCAGCGACGCAAAGCTGATCGCGGCCGCCTCGATCACGTCCTTTGGCGACGAGAGAAGTTTGCCGCCCATATCGAGAAAACGGTCCCGTGCCGCCGGCACGGGATCGTATCCGACCATGGCAAAGCCGGCCTTGATCAGGTTGCCCGCCATGGCGGAGCCCATGATCCCGATGCCGAGCATGCCGATCGTTTCAGTCATGAGGTCCCGTTTCTTCTTCTCGATCACATCGTTCCCGGAGCCGCGCATGCCCGCGTCGCTCCGGGAAAGTCCGCATCAGTTTTGCACGTTCTTCTGCGCATTGCTGAAGGGATAGATCAGGTCGCCCGACTTGTACTTCGGCGGGAAGATGATCACTTCCTTACCGGGCTGGGTAAATTGCTGAACGTCGTTACCCTTGATGTTGCGGAACTGAACCGCGAACATGCGAGGCTCGACCCACTCGCCATCCGAACCGAACTTGATGTCGCCCACCACGGTCTGGAACGTGTTCTCATGAATGTAGCTGATCAGCTTCTGCTGATCGACGCCACCCGTCTTGGTCACGGCCTCGCCGAGGACCTGAAGCGCCGAGTAGACGAAGGCCGGCACGTAATAGCCGAGCGCATCGACACCAACCTCCGCCGCCTTGGCCTGATACTTCTTGAGCATCTCCTCGATGCCGGGGAATTTGACGGTCGGCTCCGGGATATATTGCTCGAAGCTGACGACACCGTTCAGCGCTTCGCCGAGCTGCTGCTTGATGGCGGCATATTGGGTGCCGACCATGGCGCCACCGAATACCTTTGGCTCGAGATTGATCTCATGGGCGGTCCGGATGATGCCAACCGTGTCGGACGGATAGGACGCCACGAACACGAGATCCGGCGATGTCGCCTGTAATGCCTTCATGACAGGCGTGAAGTTCACCGTCGTCGGCGGATAGACCTTGTCATAGACGATCTTGAGTCCGAGGCGATTGGCCTGCATGCGGGCGCCTTCGAGCGCGTTCTTGGCGAATTCCGCGTCCGCGCCGACCAGTGCCACCGTCGTCGGCTTCGGGTTCATCGCGATTGCGTTGTCGAAGAAGCCGCGAGTCAACGAGTCTTTGCCGTTTGGCCCATAAGGCTGGATCTGGAAATAGCCGGGATACTTGAACTGCTCATTGATCGCGAGCGCGAACATTCCCATGATCAAACGCTTGTGTTGGATGATCAGCGGCATCGCCGGCGCGGTCTGGTTGGTGTTGTTCGAGAGCAAGAGGTCGACCTTGTCCACGTCCATGAGCTTCGAATAGATGCCGGGGACGAGTCCGGGATTGCTTTGATCGTCGTAAGCAACGAGCTCGACCTGCCGACCGATCAGGCCGCCGGCCTTGTTGACCTCGTCGGCCCAGATCTGGGCGCCGAGCAGCGCCGCCTTGCCGTTGCCGGCCAGTGGTCCCGTCAATTGCATGCCGAAGCCGATCTTGATCGGATCCGCCGCGCGAGCCGCGTCGGTGGGCACGGAGAGTGCCGCCACCATTGTTGAGAGCGCCAGTGTGACTCCCCTCAAGCCATTCAGCCGAAACATCCTCACGCCTTCCTCCCTTGTTTATTGCTTCTGGTCTTTATTGCTTCTGGTCCTACATTCCGAGGTAATGCTGCCGTATGAGATCGCTTTGCTGCATTTCTTCGGGGCTCTCGCCTCGGAACGCGATCTCCCCGTGGACAATCACATAACCCTTGTCGGCGATCCGCATCGCCTGCGTGAAGTTCTGCTCCGCCATCAGCACAGTCAGGTGATAGCGCTCCTTGAGCTGCGCGATCATGTCGATGGTGCGGCTGACGAACAGGGGCGCGAGCCCGACCGATGGTTCGTCGACGATCAGGATGCTAGGCGCCGACATCAGCGCCCGGCCGAGCGCCAGCATCTGCTGTTCGCCGCCGCTCATGGTGCCGGCGAGCTGCGCGCGTCGCTCAGCGAGGCGCGGAAACGCTTCGTAGCAATAGGTCATGTTGTCCTTGAGCCGTGCCCGCGCAGTTGGACGGTAGGCGCCTAGCAGGAGGTTCTCCTCGACCGTCAGACGCGGAAATAGTCGCCGCCCCTCCGGGACCAGAGCAACACCGAGATCGATGATCTCCTCGGTCTCCTTGCCGATCAGATCGTGGTCCTTGCCATCGATGGTCGCGACGATACGCCCCGAACTCGGCCGGATCACGCCCATGATGGTCTTGATCAGCGTGCTCTTGCCATTGCCGTTGGTACCGAGCAGGGTCACCGTCTCGCGTGGGGCGACGTTCATCGACACGTTATGGAGGACGCGCACCGAGCCGTAGCCGGCTGAGACATTGTCAATGCGAATGCTACTGGCCAAGATACGCCCCTATCACCCGTTCATCGGCAATCACCTCTTTCGGCGTGCCATCGGCGATCTTCTCGCCGGCGACAAGCACGGCGAGCCGCTCGGAGAACGCCATCACCGCGCGCATGATGTGTTCAATGAAAATCACGGCGACGCCGCGCGTGTTGAGCGCGAGCAGCAGCGCCAGAATCTCGTCCACCTCTGAATGCGAAAGACCCGCGAGCGCCTCGTCCGACACCAATAGTGTCGGATCGCTCGCCATCGCGCGCGCCAGCTCCAGCTTGCGCATCTCGACTTGGGTCAAGTCACCCGGTAGGCGATGCAGCTTCCCACCGAGGCCGAATTCGCCGAGCAGGTCGGAACTGCGCGTGCGGATCTGTTGCTCCGTCAGATGCGCTCCGCCGCGCGCATTGACGGCATAGACCAACGGAATGCGGAGATTATCGAGCAGCGTTAGGCTGTGAAACGGGCGCGGCAGCTGGAAGCTCCGACCAAGCCCGAGGCGCGCCCGCTGATAGGACGAAAGATCGTCGATCGCCCTGCCCGCGAAAGCAATCGAGCCGCCGTCGGTCTTCAGCGCGCCGCAGAGGCAATTGGTCAGCGTACTCTTGCCGGAACCATTCGGGCCGATCAGCCCAACCCGTTCGCCGGGCCGCACTGCGAGATCGACATTGTTAAGCGCCACGAAGCCGCCAAAACGCTTGGTGATGCCGCGTGCATCGAGGATCAGCTCGTCCGCTGTCACCGCTCGCGCTTCGGTCGTCATTGGCTGCTCCGCTTCTCGGTCACGAGCATCGCGGCGAGCGGATTGGTCTCGGGATCTGTCTTCTTGCCACCCATGGAACGCAACAATCCCAAGATCCCGTTTGGCGCTGCGATCACGAAGATCACGAGGAGCACGCCGACCACGAGAAGGTTGACCGAGGACGAGATCAGCACCGTCATAGCTTGCTGCATTGTGCCGAGCAGGATCGCGCCGATCACCGGCCCTAGCCAGCTCGTGGTGCCCCCAACCAGCGGCATAGCGACGCTGTTCACTGTGTAGGCGAGACTGAACGACGAGGTCGGCTCGACATAAGTGAGGTAGAACGGCAGAGGCGCACCGGTCATCCCCATCAGAGCACCGCTAATGGCGGCGGCGATCAGCTTGAGGCGCAACACAGGAACGCCGGACGCAGCGGCTGCCGTCTCGTCGTCACGAATGGCGGCAAGACCGAAGCCGAAAGTCGACCGCTCGATCACGCGCGCAATCGCGACCGCGGCGACCGCGAGCACCGTCATGAGAAAGAAAAGATAGGCGACGTAGCTGCCGAACACAGGAACCTCTGTCGGCCGCATGACATAGAGGCCGCGCGAGCCGCCGACATAGTCCCAATTGGTGATGAAGGTCTGGACGACGACGGAGAGCGCCAGCGTTGCGATGGTGAAATAGACGCCCCGCAGACGGATCGTCAGATAGCCCATGGCAAGGCCGACGGCGCCACACAGCAGGCCGGCGATTAGAATGAGTACGGGAATCGGCAGATCGAGCCATTTGTTCAGGGCTGCCGCACTGTAGAGACCGATCGCAAGGAAGGCCGTCGTGCCGAAATTGACGTAGCCGACATAGCCGCCGAGGATGTTCCAGGCGGTGGCGAGCACCACATATTGCAGCACGAAATACGCCGCGAAGACGTAATACTCGTTGGTCACGAACGTACTGGCCGCGACCAGCGCGATGCCGACCAGGCAGGCGAGCGTGATGAAACGTCCGTTCGACATCAGGCTCTCCCGAACAGGCCGGCCGGCCTGACCACCAGGGCGATCAGCAGGAACCCGAACGCGATTGCCGGAGACCACGACGGACCATAGAAAGTTGCCGTGATGCTCTCGGCGACGCCGACGATCACGGCCGCGATGAACGTGCCCGGCAGCGAGCCGATGCCGCCGAGGACGCAGATCGCAAAAATCCGGCCGATATAGTCGCGCCCCATCGACGGTTCGACAGGCTGGAGGATGATGAGGAACGCGCCGGCCATGGCCGCGGTCGCCGTCGACAGCCCGAAAGCAATGCGCTTGATCCGCACGGGCGCGGCGCCCATCAGTTGCAGCGCGAACTTGTCCTGCGCCACCGCCATGATGGCGCGCCCGGTGAAGGTGCGCGCGAAAAAGATCTGAAGGCCGACCAGCAGCAGGACCGAAGCCAGGAACGGGATCAGCATCCGCACCGGCAGCGAGACCGGCCCGATATTATAGGACGGCCCGATATAGGGCGCCTCGACCAAGCGATAGTCGACCCCGAAGATGAGCTGGAGGCCGACTTCAGTGATGAAGAGCAGGCCGAAGAAGAACGCGAGGCCGCGGATCAACTGCGTGCCGCGCCGCTCGAAGGCAAATTCGTAGGCCGTATAGAGCAGCGTGCCGAGAAAGTAGAATGGAACGGTCGCGAGCGCGCCGACCAGGATCGGATCGAAGCCGAACTGCGAATTCAAGACATAGGCGATGAACGAGCCGAGCAGGATGAGTGCGGGATGCGCGATGTTGCTGATGCCGAGCATGCCGAAGGCGATGGAGATGCCGACCGCCATCGCGGCATAAAAGCCGCCGACGAGGATGCCGGACACGATGGAATCGAGCAATAAGCCTGCAGATTGTCCCATCCGTTCCCGGTCTCCTCCTGTTCACCCACGCAGTGGACATTTTTGTTCTTGTTTCGGCGACGGCATGGAAGCGGAAGATTGTCCGCTCCCATCAATATCAGGGTATCAACAGCGACGAACCGCGGGTCGATCCGGCCTCGAGATCACGGTGCGCAGCGGCCGCTTCGGACAGCTTATAGCGATGACCGATCATCGGCGTGATCACACCCTTGCCGACCAGATCGAACACCACTGCGGCCGATGCCACCAGATCTTCGCGCGCGGCGACGTAGGTCGCAAGCGTCGGCCGCGTATAATAAAGCGAGCCGTTCTTCTGCAGCGACGCCGCTTCTAGCGGCGGCGGCGCGCCGGTGGTCGCACCGAAGGTGACGAAGAACCCGCGCGGGGCGAGCGAGGCGAGCGTCGCCTCGAAACTGTCCTTGCCGACGGAATCATAGGCGATCGCGACGCCCTTGCCGCCGGTCAGCGCCTTCACTTTCTCGGCGATCCGCTCGGTCTTGCGGTCGATCACGGCGTCGTAGCCATGCGAGAGGGCAAGCGCCGCCTTCTCGCCGCCGCTGGTCACGCCGATCATGCGGGCGCCGAGATGCTTGCCCCATTGTCCCGCGATCAAGCCGACACCGCCGGAGGCGGCATAGAACAGGACCTGCTGCCCGGCCTTGACGGGAACGCACCGGTTCAAAAGATATTCCGCCGTCATGCCCTTCATCAGCACGGCCGCGGCCGCTTCATCGCTAACCGATTGCGGGATGGACACCAGGCGTGCGGCCGGCATCAGCCGGTGCGTGGCATAGGCGCCGGGCGCCGAGCCGCCATAGGCGACGCGATCACCGACCTTGAAATCTGCGACGCCTTCGCCGACCGCCTCGACCACGCCTGCGGCTTCCGCGCCGAGGCCAGCCGGCAGATCCAGTGCGTAGGAGCCGTCGCGGAAATAGACGTCGATGAAGTTCAACCCGATCGCGGTCTGCCGCAGCAGCACTTCGCCCTTCCCCGGCGCGGCCAGTTCAACCGTCTCCAGCTTCAGGACGTCAAGACCGCCCTGCGCGGCCATGCGGATTGCCTTGGCTGTCGTACCCATGTGAAATTCCTGTCTGCCGATACTGTCCGGTTACGATGCCATCTTGATGTCAGAACCTTGCGGAATTTTCAGCCGCACGTTGTCGGGCACCGTCAGGGGCGTGTTGGCGCTATCCAGGAACTCGACCGTGGTGAACCGCAAATCCGTGGTGCCGATGTTCTCGACCGCATGCACCATGTACTCGCCGGCGCTGAAGGCGAGATGCTTCGTTTCACCCTCATAATGCTCGACGTCGACGATGCGGCCGTCCTCGAAATAGCCGCGCGCCTTGCCCGGATTATGCGCCGTCCAGAAATAGGTCAGGACGTGACGGTGGAAGCCGCAGCGTTTGCCTGGCGCGATCGACAGATGCCAGACCCGCACGCGATCGGTCTCCGACACCAGCACGCTGCCGACGCAGCCGCTGCTGCGCCCCTCTTCATATTCGCGCTGGATCTCGGCGGGCCAGTGCGCGCGAGGATTTTGATCGGACATCGGTCGCTCCTTCTAATGTCTTGTCCTGCCTGTCAGGCCACAGCCTTCCTCGTCTGACTAACGGCGCCGCGAATCTTCACCACGACCTTGATGGCGTCTTCGATGCGATTGCGCGCGTAGTGCAGTGCCGTCGGCAGATCCGCGAGCGGAAATGTGTGGGTGTGGATCAGCGAGGCGTCGAAGCGCTTCTCCGCCATCAGTGCCATGGCGCGGTGCGTCGCGCTCTTGCCCTCGCCGCGAATGCCGTAGACGTAGATGTTGTTCTTCACGAGCGCGCCGATGTCGGCGAGCACGGGCTCGTGCGGGAATGCGGCGAGGCAGATCTTGCCGCCGCGATTGACCATCTTCGCCGCTTCGTTGATTGCGGTGTCGGTGCCGGCGCATTCGACGACGTAATCCGCACCGCGACCGGTCATCTCCTTGACGACGGCGACGAGATCCTCGTTGCGCACGTTGACGACACGATCGGCCCCGAGCTTGGTGCCGATGGCAAGCCGCGCATCGCGGGTGCCCGACAGGATCACCGGGCTTGCGCCGAGCGCCTTGGCCACCGCCACGGCAAGCAGGCCGATCGGGCCGGGCCCCGTCACGACCACGCTTTCACCGGCGACGAGGCCGCCGAGCTCGGTGAGACCGTACATCGATGTGCCGGCGGTGACGACCAGCGTCGCCTCCTCGTCACTCATCTCGTCGGGCACGCGCGACAGCGTGTTGATGTGGTTGACGGCGTATTCCGCAAAGCCGCCGTCGGTCGTAAAGCCGTTGGCACGGTGGCCCTTGTCGACGTTGCCGTAGTTGAGGCCGTAGTTGTGGCAGGAGGTGTACATACCCTGCCGGCAGCGCTTGCACTGGCCGCAGCCGGCATGGATCTCGACCGTGACGCGCTCGCCGATCCTGTATTCGTCGACGCCGGGGCCGAGGGCTGCGACCGTGCCCATGTATTCGTGGCCGGGCGTGAAGTTCTTGTTGAAGGGCGGCCCGCCCTGGATCAGCGCTGGCGTGCCATGCTCGATGATTTCGAGATCGGTGGCGCAGATGGCGACCGCATCGATGCGCACCAGCACTTCGGCGCGCTTCGGCATCGGCACGGGTTTCTCGACGATGCGAAGCTGGCCAGGGTCGCCCAGCACCCAGGCCTTCATGGTGTCGGGAATCGGCATGTCGGTTGACGTCTGAACGCCAGCAGCCTCGACCATTGCAGCGATCCTCACCTATTGGTTGACCAATTTTCCAAATTGGCTTTTTGATTGGTCAAAACCTCGCTTCCAATTCTGCTGCTGTCAACGTTTAAATTTCATCGGCGCAGCTTTGGTCTTGCACTTGCGAGCGATAAGGGTGTGAAATACGGATTGGTTGATATTGGTTGCGAAAAGGATGCAGCGTGTTCGACTTGCTGGCGCGATTGACTGAAGGTGGTCCAGGCACACGCCTTCCGCCGGAACGGCAACTCGCGGCGCAGTTCGGCGTTTCACGCAACGAGATCCGCAAGGCACTTGCACGGCTCGAGCTGGACGGGCGCCTGTCGCGCGAAGTCGGCCGCGGCACGTTCATCCGTGCGCCCGCGGGCGCTGACGACTCTCATCTCGACGCCCTGCGCGACAGCACCAGCCCGCGCAACGCGATGGAAGCCAGGCTCTTGCTCGAACCGGAGATCGCAAGCCTCGCCGCAGTCAACGCCACCTTCAAACAGATCGAGGGCATGCGCGTGCTGGCGCGGCAAATGCGCGAGGCCGAGACGTGGAAGGATTACGAGACGCTGGACGGGCGGCTGCATCGCCTGATCGCGGAGGCGACCGGGAATCCGCTGTTGTCGGCAATCCATCGAACTGTCGATGACGTCAGGCGCGCCGTGGTCTGGCGCTGGCTCGACACGCGGCCCGAGCGTCCGCCCGAGGACTATTCTTCGTTTGCCGAGCATGACGCGCTGATCGACGCGATCGAGCAGCGCGATCGTGTCAAAGCGATGGAGGCGATGCGCCGGCATTTGCGGACCACCGTCGACAAGCTGATGGGCACGCAGGCCTGATCTTCAAACAAAACCAACAAAGGTGCCGGCCATGAATTTGGGCTTCTTTACGATGCCGATCCACCCGCTGGCGAAGGATTGGCGGCAGTCCCTGCAGGAGGATCGCGAGGCATTCCTGCTGGCCGACGAGTTGGGATTCTCGGAGGCCTATGTCGGCGAGCACGTCACCGACCGCGCCGAAAACATCACCTCCTGCATCGCGTTCCTGGCTTGGATTGCGGCTGCGACAAAGCGGATCAAGCTCGGCACCGGCACGGTCAACATGCCGAATGTCCATCCAGCGACGGTGGCCTCGACCATCGCGATGCTCGATCATATGCTCGACGGGCGGCTGATCTTCGGCATCAGTCCCGGCGGCCTGCTGTCGGATGCGGAGCTGTTCGGCACGCTCGAGCGCGACCGCAACGCCATGTTCCTCGAGGCAATCAATCAAGTCCTGCAGATATGGGACAGCGAACCGCCCTACAACATCGAAGGAAAATTCTGGAAGATCACCACGCAAAAAACGCTGATGGCCGATATCGGTCAGGGTTTTATCGCCCGCCCCCTGCAACGGCCGCATCCGCCAATCGTCGTCACTGCCGTCGCGCCATTCTCGAAAGGCGTCACTGAGGCCGCTGCGCGCGGCTGGGATCCGATCTCCGCCAATTTCCTGATGCCGACGTGGGTGAAAAGCCACTGGCCGAAGTATGTCGAGGGCTGTGAACGCGTCGGGCGGACCGTCGACTCCGCCAATTGGCGCGTAGCCAAAAGCGTGTTCGTCGCCAAAGACATGGCGACCGCCAAGGCCTACGCCACCGATCCCGACAGTCCCTACGTCTATTATTACCGCTCGCTCTTCACCAAACTGAAGCGCAACGGCCGCATCGAGCTGTTCAAGACACGGCGCGACCAGCCGGACGACGAGGTCACGCTCGACTCCGTCTGCGAGAAACTGATCATCTACGGCACGCCTGACAGTGTGACCGACCAGATCCTGGCGTTTCAGGAACAAGTCGGCGCCTTTGGCACGCTGCTCTACGCCGGCAAGGACTGGAAAGACCGCGAGCTCGGACGTCGCTCGATGATCCTGATGGCCGAGCAGGTGATGCCGCGCGTCACCGCAGGCAAGAGATAGTTTTAGCTCTCAAGGCAGGAGGCTCGCCATGGCCCTCAGTGACCGTATTCCCTATCAAGCCCTGATCGACCGGCCGAAGCTGACCTTGCCAAACGGCAAGCGCCTGGCCGTCTGGGTAATCCTCAATGTCGAGGAATGGCGGATCGAGAACGCGATGCCGCGCGTCGTCCTGAGCCCCCCGATGGGCCAGCCGCTGCTGCCCGACGTGCCGAACTGGTCGTGGCACGAATACGGTATGCGCGCCGGCTTCTGGCGGCAGTTCAAGGCGCTGACCGATCGCAACTTCAAGGTCACGCTGGCCGCGAACGCCGATGTCTGCAACGCCTATCCACGCGTCGCCTCAGCCGCGCGCGAGGCCGGCTTCGAGTTCATGGGGCATGGTTTCGTGCAGGGACCGATGCACAAGCTTCCCGACCAGGCCGATGCAATCAAGCGCGCGATCGACACCATTGCGAACTTCACCGGACGTGCGCCGCGCTCTTGGGAGAGCCCCGGCTTGACCGAGACCGAGGAAACGCTCGACTTGCTGCGCCTCAACGGCATCGAATACGTCGCGGACTGGGTGATCGACGATCTGCCGCAGGACATCGCGACACCGCACGGCACGATCACGACCATCCCCTATACGGTCGAGACCAACGACATCGCCGTGCACGCGCTCCAGCACCTGACGTCCGACCAGTTCCTGAAGCGCGGCATGGATCAGTTCGACCGACTCTATCTCGAGGGCGCGGACAATGCCCGCGTGATGGCAATCTCGATCCACCCCTACATCACGGGGGTGCCGCACCGGATCAAGTATCTCGAACAGCTGCTGGATTATGTCGCTGGCCACGACGGCGTCGCCCTGATGACGGCGAGCGAAATAGGTGACTGGTATCGTCGCGAAATGCTCAAGACAGGACGCTGAAGACCACCACGCCTGCGAATACGACAACTGATAAGGTTTGTGGCTTTCCTTATCAGTCCCTAACTATTCTCTGTTTTTAGAAACCTTATCAGTCGAAAAACTGACTCCGTCTGCGACCAACTTTATCAGGAAGATTATTTCCGTTCTCGCTGTTCGCGTTGATTAAGCGTCTGGTCACAGTGTTTTTGTCGAGCCGTCTTCCTCGGCGACCCACGTTGGGAGAGACCCGTCTGTAGCACGATTTTAGAGGTTTGCTAAACAATTGAAAAGCTGGAGCGGGTGAAGGGAATCGAACCCTCGTATTCAGCTTGGAAGGCTGCTGCTCTACCATTGAGCTACACCCGCATCAGGGGGCTGACTAACACGGCCGGGCGGCGGTCTCAACTGCCGGAACCGCCGCTTTCGACGGCTTTCCGGCCCCTCGTCAGCCCGCTTGCGCACAGGGCCGGTTCCGCGGCCCCGCCTCCCCTTAACAGCGGCGCCGTTGCGGCCTATATTGTGGGCTTCCGCAACCAACGAAAGGAGGTGATCCAGTGTCCTTTACCAAGCGCTGTCACCTCGCTGGGATCGCCCGCTAAGCTCTGAATAAGGGCCTGGCATTAGGGCGCTCTCAGCCCTGGACCAGCGAGCAAGAAATCGGGCGCGACGGGGCCTTCCCCGCCGCGCCTTTTCTTTTGCGAATCACCTCGGTCGAAGGCAGCCGGGTCAGATCCGGCGCAGCCGCTCGCGGACAGCGACGGCGGCGATCAGGATGCCGATGCACCAGGCCAGGGCGGCGCGGGACGGCTCGTCGCGGAGGAGCACGGTGAAAATGCCGCTGAGCAGGCACGGGACGATCGCCTTGGCGGACCTGCTCACGAGCGAGAGCAGGAACGGCATCGCGGCGATCGAAATCTGAAGAACGATCATTCTTGCGCGTCAGCTCGCTGCGCACGAGCTCAGAAGCCGCACACGTTCGCGCTGCGCGGCTGCTTGCCGCGGCGACTTTCGACGATGCGTTCGCCGCCGTTTTCGGCCGAGCTGCCGTAGTAGCGGTGATGGCCGCTCTGGTCGTGCAGGTCCGCAGCTTCCGGCTTTCCCGCCCGCCGCGCGTCGCAGATGATCTTGATGGTCGACATGGCCGCCTCCAGAGTGTTCTTGTGGCCATCAGTCGCGCCGTTTTCAGCCGGCGTTCACAATCGCAGGCCGCAATCGGGTTTCAGGACGGTTTCGTCGCAGGGCGCCTCGACGCAATATTTTCCACCCGCCGTTGTCGGCGGCGGCTGCCGTGATACGTCCTTGGGAGCGCGCGCAGTGAAATCAACGAGGTAACGATGTTCTACGCCATCCTGGCCTATCACGTGGAAGACGAGCTTTTGGCCTGGACGCCGGAGCAGGACGCCGCCGTCGTGGCGAAAGTCATTGCAGTCCAGGAGCCGCTTCGCGCCAGCGGACATCTCGGGCCCGCCGCCCGCCTGGACGACACGAAAAAGGCCTACACCCTGCGCGGCCCCGGCGCGGGCCTGGTGCTGGATGGCCCGTTCGCCGAAACCAAGGAGCAACTGCTCGGCTTTCACCTCGTCGAATACGACACGGACGAGGAAGCGATCGCGGCGGCGCGCAAGCTGCGCGAGGTCAATCCGAGCGCGGTCTACGAAATCCGTCCGGTCAAGCTTTACGTGCCGGCCGACGGGTTTGGCGCGACCAAGGCAAAAGGCTAGGCCGCCTCACGTCTCCGGCTCGGCCCGCCCGACGTAAAAGCGCTGGATCAGCAGCCCGCCGAAAGCGATGAACCACACGAAGGGCGCGATATGCGGCGCGAAGGCCGCAACGATCGTGCCCGGGATGAACACGGCGAGCGGAAACATCGAGGCCATGATCTCGTGGCGCCAGCCGCCCACGATCAGCCACCACAGCCAGGCATTGAGTCCGGCGATCGCGGTCAGGTGCAGGCCGTACAGCACGGCCACCGCGCTGCTCATGCTGTAATTGGTGTAGAGGCCGTTGGTCACGGGCAGCAGCACGATCGAGAGCAGGAAGAACAAATTGAGGATCACCATGCCGCGGCTGCCGACCGGCTGGCGCGCCAGCCGGCGGTGATGGCTGATCCAGAACACGCCTGCGATGATGAAGCTGAGCGCAAAACCGGCGAGCTTGCCGGAATAGACCCGGGCAAGATCGCTCCAGTCGGGCGCGCTGTTGAAGACCGCCGCCTTCGGCAGGTCATAGGCCAGAAGCGTCATGGCCACGCCAAAGATGGTGTTGCTGAGCGATTCCAGCCGCCGCATCTCGAACTGGTCGGGCTTGAGCTCGGTCATGCCGGGTGTGCGCCATCTGGCTGGAACTCAGGGTCTCTTTTCCCTAGGTGTTAATCGAGGTTCCGTCCAGCCGCATTGCGATTCCAGGCGCGATGGCCGAGTCTGCCGCTTTCACCGGGGCGATTCGTGACGACCTATCTGGACACGCTCAATGCGGAGCAGCGCCGGGCCGTGGAGCATGGCGTGGCCGATGGCGCGACCGTGGGTGCCCCCCTGCTCGTCATTGCCGGCGCCGGCTCCGGCAAAACCAACACGCTGGCCCACCGCGTCGCGCATCTGATCGTCGCGGGCGCCGATCCGCGCCGCATCCTGCTGATGACCTTCTCCCGCCGCGCCGCCTCCGAGATGGCCGGCCGGGTCGAGCGCATCTCCCGAAAGGTGCTCGGTGAGAACAACGCCGCGATCATGCGCGATGCGCTGACCTGGGCCGGCACCTTCCACGGCATCGGCGCGCGCCTCTTGCGCGAATATGCCGAACGGATCGGCCTCGATCCCGCCTTCACCATTCACGACCGCGAGGATTCCGCCGACCTGATGAACCTGGTCCGGCACGAGCGCGGCCTGTCCAAGACCGAGAGCCGCTTTCCCGCCAAGGGCACCTGTCTTTCGATCTACTCGCGCTGCGTCAACGCCGAGATGGAAATCGAGAAGGTGCTCGGCCAGCATTATCCCTGGTGCGCCGGATGGGCCGCCGAGCTGAAGGGTCTCTTTGCGACCTATGTCGAGGCCAAGCAGGCCCAGCACGTGCTCGATTACGACGACCTCCTGCTCTACTGGTCGCAGATGATGAGCGATGCCCTGATCGCCGACGAGATCGGCGGCCGCTTCGATCACGTGCTGGTCGACGAATATCAGGACACCAACCGCCTGCAGTCCTCGATCCTGCTCGCGCTCAAGCCGGACGGACGCGGGCTCACCGTGGTCGGCGACGACGCGCAGTCGATCTATTCGTTCCGCGCCGCCACCGTGCGCAACATCCTGGACTTTCCGCAGAGCTTCTCGCCGCGTGCGGAAATGATCACGCTCGACCGCAACTACCGCTCGACACAGCCCGTGCTGGCGGCCGCCAACGGCGTCATCGGCCTTGCGCGCGAACGCTTCACCAAGAACCTCTGGACCGACCGCACCTCCGCGCAGAAGCCACAGCTCGTCACCGTGCATAACGAGGCCGACCAGGCGCGCTACATCGTCGAGGAAGTGCTGGCCAACCGCGAGCAAGGCGCACTGCTCAAGCACCAGGCCGTGCTGTTCCGGACGTCTTCGCATTCGGGCCCGCTGGAGATCGAGCTGACCCGCCGCAACATCCCGTTCGTCAAATTCGGCGGTCTGAAATTTCTCGACGCGGCCCACGTCAAGGACGTGCTGGCGCTGCTGCGCTTTGCCGAAAATCCGCGCGACCGCGTCGCCGGTTTCCGCATCCTGCACCTGCTGCCGGGCATCGGCCCCGCCACCGCACAGCGCGTGCTCGACCAGATGGCGGAGAGCATGGATCCGCTGCACGCGCTCGCCCATCTCCCGGTGCCGGCCCGCGCCGGCGAGGACTGGACCGGCTTCGTCCGCACCATCGAGAATTTGCGCTATTCGGAATGGCCTGCAGATCTCGAGCGCGTACGGCTCTGGTACGAGCCGCATCTCGACCGCATCCACGAAGATTCCGAGACCCGCCGCGCCGATCTGATGCAGCTCGAGCAGATCGCAAGCGGCTATGTCTCGCGCGAGAAATTCCTGACCGAGCTCACGCTCGATCCGCCGGATGCGACCAGTGACAAATCAGGCCCGCCGCTGCGTGACGAGGATTATCTGATCCTCTCGACCATCCACTCCGCCAAGGGCCAGGAGTGGAAGTCGGTGTTCGTACTCAACGTCGTCGACGGCTGCATGCCGTCCGATCTCGGTGCCGGCACGTCTGCCGAACTCGAGGAAGAACGCCGACTGCTCTATGTCGCGATGACGCGCGCCAAGGACGATCTCCACCTCGTCGTACCCCAACGCTTCTTCGTCCACGGCCAGGCCGCCAAGGGCGACCGTCATGTCTACGCTTCGCGCACCCGCTTCATCCCGGAATCCCTGGTCTATCTGTTTGAGCGCACCGCGTGGCCGAAGGCCGCGGCAGCCGCGGCGCGCGCCGCCTCGCAAGGCCCGAAGATCGACATCGGGGCGAAGATGCGGGGAATGTGGCGGTAGACTGGCCTCGTCTCGGGATCCAGATCCCGACGAATTGGCGCGGATCCTGCTTTCGCGGGCTGGTTTGGTAAGCTAGATCATCTGGAAAGAGGTGGGTTTTGGCAGAGGATCGCCTGTCCATGCGGCTTCCGTCGCTCAATGCCCTGCGGGCTTTCGAAGCTGTCGGCCGCACCGGCAGCATCAAGGCTGCGAGCGATGAATTGTCGGTCAGCCCGACCGTCGTCTCCAGGCACATCAGCAAGCTGCAGCTTGAGCTCAACGTCGCGCTGGTCGCGGCGCACGGACGCGGCCTGCTGCTGACGGCCGCCGGCGAAGCGTTCCATGCACGCGTCAGCCGCGCCTTCGACATTCTGCGCCAGGCCAATGAAGACGTTCGCCCGGTCAGCCGGCGGAGCCTGACGATCTGGTGCATGCCCGGCATTGCCAATCAACGCCTGATAGCCCGTTTGCCTGTTCTCATGAGCAGCCTTCCGAACTACGACGTCGCGCTGCTTCCGACGCTGGCCCGTGCGGACTTCACGCGCGGCGAGGCCGACGCCGAGATCGTGCACATGAACATGATGATCAGCCGCCCCAAGGTGAGGACCGAGCTGATTGCCGCGCCGAAGATTCACGCGGTCGCAAGTCCCGCCTTCCGCTCGCGCCATCCGGCCGTCACGCAGCCCTCCGACTTCCTGCAATTGCCGCTGATTCACGAAGCCTCGACGCTCTACTGGGAGCAATGGTTCGAGAACGCCGGCGTGACCGACCTGCCCTTGCTGCGCGGCCCGTGTCTGTGGCATGCGCATCTGACGATCGAGGCGGCACGGCAAGGACAAGGCGTCGCACTCGCCAACACACTCCTGGTCGAGGAAGACCTCGCCGCTGGACGGCTGGTCGATCTCAGCCCGCATCCCGTCAGTCTCGGCGGCTACTACTTCGTCGCGGTTGCAAAGCGTTGGGGCGATCCCGAATTGGTGGTCTTGCGCCGCTGGCTGAAGGACTCGTTTCAGGGCGGCCTCGCCGGCAACGCCACGCGTTCCGACTAGGCAGGTCGTCCCGCGACAACGACTGTCATCGATTTGCCGAATGCATCGGCTAGCACCCATCGGGCTACCGCAGCGGTAGCGGCCGTCATCACCGATCCGTTCAAAAAACACACAATACTGGTGCAAATTAGGTGATTGTTGCGATTTTCGCTCTCGGCCAAGCTACGCAAAACGACGCCATATTCGCACGCCCCGCGTAGTCAGAAAACGAGAATGACGACCAAAGGTTTCGCAAGTGATGCAGCATCCGTTCGGGTTGACCATGACTTGCGCATTCATGACTTGCGCATCGAAGGACTGAGCAAGTTCTACGGCGACTTCGCCGCGCTGAACGACGTCTCGCTCACCGTCAAGCGCGGAGAATTCCTGACGCTGCTCGGGCCGTCCGGCTCCGGCAAGACCACGCTGCTGATGTCCATCGCCGGCTTCGTCCAGCCCGATCGCGGCGACATCCTTCTCGGCGGCGAGAGCATCCGGCAACTGCCGCCTGAACAGCGAAATTTCGGCATGGTGTTCCAGGGCTACGCCCTGTTTCCGCACATGACCGTCTACGACAATGTCGCATTCCCGCTGAAGGTCCGGAAGCGACCGGCGGCCGAGATCAAGGCCAAGGTCGATGCCGCCATCGACCTGGTGCAGCTCGGCTCGCAGGCACACCGCCATCCGCGTCAGCTCTCCGGCGGCCAGCAGCAACGCGTCGCGCTCGCGCGCGCGATGGTGTTCACGCCCCATCTGCTTCTGCTGGACGAACCCCTGAGCGCGCTCGACAAGAAGCTGCGCGCGGAATTGCAGGACGAGCTCAAGCGCCTGCACCAGAAGATCGGACTGACCTTCATCTACGTCACCCACGATCAGGATGAAGCTCTGTCCATGTCGGACAGGATCGTCGTGATGCGCGACGGCAAGATGGTCCAGCAGGGCTCGCCGACCGAACTGTACGAACGGCCCGCGACGAGCTTCGTCGCCAACTTCCTGGGCAAGAGCAATTTTCTCAAGGGCACGGTCGAAGGTCACGTCGACGGCGGCTTCGTGCTGACCCATCAGGGCGCGCGGATCACCCAGGCCAGCGATGGGGCGAGCCGCCCTGCTGTCGGGCAGAGCGTCGTGATCGCGCTGAGGCCGGAGAAGATCGTTCTCTCCGGAAGGACCGGCCAGCCCGACAACAATCTGACAGGCATCATCTCCGATTGGACCTATCTGGGCTCTCAATTCCGCCTCGTCGTCGACACGGTTGAATTCGGCAGCCTCGTTGTGATGACGCCGACCTGGGGGCATGGCGGTCCGCCCGCCGTCGGCGAGGCCGCAACGATCGGATGGGACCGTGGCGCGGGGACGCTTGTCGCCGACACCTGAGTTTTCAGCACTGCAATCGTCAAAACGAACGGATGGGATTCCTGCCATGAACGCACGCAACTCAGCTCTCACGCCGACCCGCCGCGCAATCCTCAAGGCCGGCGCCGGCATGCTCGCTGCGCCCGCGGTGCTCGGCGCCGGCGGCGCCCTCGCCCAGGCCCGCAAGGAGGTGGTCGTCGTCAATTACGGCGGAGCCGCCATGAAGGCCTTCGACGAGGCCTATGTGCAGCCCTTCGCCGCGCAGGGCGGCCGCATGGTGCTGGATGGCAGCGGCCCCCTCAACGGCAAGATCCTGACGATGGTCCAGTCGCGCAACGTGACCTGGGACATCTGCGATTGCGGCGTCACGACGCTGGCCGAGCTCGGGCCGCGCAACGCGCTCGAGAAGATCGACTACAGCATCGTCGACAAGAGCAAGGTCGCTACCGAATTCGCCTACGAGAACGGCGTCGTCAATTACATGTTCTCGTCGGTGCTCGCCTGGGACACCGCGAAGGTCAAGGAGACGCCGACGCTCGCCGACTTCTTCGATCTGAAGAAGTATCCGGGGCGGCGCATGGTCCGCAAGGACTCCCAGGCCATGCTCGAACTCTGCCTGATCGCCGACGGCGTCCCGTTCGACAAGCTCTACCCGCTCAACGTCAAGCGCGCCTTCGCCAAGCTCGAAACCATCAAGAAGGACGTGCTCTACTGGAACAGCGGCGCCGAAAGCCAGAGCCTGATGCGCGACGGCGAATGCGTCATGGGCCTGTTGTGGCACACCCGCGCCAACGTACTGAAGGGCGAGACCAACAACCGCATCGCCTACACCTTCAAGGACGGCCTGCTGCAGCCCGGCCTCTGGGTCGTGCCGAAGAACAATCCGGCCGGCGCCGAAGCCTTCCGTGCCATCGCGTCGATGCAGCAGCCGGAGGGCCAGGTGAAGCTGTTGACCGCGATGGGCAACGGTCCCTCCAACCCCGCGGCGCAGCCGATGGTGCCAGAAGCCCTGCGTGCGACAAATCCCGCCGATCCCGCGAACGCGGCAGTGCAGGCCAAGATCAATGCGGCCTGGTACATCGAAAACCATTCGAAGACCTTCCAGGCCTATCTGGATTTCATCTCGTCCTGACGTGCGACGCCGGCGGCGTGGCGCTCGCGCGCGCACGCCGCCATTGACCTCATCAAGGTATCAATGACCACTCCCGCAGACAGGCTTGCGCCCTCGCCGTCCCGCGCCGCATTCAGTGCGACCGCGCGCTATTGGCTGCTGATCCTTCCGGCGCTGGCGCTGATGGTGGTCTGCTATCTCTATCCGATCTCGAAGGTGCTGTGGCTGAGCGTCACCGAGCCACAGCCCGGCTTCGACAATTACGCCATGCTCGCGACCAGCGCGTCGATCCAGCGGATGCTGATGACGACGGCGCGCATCAGCGTGATCAGCACGCTGATCACGCTCGTGCTCGCCTACATCGTCTCCTACGCGCTGGTTCACGCCAGTGAGCAGGTCCGGCGCTGGATGTTCCTCGGCGTTCTCGTGCCACTGTGGATCTCGGTGCTGGTGCGCGCCTTCGCATGGTTCGTGCTGCTCAGGCGCGAAGGGCTCGTCAACAACATCCTGATCTCGAGCGGCCTCGTCGACGCGCCGCTCAGCCTGATCTGGAACGAGACCGGCGTGCTGATCGGCATGATCCACTACATGCTGCCGTTCGGCATCCTGCCCATCTACGCCAACATGCGCGACATCGACCAGCGCTGCATCGCCGCGGCCAGAGGTCTCGGCGCCACCCGCGCCGTCGCGTTCCGCACGGTGTTCCTGCCGCTGTCGATGCCCGGCGTCGTCGGCGCCGGCATTCTCGTCTTCATCTTCTCGCTCGGCTTCTTCGTGACGCCCGCCATTCTCGGCGGCGGCAAGACGCTGATGATCGCCGAATACATCAAGGTTCAGATCCTCGAGATCGTGCGCTGGGGCGTCGGCAGCATGCTGGCCGGAACGCTCCTGATCATCATCGGTGCGCTGCTGGTCGTGCTCGCCCGCGTCGTCGATCTGCGCAAGCTGTTCGGGGCCGTATGAGCACCAGCACCCCCGGCTTCGGCGACTCCTCGCCCATGACACGCTCGATCGCCTGGGCGATCGTCTGCTTTCTCGTCCTGCCCATCACCATCGTCTTCGCGGTGTCGGTGACCGATCGCTCCTACCTGTCGCTGCCCCATGACGGCATCTCGCTGCAATATTACCGCCACCTGCTCACCAGCCAGGCCTGGCTGACCAGCATTCTGCACAGTCTCGTCATCGCGGTTTGCTCGACCGCCATTGCGACGGTGACCGGCACGCTCTGCGCGATCGGCTGCTGGCGCCTGAGCAACCGCGCCAGCAACATCGTCCGCCTAGTGATGCTGATGCCGATCATGGTGCCCACCATCGTCTACGCGCTCGGCATCTATCAGGTCTGGGTCGACCTCAGGCTGATCGACACTTACACCGGGGTGATCATCGCCCACGCGGTGACCGGCATGCCCTATGTGGTCATCACCGTCTCGACGGCGCTCGCGGGCTTCGACCCCAGGCTCGAACAGGCGGCCCTCAATCTCGGCGCCAGCATCGGCCAGACGCTGCGGCTGGTCATCATTCCCAATATCCTCCCCGGCATCATCTCCGGCGTGATCTTCGCCTTCATTCACAGCTGGGACGAGCTCGTGATCGTGCTGTTCATCGCAGGACGCGGCGTCTTCACGCTGCCGCGGAGGATGTGGGACGGCATCAACGAACAGCTCGATCCCACCATGGCCGCAGTCGCCGCCGTGCTCATCCTGATCACGGTCGTCCTTCTCTTCATCGATATCGCAGTCCGGGCC
>Ga0065165_1001529_pt1 | contig 24281 bp, 22 predicted proteins | sample AraplaMF_Cvi_mMF_FD_63813 | JGI IMG/M metagenome (GOLD analysis project Ga0065165, IMG submission 63813) | Arabidopsis root microbial communities from the University of North Carolina, USA - plate scrape MF_Cvi_mMF (version 2) (version 3) | ecosystem: Host-associated > Plants > Roots >... | reverse complement strand
TGGAATTAAACCATTTCACTGTGCCGGTGGTCATCATAACCCTCCTTTTGGCAAGACCTGTCGTTCGCCGAACGATGCCCGGCGAGTTCAGAACGATTTCGAAAGGAGGGATTCATCAGAGCCGCGCCGAAGCACGAAAAAACAAGAGCCGTCCAAGCAATATCGACAAAAATATATCTAGCCGACATCGCGATCGGTGTCAATGATTTAATTGATAGCAGGTTTTTGTACATTAATTCCTCGGACCAAGACTAAGATTCACGCTGCGAAGCGGCGCTTGTGCAGTTGGCAACAACCTGGAAATGGTCGAGGGGAGCCTACGCCGTACGGGTCCGCTTCCAGGCAGAGCGCGAATGTCAGGGAATGGCGCGAGGCGAGCCTCCTTGCGCATGGAGCCGCTCACGTAGCGGCCCCCAGCACTAGCGGCATCGCCAGCGCATTCTGCGGCAGCCTGGCTTGAGAGACCTGGCCGATGCCTATGCGGATGCAGTGAGGCGCTCGGCAAAGCCCCGATAGGACCGCAGCGGCCGGCCCAAGATTCCCGTCAGACGGTCGACATCGCCGGCTTCCGCCACCATGCCGTCGCTGACATAGCGCTCGGCCATCAGGCGCATTTCGTAGGCCGTCCATTTCGGCATGATGCGCGCAAGGTTCTGCTCGAACTCGCTCGGGTCGTCGCCGCCATAGACGACCGGACGCCCAAGCACATCCGTCCAGATTGCGGCGGCCAGCGTGCCGGTGAGCGTCTGCGGCCCGACGAGGTTGATGGTCTCGACTGGCAGCTTGCTGGGTGCCCGATCGCGCCGGATCAACTCGAGCGCAGCGACCTCGGCGATGTCGCGCGCGTCGATCATGGCGATCCCCTTGCTGCCGATCGGCATGGGATAGACGCCGTGGTTCAGGATAACATCCAAGATCATGTGCTCGTTGTCGATGAAGTAGGCCGGGCGCAGGATCGTGGCGCTGAAGCCCATGGCCTCGATCATCCGCTCGGCGCCGGACTTGACCGCGAAATGCGGCACGTTCACGAAGCGGTCGGCATGCAGCACGGACAGATAGACGACCCGCTCAACGCCCGACTCGCGGGCGATGTTGAGCGCGATCAGCGCTTGGGTGAACTCGTCCCCTGACACCGCGTTGAGCAGGAACAGCGTGCGCACCCCGGAAAAGGCGGTCCGCAGGGCGTCGATGTCGAGCAGGTCGCCCTGCACGACATCCACCTCTGCCGGAAACTCCGCCTTGCCGCGATCGCGCGTCAGAACACGCACGCTCGCGCCGCGCTGCAGAAGATTCTGGACGACATGGCGGCCGACGCGGCCGGTGGCACCTGTGACAAGAATGGTCATGACAATCTCCGTTCGTCTCGAGTGGACAGCCCGTAAATCGTCGATCCATAAAGGAGGCGATAGACTAACTTTTTGGACGATCTGTCTCGCAGGTGGAACACATGGATTTGCTGGCGCTGGCCGATTTCAATGTCGTCGCTCGGCATGGCGGCTTCGGGCGAGCCGCCCGCGCCACCGCCCGGCCCAAGGCGACGCTGTCCCGCAGAGTGGCGGAACTCGAGGCCTCCCTCGATCTGCGGCTCTTCGAACGTGGCGCGCGTCTCTTGAAATTGACCCCGGAGGGGCGAGCGCTTCATGAGCGTACCGCGGCGCTGCTGACCGAACTCGATGAGGCGGCAGCGGCGATCGCAACAGGGGGGCAGACGCCGCGAGGCCGACTGCGGATCAGCGCGCCCCTGCTGTTCTCTCAGGTCGCGATGGGCAGGCTGGCAGCGGAGTTCGCCGCGCGTTTTCCGGAGGTCCGCCTGGAGGTCACGACGGAAGATCGCGCGGTCGATATGGTGGAGGAGGGCTATGACTTGGTGATCCGCGTCAATCCGGACCCGGATGAAAGCCTGGTCGGCCGCGCATTCCTGCACGATCGGCTGGTCGTCGTCTCCACACCGCCAATCGCCCGGCTGCCCGAGGGCACGGCCGCGCCTGCGGTGGTGCGCGGCCCCTTCGACGGCGTCGCGAGCTGGAGGGTGGTCTCGCCGGCCGGGCGCAGGGCCATCGCCGTCGAGCCGATCCTCAGCCTGTCATCGATGATCATGGTTCGCGATGCCGTCCGGGCGGGCGTCGGCGCGGCGCGGCTGCCGGTCTCGCTGGTGAAACACGATGTCGAGGCCGGTCGTCTCGTGAACTGGGGGGAGGTCGAGGACTCCTACATCGCGCTGTGGGCACTCTATCCCTCTCGACGCTTGCTGAGCACGCGCGTTTCAGCCTTCCTCGATCATATCAAGGCGGCGTTCCCGTCGGGCTCGCCAGATGAGCTCGCTGCCTACATCGAGCCGTAACGAGGCGATCAGATAAGGTTTTGCTTACGCACGGTTAGCCAATGTCAGGTAGTGGCGCAGCGCGAGGGAGAATATTACCGCTCATCAGTGCGTCCATCAGTTTCGAGAGGCTCCCAATAGAGAGGTTGGCCAAAGCTTGACGAAGGCAGTCGGCGAAGGCACGCAGCTTGGCCGAAGGGCGGCGCCCTTGTGGATGCGCTAGATAGATGCACTCCGGGTCCGGCTGCACGCCGATATTGACGATGCCAAGTCGGCTGCTGCAGCCAGCTCGGGCGATGAGCAGGGGCAGCAGGGCGATGCCCAGCCCCGCCAGCGCCGCATCCCGCATCATGTCGCCGTTGTTGACCCGCAGGCCGGTACGCCGCGCAAGCTCACTCCCCCGCCGGGCCTTGGAAGCGCCAGTCGCCGCTGCCGCGGTTGGTGTAGAAGATGCCGCCATGTCCATCGAGCGCGGCCGCCGAGGCCGGGCTGCCGCGATGCGCCGGGTCATCCGCGGAAGCGACCAGTACCCTGCGGCTCGGCGCTAGTGCCCAGGCGACGAGGAGCGAATCCGCGATTGGCCCATGGAGCAGCACGGCGTCGTAGCTGTCCGCGCTCGCCTCGACCCGTCGGTCGTCGAAATCGAGCGTCAGCGCGATCTCGGGGTGCCGTGCGAGAAAGGGGTAGTTCGCCGGCCGAGATGCATGCGGCGGAAGCTGACGGGCGCCGAGATCAGGAGCGGCCCGGCCAGCGTGCTGCGGCGCTCGGCCGTGTCGACCATCGACTCCTCGACCTCGCGGGCGATGCGAGTGGCGCGTTCCAGAAAGGCGGCGCGGTCCCCAGGAGCGTCACTTGGCGCGCGCTGCAATGCAGGAGCGCCGCGCCGAGGCTGTGATCCAGTTCGGCCGGTCGAGCGCTCACGACAGATTCGACAAGCGTAAGCGACGCGCGGCCTTCCTCAGCGCGCCGGCTTCCGCGATGGCGACGAAGGTCGCGATGCGTCGAGCTTCAACAGCGTTCGGCTTTTCCGGACCTGGTTTTCGCCGATGCGATGCTAATCCGAACGAGAAGCGAATGCTACGTTGCGTCAAGCCAACGGGGCTGACAGCGACGGTCGCAAGGACCGCCCTCCCGCCGGCGGGAGATGGATCATGTTGAAGCTTGTCCTGGCGCTTGGAGCGTTTGTCTTCGCGACCCCCGCGGCCGCGCAGGTTCCCGACTTTCCGAGCACCTTCAAGACGCAGGAGATCGCCACCAACGGCGCCACCATCCATGTCCGCGTCGGCGGCCAGGGGCCTGCGGTCGTGCTGCTGCACGGCTATGGCGAGACCGGCGACATGTGGGCGCCGATGGCGGCCGATCTGGCGCGCGACCACACGGTCGTCGTGCCGGATCTGCGCGGGCTCGGCCTGTCGTCCAAGCCGGCTTCTGGCTTCGACAAGAAGACCCAGGCCGGCGATGTCGCCGGCGTGCTCGACATGCTCAAGATCGAACACGCCGATCTGGTGACGCATGACATCGGCAACATGGTCGGCTTCGCCTTTGCCGCGCAGCATCCGCAGCGCGTCGGCCGCTTTGTCCTGATCGATGCTCCGGTGCCCGGTGTCGGCCCCTGGGAGGAGATTCTGAAGAACCCGCTGCTCTGGCATTTCCGCTTCGGCGGGCCGGATATGGAGCGGCTGGTGGCGGGACGCGAGCGCATTTATCTCGACCGCTTCTGGAACGAGTTTTCCGCGACGCCCGCCCGCTTCAGCGAGGCCTCGCGCGAGCATTACGCCAAGCTTTATGCCTTGCCTGGCGCGATGCATTCCGGCTTTGCCCAGTTCGCCGCCTTCGACCAGGACGCGATCGACAACCGCGCGTATCTCGCGGCCGGCGGTAAGCTTGCCATGCCGGTTATGGCGATCGGCGGTGAGAAGTCGTTCGGCACCGGGATGGCGGCGGTGATGCGCGCTGCAGCGATCGACGTTACCGAAGGCGTCATCCCCGATTCCGGCCACTGGATCATGGAAGAGAATCCGACGGCGACCGTCGCCATGGTCCGGGCCTTCCTTGATAAGGGCCGATAATCGAGCATTCCAGGGGCGATCCGAAAGGGCTGCCTCTGGAGATGCTAACGACGACATCAGTCCCATAGGCATTGCGCTTGACGTCCCCTTTCGGAAGAGGTTCCAAATTCGGCTTCTGGCGCACCGCGGGCTCAAATGCTGCGTCGCAATTTCAGCTAGGGTCAGATGCGAAGATGGGTTCGAAGCCCTGGTGTGCGTACAGTAGCCTGCCGTCGCCGCTGCATGTTCAATGGCGGGACTGTGGGCGCCGTCACCCCTGCGGGTCCCTTGTGAAAGGACTGATCATTTTGCAGAGGCTGCACGGGACAGCCTGACGATCATCGGTCTTTTGATCGCGGTCAGCGGCTAGTCGTGGCATTTGCCTGTGATCATCGCGCGCTGACACTCTTGGAGAAACTATGTTCACTCACGTCATGATCGGCAGCAACGACCTGGAGCGAGCTAGAGCCTTCTACGACGCCACGTTCGCCGCGTTAGAAGGGGAGCCGGGCGAGATGGATGCCAGAGGCAGGCTGGTTTATGCCCATAATGGCAGTCGGCTGATGATCACCAAGCCAATCGACGGCAATCTGGCGACCGCGGCTAACGGTGGGACTATTGGCATCGCCGCTGCGAGCCGTGACCATGTTCTCGCTTGGCATGAGGCCGGCACGAGGCATGGCGGGACGGCGATTGAGAGCCCGCCCAACGAACGTCCGAACGGAGCCTTCGTCGCTTACCTTCGCGATCCGGACGGAAACAAACTCACCGCACGCACTGTGCCGAGGACGTGACGGCAACAGCTGCGCCGAAAATCATCCCGCCTTTTCCGAAATCCGGCAAGAGAGCGCGCCTCGTTCGGGATCAGGCTCCTGGACCTCCCGGCAACCACAGAGTGGCCGAGAACGAGCACTTGGACCGTCGGCTTCAGCTGCAGCACATTTTTCATGGTGCTCTCGCTGACTAACTCTACGGGCGCCGGCGATTGAAACGCTTGCGCCGCTTGGCGGTCGCTCGTCGTTCGCCGCCGCTGGATCTACGAAGGCGGCTATGCCGACCCAGCCGCCGCGCGCCAGTCCTGCCGGGCCCGGCCTCCAGCCAGGGTCGGCTTTGCCCTCGAGGTCCTGCGCCGCAATGGCCTTGTCGGCGCCCTTGCAGGCCGGCTCGGCTTCACGGTGCCTTCCGCGCCATTCCGTTCGCCTTCGCTCTGGGAGCTGCCTCGTTCACGCGACCGAAAGCGGACGGCTTTCTGCGCGGCCTGAAGCTTGTGGCTGCCGCCAGGGTAACCGAGGCGCTCTGCAGCATTGCAAAATCGCTGACACCCGACCGGCAGAGGGTGAGCATCGCGCTGGCGCCAGTTGCTCTCGCTCTCGTCGTGAGCAGTTTGAAGAGATCGGCAACCGGCGCTTTGAGTATTAAAATGCCGACGCGGGCAGCTGCGGTTGGCGAGTTGCTGCGCCTTGGCTTAAACCGCTCGGAGCGCAGGCTCGATAGGCGGTAGGTCGACATCCGGCACCGCCGCTAGCCGCTCCGATAAGCAATAGCGTCCGCCTCTATTTGAAGCCAGGCCGCCGATTCGACTTCGACTTGCTCTGCGTTGCGATAGCGGCATGTTTAGCGTTAGCCTGGTGAGCCAAGCGCAATCCGCGAAGTTTCAGCATGTTTTCTTCGCGCTGTTGGGTCGCCTGCTCCGTCTCCGACAAGATCCGCGCATGGGAAAGCGAGCGAGTCTGGAGCTTCAAAAACTGGTTGTCAGCGACCAAGCGCTGCTTTGAAAGTTCGAACATTATGATGTCCCTTCAGGGCCAAATTGAAAACAAAAAGGCCGAGCGATTGCCCGGCCTTTCGAGTGGCTAAAGTCGCTGGTGCCAGTACATCCGTGGTCAACGGCGACGATTGCCCAATCACGCAGTCTGGAGCTGTTCCGCGGCCAACTTGCCGGAACGGTTGTCGCGGGCGACTTCGTATCCGAGCTTCTGGCCTTCCTGAAGGTCTCGCATCCCAGCGCGCTCAACCGCGGAGATGTGCACAAACACGTCCTGGCCGCCGTCATCGGGCTGAATGAAGCCGAAACCCTTGGTGGAATTGAACCATTTCACTGTGCCAGTGGTCATGAAAACCCTCCTTTTGGCAAGACCTGTCGTTCACCGCCAGAATGTTCGGTGAATTCAGAACGATTTCGAAAGGGGGATTATCAGAACCGCGCCAAAGGCGCGAAAATAACAAGGGCCGTCCAACCAATCTCGATACAAATACATCTAATTCATCCCGCGCCGGATTGCAAGTTTTATTATTTCGATCGCCCACAGAACCGATCTCGTCCAGATTTTATTTTACCAATTTATGAAGCGGCTGAGCGGCATACCGCGCCTTGCTGACGGCCCTCGATAGACGGCACTCAGATCGCAATTCAGCTTCGTACTGGCGTGACTTGTCGTAACCGAGGTTGCGCGCGTTCGTGATCGGGTCCTGCGCGCTGCGTAGGTGGCGGGAGTGACCTGCCCATCCCCAATCTCCGATCTGGGCTTCCCTGCTGATGACCCGCTTGCGAGCGTCCCTGCCTCGGAACCGATATTGGCGGCGCAAAGCCCTGCAAGCCGGTGAGCGGGTTTTGCTGAACAGGGGCATTGACCCTTTGATGCCATCGACTAACGATGAGCGGCTAGTTGTATGCGAGGCCCAAATGACCGAGCGATCTCATACGGGAACTGAGTTGAAGCGTGGCGAACGCCTGCAGATCATGTTGAGCAAGTCAGAAGTCGCCACGATCGACGAATATCGTTTTACAAGACGGATGCGCAGCCGGGCCGAGGCTGTACGAACCCTGTTGCAACGAGGCTTTGCTGAGGGCTCCAATGGCTACGCCGAAAGTGCTGGCAATTCAGGCAAATAGGACGGGTCGGCAATGCCCGCTTCCAATCCGAGCGCCTGGAGCGCGACAGCCCTGCGCCGTGCGATCAGTGCGGCGGGCGTCGCACTGTGGTCCTGGAATGTCCAGACCGACGCATTCGCAATGGATGAGCGCGGCTTCGAACTCTGGGCCGTACCGCATAGTGATGATGTAAAGTTCGAGGACCTGTCGGCTCGCATCCACCCGGCCGATCGCGACAGGGTCAGGGCCGCGTTCACGGCTACACGGGCTATCGTCGGCTCCTATGAGATCGACTTTCGCATCATCATTGGGGACGAGATCCGCTGGATATCCGCCCGGGGAATTGGCGACGACTCGGCGCTGCATGAGAATCTTGCCTATGGTATTTTCCTTGACGTGACGGGTCGCAAGCAAGCTGAGGAAGGTCACGAACTTCTCGCGGGCGAGATGAGCCATCGTGTTAAAAACCTGATCGCGATTGCCTCAGGTTTGACTCAGATATCATCGCGATCTGCCACCACGGCCAAGGAGATGGCCGTTGAGCTCACCGGACGTCTGGCGGCGCTCGGGCGGGCTCACGACCTGGTGCGGCCGCTTCCCGGCCATCAAGGTCGTGCAGCGTTGCTCGGCGACCTGATTTCGATCCTGCTCGCGCCCTATGAGGACACAGGCGCATTTAGCAGACGTATCCGCGTGGCCGTCCCCCGGATGGGTGTCGGCGAGATGGCGGCAACAACGCTTGCCCTGATCGTCCACGAGCTCGCGACCAACTCACTCAAATATGGCGCGCTATCCGTCGAGACCGGAACACTGGACGTCTCCGGCTCGCTGGAGGGCGACACCATAAAAGTCGTCTGGATCGAGCGTGGGGGGCCGAGCGTCGAACCTCCTCATCGAGCCGAGGGTTACGGCAGCGGTTTGGTCACGCGGAGCATTGCCGGCCAACTTGCGGGCTCCATCAGCTGCGAGTGGTCTGCCGAGGGGGTTGTCGTCACGATGGCGATCAAGGCGTCGAAGCTTGCCAATTAGGCTGCCCGCCGGATTGCGGCGAGCGCTTTCGCCGCCATTCGGCAAGACACATCATTTCATCGCATCAGCGAGAGCCGCCTCAAGCTGCGACTGCCAAAATGGCTTGGCGAGCATCACCACGCCCTCTCGGGAGGGCGCCTCCAATTCCGCATAACCGGAGGCGAGAACGATCCTGATGTCTGGCCAGCGTTTTGAAACCTCGTTGATCAGCTGAGTACCCGTCATATTGGGCATGGCGTGATCCGTTACGAGAACATCGACAGGCTCTCCTGCTTCGAGTTTCGCCAATGCCTCCGAGCCCGAATTCGCCTCCATCACGTCGTGACCCAGATCTTCAAGCAAGGCGATGGTGTTCATGAGAACCAACCCATCGTCGTCGACGGCGAGGACGCGCAGGGCCCGAGTACCATGATCGGCGGCGGGCTCCAGAGGTGCCACCTCAAGGTTGGGTTGCTCGGCCGTAGGTAGCCAGATCGTTGCGGTCGTACCCTCCCCAGGGGTGCTCGTAAGAGCCAACCGGCCGCCCAGCTGTTCGGCTGTGCCCGACACCATGGAGAGCCCGAGCCCAGTGCCCTTCCCGACGCCTTTGGTCGTAAAAAATGGCTCAGACGCTCGCGCCAAGGTATCGGCGTCCATCCCCACTCCCTTGTCGGCGACACTGATTTGAACGAAGCCTGAGTGGGGCAGTCCAGCCTTCTTGCTGTCGCTGGGCGTTGCGTTCCTAGCCGAGATTGTGATGGATCCGCCCTCAGGCATCGCATCGCGTGCGTTCACAGCAAGATTGATGATGGCAAGCTCCAGTTGATGGGGATCTGCCAGTGCGTGCTTCAACCCTACACCGAATGAATATTCGATCTCGATCGTCGGTCCCAATGAGCGGCTCAGTAAATCCGTCATCCCGCCGATCAGGTGGAAAACGTCGACTGGTGCAGTCGCAAGATTTTGCTTGCGAGCAAAAGCGAGCATTCGTTGAGTTAGAGCAACGCCGCGTTCTGCGCCCGCCAAAGCATTTTTGATCAAACTCTCCCGGCGCTCAGGTGGCTGAGGCTTTCTGAGCAGCTCAAGGCTTCCGATTATCGCATTCAGGAGGTTATTGAAGTCATGCGCCACACCGCCGGTTAGCTGGCCCAAGGACTCCATTTTCTGGGATTGATACAGGGCGTCCTTTGCCGCCTGCAAATTCTCTTCGGCGATCTTCCGCTCAGTCAAATCTCGCGTGATCTTGGCGTAGGCTAGGAGTTCGCCGGTGCGAGGATCGAACACCGGGTCGATAATGACATGGGCCCAAAACGTTGTTCCGTCCTTGCGGACCCGCCAACCTTCATTCTCAAACCGCCCTTGAGTTCTTGCCGTTTCGAGCGCGCGTGCGGGAAGGCCAGTCGCTTTGTCGCGTTCTGTATAAAATCGCGAAAAATGCTGCCCGATGATCTCACTCCCGCGGTATCCCTTGAAGCGTTCGGCACCGGGGTTCCAACTCGTGATGAAGCCGCCGCTATCGAGCATGTAGATGGCGTAGTCGGTTATCGCGTCGATAAGGATGCGGTACCTGTCGCCCGCCCAGTCGTTTTCGGAGGTCATGTCAGCTTCCTGCAGTGACCTCATACAACTGATCCGCAGGTCGTCCGTTCCGGTCTCAACGAAATTGGCCACCGCTCAACGATCGCGGCACGTCCATGGCCTTCGCACTCGGCAACCTGCTGCCAAATGCAGCTCTACACATGTAAAAAAAGGCGGTAATGTTCCGCGAGGTGCGGGGAATTTCTGTAGTAACGGATCGAATCTCGAACGCTCATGACATTCCCTCCTTGCTTCAGACGGCAACGCGGATCGGCGGAGCCGATCACACTCGCCCACGCCGCCGCGCTCTGGACCAGGCTGAAGAGCGAGATCTCGAAGGATAGGTATGTCGGTTTCTACCGCGACGTCGCCCGGCAATATGACGAGCCCCCTGCGACGATCGATTTCCGTGCCGAGGGCCGGCACGACTACGCCGCGCTCGTCTTCGTGCCGGGCGCGCCCGGTCGATCTCTTCGACGCGGACCGCAAGGGGCAGACCAACCTCTATGTGAAGCGTCTCTTCATCACTGCGTTGAAAGCTGAGACCGCCCGAGTGACGTCTGCTTTCCGGCAAGGCGCCAAGGTCGCTCTTTAGCGCGACGGGGCAGTAGCCAACTGGGCGGCACTAATTGCACATCAGTTTCGACATCTCGGCACGGCTTTGAGTTTTTTGGGAGGCCTCTGATTCATGTCGCATGATAATGTCCTCATCAGGCCCGGCATCGCCGACGACCTCCCCGCGCTAACAGATATCTTCAATCACTATATCGAGCACACCAACGCCCGCTTCACGACGGAGCTGATGACGCTGGACAGCTGCCGGACGTGGTTCAGCGGCTATGGTACGGGCCGCTACCGGCTGCTGGTCGCGAAGGACGGCTCCGGAGTGCTGGGGGCCGCCTTCAGCAGTCGTTACCGGCCGCCTTCCGCCTTCGACGCGACGGTCGAGACCAGCATCTACATGCACCCCAACCGGCGCCGTGGTGGCATCGGGACGAGGCTCTATGGCGCCCTCATCGCGCTCCTGCAAGAGGAGGACGTCCATGTCGTCGTGGCCGGCGTCGCCCAGCCCAATGCGGCGTCCAACGCGCTGCATCGCAAACTGGGTTTCGAGGAGGTCGGAACCTTCAAGGACTATGCGCGCAAGCGCGGCGCCTGGATCAGCTCGACATGGTTCCAGCGCCGGATCGGCGACGCCTGATTTGCCGCTTCGGAGGCAGCCCGTGGCCCTCGCCGGGGCGTCCTTGGACTCCCAAGCGAACGATCTGCTGCCGCGACCCTGATCTGCGGCAATTCGTGCTCGGCATCCTTACGATCCGGAACCTGACATGACGCGGCTGCCCCTAAGATCGCCTGGACTGCGAGGCCGATCGCCTCGCGAACCAGGAGCCGCGGCCATGGGCATCATCAAACCTCGATACGTTACTTTCGACTGTCACGGCACGCTGATCTATTTCGCAATGGCCGACGCCGCGCGCTCGCTCTACGGCGACCAGCTCGAAGAAGCCGCGATGCAGAAGCTCGTCGACGATTTTTCGGCCTACCGGCTCGACGAGGTGATGGGCGACTGGAAGCCTTACGAGGCCATCGTTTACAACGCTCTGGAGCGAACCTGCCGTCGCAACGGCATCGTCTTCCGCCCCGAGGACGCGCGATGGGTCTACGAGCAGGTTCCGAGCTGGGGGCCGCATCCGGACGTTCCAGCAGGCCTCGCCAAGGTCGCCGAGAAAATTCCCCTGGTGATCCTCTCGAATGCGATGGACGACCAGATCCCCCACAACGTCGCCCGGCTGGGTGCACCCTTCCACGCGGTCTATACCGCGCAGCGGGCCGGCGCCTACAAGCCGCGTTTCAAGGCCTTTGAATACATGCTCGATATGCTTGGCTGCGGTCCAGAGGACATCTGCCACGTCTCGTCCTCGTTCCGTTACGACCTGATGTCGGCGCACGACCTCGGCATCAAGAACAAGGTCTGGGTGAATCGGGGCCACGAGCCGCCAAACCCCTATTACGGCTACGTCGAGGTTCGCGACATCAGCGGGTTGCCGGCCATCTTCGGCCTCTGATACGCCGGAACGGATTTGCTCAAACCGAGCTTTCCCGTCGCGGCGGCGCCCCTGACGCTGCCGCGAGCCCGGATCGCTGGCCACTAGCCCCCCAGGTTCAGGCTCCGCAAGGAGACCGCGCGGCTCGCGAACGGCTTTCTCAAAACGATCTTCGTCGAAAACCTGATGATTCCGATATCCAGCTCCAGCAGACGGTCACGGATTTCGTTGAACCGCAACATGCTGGTGGCGGTGATCTTCAAGATGTAGTCGCAACCGCCGCTGACATTGTAGCACTCCGTGATCTCCGGCAGCTTCTCAGCTGCTTCCTCGAAGATACGGAAGCTGTCGCGGCGATGTTCGCCGATCGTGATCTCGCTGAAAACCGTGATGAAATCGCCGAGTTTCTCGATCGCGATATCGGCATCGAAGCCCCGCAGCACGCCTGCCCTGGACAGACGTTTCACTCGGGCGAGGCAGGGACTGGGCGACAGACCCACCGCGGCGGCCAATTCGACATTCGAGCAATGGCCGTGCCGCTGGAGATGGTCGAGAAGCTTGAAATCGAACCGGTCGAGTGAAACTGCGGACCCCATGCACTCACGCTCGTTCTGGATCTCGAAGCGCGTCGGTCCGCACTCCTGTCGCCTTGCCGGCTCTCCTCGAACAGGTCGGGCGCCTGCGAACGACGTCCGATCCTCGGACCGTTCGGTCCGTCGCGCAAGCCGCGTCGGAGTGACGTCGCCCGAGGAGGTCCGACGAATTCGGTCCGTGAGGTCGCACGTCGAGCTGCGTCGGATCCGACTGCAGTCCCAAGGGAAGCCGCCCCGCGCCCTTGCCTAGAGAGCGGCGGTTGCGAGCGCATCTCCTAGCGCCTGCAGGAAGCGGTCGACATGGTCCGCTTCGCAGACCAGTGGCGGGCGGACCTTCAGCGTGTCCTCATTCGCACCGGTCGTGCTTATGAGAACGCCGTCGTCGCGCAGGGCATTGACGACGTTCAGGGCCATGACGCGTCGCTGTGCGGGCGCCATGCCGTCGAGGCCGACATCGATGCCGAAGAACAGCCCGGCGTGGCGCCAGGCCAGCAGGCCCTGCCTGCGTCCCGCAAGCTCCATCAGCCCGGTATCGAGCCGTTCGCCCATCGCCAGCGCGTTCTCCGGGATTCGATCGCGCTGCAGGATCGTGAGAACGGCATCGGCGGTCGCAATGCCCACGGTGGTGCCAGCGAAGGTGTTGGAGTAGCGGGCCGTCCTGCCGAAGCGGTCCATCGGCGCGTGCCGGCCAACGACGCCTCCGATCGGGAAGCCGTTGCCCATGGGCTTGCCGAGCGTGGCGAGGTCGGGGGCGATGCCGTGCCGCTCGAAGCCCCAGAGATGTGAGCCGGTGCGGCCGAAGCCCGGTTGCACCTCGTCGGCGATGAAGAGGCCGCCGGCCTCGCGGACCGCAGCGACCCCGCCGGCGATGAAGCCCGGCGGATCGACCCAGACGCCATCGCTGGAGAAGATGCTGTCGATCAGAAGCGCGGCGACGCCGATCCCGCGCCGGTTCAGATCGGTGATCGCGGCCCGCACCTGCGCCTCGAAGAAATCGGCCGCCTGCGTAGCCTGCACTCCGGCCGGGCCCGGCAGCGACACCAGGCGGACCGACGGGCTGAGCTGCACGGCCGCACCCAGATTGGGCGAGACCGCAGCGACGGCCGCGCTCGTGCCATGATAGGCGTACGACGAGACGATCACGCCATCGTTGCCGCTGGCGAGCCTGGCGATCCGGAGCGCGAGGTCGTTGGATTCGCTGCCGGTGCAGGTGAAGACGACCCGGTCGAGCTCCTGCGGGAAGGTGGCGACGAGGCGCTCCGCATAATCGACCAGATGCGGCTCAAGATAGCGCGTGTTGGCGCTGATCCTGCCGGCCTGCGCCGCCATCGCCGCATTTACCTCTGGGTGGCAATGCCCCAGAGAGGGCACGTTGTTGTAGAAATCGAGATAGGCGCGGCCGTCAGGGTCGTAGAGCCACATCCCCTCGCCGCGCACGAAGCGAACGGGGTTGCGATATTGCAGCCGATAGGACGAGCCGAGGACCGCATCGCGACGGGCGATCAGCTCCGCATCGCGGGGGTCAAGGTCGGCTTCGCCCGGCCTATAGCGGTTGGGCATGAGATCGACGGACATGGGTTTCAGCCTGTGACTGTTAATGCGGAAGCGAGGTGGCGATCGGCGCCGGACGTGATGTCGGCAGCAGGATATCCGGTCCTCATCGGGTCGCTGCCATGACAGCCTCCTGTGCTTCATCGGACCCGAGTCTGGAGAGGATCGACAGGCCCCGTTCGGCGCGGCCGACATTCTTGTTGATGTAGGCCGCATCGGCGGGAAACAGATGAGACCGCCAGCAATTGATCAGGATCAGCGCGCTCTGGCGCCCCTTCATGAGTCCGACCAGAAACCCGGCTTCGACCGCCGAAAGCGGCAAGGCCTCGGCATAGCCCGCGATCAGATGCTCGGCTCCGCCCAGGGGAAGAAACGGGTCGCTGACGACATGGCTCGCCGCGATGGCGAGATCCTGGATGCGGGGACCGAAACAGCCATCACCGAAGTCGATAAAGGCGATGCCGTCCTCAGTCGCGAGCATGTTGAAGGGACTGGGGTCGTTGTGAGCGACCTGCCAGGGCAACTCGCCGAGCCGGGGGGCGATGTCTCGCTGGAAATCCGCCATCGCCCGGCATACGGCCTCGGCGACCGGTCCGGGCGGCAAATGTTGCTGCAGGTCCATCAGGCCAGGCCAGCACTCGACATGCCAGAGCACCGGCCGGTGCATTGCCGGAAGCTCGCTCGAGCCCAGAGCTAGATCGAGCTTTCCCAGCGCCCGGCCGGCTTCGCGGAGCAACCCGGGCGTCGCGGGCAACCGATGCAGGGCCGTGCCGTCCAGGCAAGTCTGCAGATAACCGCAGACGCCATCGCGCTCGAACATCGGCTCCCCATCGCGTGTCGGGAGAATAACGGGCGCGACAAAGCCGCCCGCGCCGGCAACGGCAGCGATCGCTGCGGACTGGAAGCGGAAGCTTGCGACAGCCGCCGGCTGCGCCGAGACTTTGAGGATCAACTGCCGATCATCCGGGAGGCGAACCTTGGCGGTGCATTCGACCTCGGAGGACAGGATGTCGATCTGGCCCGACAGGCCGTAGTTTCGCGCCAGAACCTCCGCAATGAGGCCTACGGCCACGACACTCGGCGGCGCCGCGAGAACGGCCGCAGCCTGGCGGAGATAATCTGCGTCTTTGGCCACCATGCCCGGCGATTTCGCTTCGTCGCTAGCCGAGGCGATGCGCCGGCTCGTGTCCCGAGGGAGATCAGCATCGTTCCCAAAGCTCAACCCAGGCTCTCCGCACCTTGCATCGATCATCAATCGGGCGGCCTGAAGTTTCTTGGCCGTGCCGGACCGTTCCTAGGCACGAAGATTAGGCTGGGACCGATGGGTAAGATCGCTTCAAGCTGACGATCGGGAGCACAAGATGTCGCGTTTTCGCTCGCCTTCGGCAGATGATTGGGAGCGCTTCGAGGAGCGACTCTCACAGGCGATGCTCATCGTAGCTGATCTAGGACATGATCGTAGCGGCGCGTCCGTCAGCGGGAGGCCGAGATCTTCTCGGCTTGCGAGCAACTCCCGGCGGCGAGATTTTGTCGATCTGAATGCTCCCCCAAAGCTCGGTGCATGCCTGCTCCTGCTCGGGCACTTCCGTTTGAGAGCGTTGTTCGCCGTCCAGCAATCGAGTCCGAATAACTCATCAAGACCGCGCGGCCGCCTTCGCTGCCTGATCGTGAACCGATGGCTTCCGTAAAGTTGACGCCGATGAGCTGGGCTGGGCGCCGCAATGTCTGCTTCGTGGCAGAGCATCAATGTCAGGAAGTGGCGGCGCTGATCGGCCGAAGCGGTAGTCGCTTGATGCTCCGGGATCGCGCATCGATCAAAGATCTGTGCTTTGCGGGAGGATCACGAGGTCGCGGATCGTGACATTGCGTGGACGTGTCAGCATGAAATGCACCGCTTCCGCCACCTCCTCGGCTTCGATCAGGCCGCCGCGCGCCCTTTCGGCATCAAGCTTCTCCTGCGGCCAATCGGCGATCAGGGCTGTCACGACGGGGCCGGGGAGCACGGCCCCGACGCGTAGACCATGTGGGATGACCTGCCGGCGCAGCGTGTGGACGAAAGCCTGCACTGCGTGCTTCGAAGCCGTGTAGACCGGCTCCCAGACCACCGGAACCACGCCGGCCACCGAGCTGGTGACGACGATGTCGCCGGTCCCGCGCGCGATCATGTGCGGCAGCACGGCGCGGATGCTGCGGAAAACGGCATTGATGTTGAGATTCAGCATACGATCCCAGGCATCGGGATCGCCCTCGCTCACCGGACCGCCGACATAGGAACCGGCATTGGCATGGAAGATGTCGAGCCGGCCCACGTTGTCGAGGATCTGCGGCATCATGCCGGTGACTGAGGCGGGGTCGGTCAGGTCGACGACGAGCGGAACGGCGTCGGCGCCGAGAGGCTTGCAGACCTGCGCCAGCGCTCCGCCGTCGCGGTCGATGAGAACGACGCGCACGCCGGCGGCGATCAGCCGTTTCGCGCAGGCAAGTCCGATGCCCGAGGCCGCGCCGGTGATCGCAGCAGTCTTTCCGGTGAGGTCCTGGGTCACGTCAGGGTCTCCGATACGGTTGCATTAGGCCGGGCTGCATCAATTCGCGCGCCTGTCGAGCGGACGTCTGCAGCGTTTCGAACGCGGCGAGGCGGCTTGCGTGCAACTGGGCGATCTCGCCGCCAGCCGGGGTGAAGACGGTGGCGCCCGGTGCCATTCCTGCCATTGCCTCGGCGAGATCGGGGAACGCTTTCGCAGCGGTTGCAGCGAGCATCGCCGAGCCGAGAAGGACGGGATCGACCTCCTCGGGCACCAGCAGCGGCAACCCCGAGCAATCCGCCAGCAGCTGCCGGATCAAGGGATGATGACCGGCGCCGCCGCTAAGCACGATCGCTTCGACTATGGCACCCTTCGCCCGGCTGACCTCGATGATCTGCCGCAGGCCGTAGCCGATGCCGGTGAGGCCAGCGACATAGAGCCCGACGAGGTGATCGAGGTCGCGTTCCATGCCGAGCCCGGCGATCATGGCGCGGGCATGCGGATCGGCATGGGGTGAGCGGTTGCCGAGGAAGTCCGGCACGACGATCAGTTCGCCGGCGAGACGAGCCGCCGACGATGGTCCGTCGACATGCCGCGAGGCGAGCGCCGCGAGCCAGTCGGGTAGCGAGAGTCCCTCGGCTTTTGCCCGGCGCTGCGCCCCGGGAGTGGCCGGATGAAACGCGATCAGTTGCTCGATGGCGGCGCCGGCTCCCGATTGGCCCCCCTCATTGAGCCAGAGGCCGGGCGCCATCGCGGCGAAATAGGGACCCCAGACGCCGGGGACGAAGATCGGCTCCTGGCTGCTCGCCATGGTGCAAGCCGAGGTGCCGAAGACGTAAGCCATGCGGGTGAGGGCGCTGCCATGCGACGAGCGCACCCCGACCGAGCCGAGGCCTCCGGCATGGGCGTCGATCAACCCGGCGGCGACGGCGGTGCCGGGCTTCAAGCCGAGCTCCGCCGCGGCTTGTTCGGTCAGTCCATTGGCGAGTGCCGTGCCGCCCTGAACGATCTTGGTGCCGATGCGGGCAAAGCCGTCCTCGGCCAGGTCGGCAAGGCCGATCTGCCGGAAGTAATCGGCGTCCCAGCGCCCCTCATGGGCGAGATAGGTCCATTTGCAGGTCACGGTGCAGGTCGAGCGGGCGAGCGAGCCGCTCGCACGCCAGGTCAGGAAATCCGGCAGGTCGAAGAATTGCCAGGCGGCATCATAGATCGCCGGCAAGTTCTCCTTGAGCCAGAGCAGCTTCGGCGTCTCCATTTCCGGCGAGATCGTGCCGCCGACATAGGCGAGGACCGGATGGCGCGTCGCGTTGATGCGCTCGGCCTGGCCGATCGCGCGGTGGTCCATCCAGACGATGATGTCGCGATTGGCGTCCCCATGCGGGCCGACGGGAAGGGGTGTGCCGCCCGGCCCGAGCGCAACCAGCGAGCAGGTGGCGTCAAAGCCGATGCCGGCGATATCGTCGGATGCGAGCCCGGCCTGCGCCACCGCCTTGCGCACGCTGGCGCAGACGGCCTGCCAGATGTCGGCGCTCGACTGCTCGGCGATATCAGGCCCGTCGCGATAGAGCGCGATGTCGCGCTTCGCAGTCGCGACCATGCGCCCGGTCCAGTCGAAGATGCCGGCCCGTGCGCTACCGGTGCCGACATCGATGCCGATGACATGCCCGGGCATCTCAGGCGGCAGCGCGGCTCGGTGACCCGGCGCGGGTACCGTCGGTGTTGCGCAGATAGACGCCGTGCTCGAGCTGCTGGCGGCGCAACTCCTCGACGTCGATGTCGGCCGGGGGGCGATTGCCGCGCACCGAGATCTTGGCGGCTCGGCCGGCGGCCTCGCCCATCGCCATGCAGGTCGCCATGACGCGGATCGCGCCCATCGCCTCATGCGTGGCCGAAATGCTGCGCCCGGCGACCAGCAGGTTGGCGATCTTCTGCGGTACCAGCGAGCGATAGGGAATGTCGTAGCAGTCGCCGCACCAGATCAGCGTGCAGCCATCGTCGGCCGGGCGGTGGATGTCGATCGGATAGCTCGCCACTGCGATCGCGTCGTCGAAATGCTTGCAGGCGAGCACGTCCTCCTGCGTCATCACATACTGGCCGATGATGCGGCGCGTCTCGCGGATGCCGAGGAAGGGCGCCGTCTTGGTGAAATAGGCCTTCTCGAAGCCGGGCACGTAGTTGACGAGATAGGTGACGATGTCGTCGATCTGGGCACGGCCCTCGATCTCGCCCTTGGTCAGGCTGCGGGCGTCGGTGCCATCCGTGCCCTTGACGCGGGTCATATTGATCCAGGCCTCACCCTTCTTCAGGCCCGTGATGATGATGGTGCGCTCGTTGGGGATCTGCAGGCCGCGCTCGGCCTTGGCCTTGGCCATCAGTTCGCGCATGCCGACGACGATGAACTGGTGGTTCTGGCCGAAATACTCGGCCGGGATGAAGTCGGTTAGATAGGTGCGGGCCGCCGGCGGGGCGTTGGCGATCGAGAGCCTGAGTGCGTCGGTGTCGACGCCGGCGAGGCAGAACATCAGCGTCGGCGGCTGCATGCCGCCCTCGGCATTGCCCTTCTCGGTCGGCACGCCGGCGCTGTGAGCGACGTCGGCATCGCCGCTGCAGTCGATCACGACCTTGGCGAGAATGGCGGTGCGGCCGCTCTTGCTCTCGGTGATGACGCCGCGGATCGTATCGTTCTCGACCAATGCGCCGGCGAAGAAAGTGTAGAACAGCACATCGACGCCGGCTTCCGTCAGCATCTCCAGCGCCACCGTCTTCACCGCCTCCGGCTCGACCAGGGTGATGCCCATATGCAGCGGGCACGGGCGATGCTCGCTCGCCCCCTGGCGCTCCCGGCGCAGGCGCTCGATGAACTTCTGCGGCAGCCCGTCGATGATCTGGTTGCCCTTCTGGCCGAGGAAGCCGAGCACCGGCAGGCCGATCGTCATGTTGCCGCCGACGAAGCTTCGGCTCTCGATCAGCCCGACGCGCAAGCCGTCCTCGGCTGCCGCCAGCGCCGCCGTCAGGCCCGAGGGACCGCCGCCGACGACGAGCACGTCGTACTCGGCCGAGACGGGGATGGAGCGCGCCGGCTCCTCGATGAAGCGTGGCGATGTGGTCGACATGACGAAAATCCTCTTCGGTGGCGATGCTCTGAATGGCCGCGGAGCGATCGGCTCCGCGGCGCCATGCGGTGATCAGGCGGGCATCATCGGCTTGACGCGTTCGATGATGGCGGAGACTGCCTCCTTGACCGGCTTGCGGCCGAGCACGGCGAGCTGGACCTCCTCGAGGAAGGTGGCCTGGGCGCGAGCAGCCTCGGGGAAGGGCGGGAAGGCACCGCGCGCCGTCGCCAGCACCTTGGCCTCGACGGCGGCGAGCGGGTTCTTCGCCTTGAGGCCGGCATCGGCATAGGAGGAGACGCGCACCGGGCCATTGCCGTTGATCGCCATGCCGAGCGTCACGCGCTTGCTCGAGACTTCCCTTATGAAGCTCCAGGCCAGCGCCTTGTCCCGGGCGTTCTTCGGGATCGCCATCGCCCAGGCCTCGACGACCGAGGCCATCGGCACCTTACCCTTGATCGCGGCAGAGCCGGGGAACTCGACCGCCTTGATCTTGCCCGGGAACTTGCTCTGCTCGGGATTGTTGAGCTGCGCGCCGCGGGCAAAGGGCAGCACGGTGAAGGCGGCGCGGCCCTGCTGCAGCCAGGTGACCTGATCGTCGTTCTTGGTCGTCGCGTAGCTGCGTGGCAGGCTGCCGGCCTCGAACATGGCGCGCAGCGCCGCAAGTCCCTGCTCCAGCGCCTCGCGGTTCGGCACCAGCTTGAGATCGGGGCTGATGAAATCGCCGCCATAGGCGCGGGCGAACATCACCGGGAAGACGGCCAGGTCGCTCGCCAGCACAAGCCCGGTGACGGGCGTGCCGGCCTTCGAGGTGAAGGTCGTCTTCTTGGCCTGCTCGATCAGCTCTTCCAGCGTCGCAGGCGGGGCGGAGATGCCGGCCTCCTCCAGCAGCGCCTCATTGTAAAAAAGCCCCTGCGTTGCATGGCGGACCGGGATGCCGATCAGCTTGCCATCGACCGTCATGCCCTGGACGAGGCCCGGTGCGATGTCGGCGAAATCCTCGATCGCATCCTTGTCCTGATAGGGGCCGAGCGGCTCGAACAGCGCCGCGATCTGCGAGGTCGGCCGGTTGTCGATGAGATAACCAACGCCGTACTCGGTCTCCTTCAGGCTGGATTCGCGGAAGAGCCGGTCCTGCAGCGGATTGGAGTCGAAGGTGGTGAAGGCGATCTCGGCATCGTTGGCCTTGCGCCAGGCCGCCATCAAGTCGCCGTCGCCGCTGCCGAGCACGGTCTGGTGGACCTTGTGGCTCAGCACGTTAAGCGTCTTGCCGGCGGCGAGCGTTGATCCAACCGCAAGAGTGGCAGCTACGCCCGCCGAGCCGGCGACGAAGGCGCGGCGGGTCAATTTCGTTTCAGGCTTGTTCGACATGGCTTCCTCCCTCTTTTTGGTTGGCTACCCCTTCGTCGAACCAGCGGTGAGGCCGGCCACGAGGTAGCGGTTCATGACGACGACGAAGAGAAGGACGGGCACGAGCTGCACCGTCGCGGCGGCAAAGAGGATGCCCCAGTCGACGCCGTCGATGGAGCCGATCATCTCGGAAATGACGAGTGGGGCGGTCTTGGCCTTGGTCGCGGTGAAGATGAAGGCGAAGAGAAACTCATTCCACGAGAAGACGATGACGAAGACCGCGACCGCGAGCACGCCCGGCATCGCCAGCGGCGCGATCACCTTGCGCAGGATGGTCAGGCGGCTCGCCCCGTCGATCGCAGCGGCCTCGTCGAGCTCGCGCGGGATCTGGTCCATGAAGGTGCGCATCAGCACTGTGCCGAGCGAGACGAAGAAGGTGGCGTAGAGCAGGATCAGGACGAGATGCGTGTCGTTGAGGCCGAGCGCGTTCACGATCGGAAACAGCGGCAGCGTCACCACGATCGGCGGGATCAACCTGACGACGATGAGGCCGGTGATGCTGGCATCGAGCCAGCGCCCGGAATTGCGCGAATAGACATAGCCGGCGCAGGCGCTGGCGGCGATCGCGAGCACGGTCGCGCCAGCGGTGATCAGCAGGCTGTTGAGCAGGCCGTCGAAGAAGGCGCCCCAGGAGCGCCACAGCTCGGCATAGTGCTTGAAGCTCGGCGCGAACAGCCATTTCGGCGGCACAGCGAAGATGTCTTGCCCCGGCTTCAGCGACGAAGCGGCGATGAACAGGATCGGGAACAGCGACCAGAGCAGGATCGCCGCGACGGCGAGCGCCTTGCCCGCCCCGAAGAAGAAGCGCTCAGTGCGCATGGGAGAGGCCTCCCCGCCGCAGCAGGAGGACATAGCCGGCGGCGAGCAGGAGCGATGCCGCCACCATGATCCAGGCCGTCGCCGCCGCCGATCCGAAGGCGTTGAAGCTGAAGGCCTCCTGATAGAGGTAGATCGCCACGACCTCGGTCGAGCGCGCCGGTCCGCCCTTGGTCAGCAGCCAGGCCTCCGAGAACAGGCGGAAGGCGAAGATGTAGCGGAAAAGCAGCGCGATCAGCATGGCCGGGCCGAGCAGCGGCAGCGTTACGCGCCGGAAGGCCTGCCAACGCGTCGCGCCATCGATGCGCGCGGCTTCGTAGAGCTCGCCGGGGATGGCGAGGCGGGCCGCATAGACGATGATGAAGGTGAAGGGCAGGTGCAGCCAGATCGTTAGCAGGCCGATCAGCACCATCGCGTGCGAGGGCTCGAACGACCAGTCGAGCGTCGGCAGGCTGAATGCCTTCAAGGCCAGAGTGATCGGCCCGGCGTCGGGATCGAACAGGAAGCGCCACATCACCACCGCCGTGACCTCGCTGACGGCATAGGGCGCGAGCACCGCGACCAACAGTAAGCGCCGGAACGGCAACCCGCTGGCGAAGAGCAGGGCCATGCCGAGTCCGAGAGCCAGCTCGAGGTGAACCGCGACGATGACCAGCACGACCGTGTTCATCAGCGCGCCATGGAAGGCCGGGTCCGCGAGGACCCGCACATAGTTCTGCAGCCCGACGAAGCTCGGCACCTGGCCGAAGCTCGACCGGTTCAGGCTGAGCCAGATCACATAGAGCGACGGCAGCACGATCACGCTCAGGATGAGCAGGTGCACCGGCGCGAGCAGCGGCAGGATCCGTGCCGTTCGTTGAAGCTGCACTCTTTTCCTCCAGACTTCTTTTGGCTCCGGGCTCTGTCGGCCTGGTGGCTAGGACGTGGTGGCGTCCGTCAGTTGTCTTCGTCAGTGCACCGCCTTGGGCGAGCGCAGCGGCCTTTCCAAATTCGGACGCGGATCGGGACCGCGGGCGTTGCTGCCATCCGCCGCGATGGCGCCAAGATCGCGTACGGAATCGCGGGCCTGCAGGCTGGCCTGCAGCACGGAGTGCGTTGTCGGCGACTGGTCTCCGGCCATGCGGGCCCGCAGGCGGTTCCAGGCGGCTTCCGCAATCTCCGTGATCGGCTGGCGGATCGCGGTGAGGCCGGTCTTGCGGGCGCTCATCCAGGGGTAATCGTCGAAGCCAACGACCGAGACGGGCTCGGGAATGTCGATCCGCAACCGGGCCAGCGCTGAAAGCGTGCTCAGCGTCGTGACGTTGGTGAGCGCGATCACGGCGCTCGGCTGAGGGTGCCGTTCGAGCCAGTGCAGGAAGGCTGCGGCACCGCGATCGGCATTCGAGCCGAGTTCGATCACAATCGGCTCGCAGTCGAGCACACTCCGGATCAGGGCGCAGGCGCCGCGGACCCGCTCGCGGATCGGCGAGATGGCGAGGCTGGAGGCCGCGACGAGAATGTCGCGATGGCCCTTGGCGAGGAGATGCCGGGCGGCGATCTCGCCGGCCTCGCGGTTATCGATCGCGATGGTATCGACGAGCGAGCCTTCGGGCGGCACGCGGTCGGCGAAAACGATCGGCAGGCGCCCAATCTCATTGCGCAAGGCCTCCGGGACGGCATCGGAACAGGGGACTGCGATCAGGCCGGACGGGCGCCATGCGAGCAGGGTGCGCAACCGCGACTGCTCCAACCCGAGATCGTCGCGAGAGCTGGCGACGAGGATGTCGTAGCCGTCCTTCTGCGCGAGCACCTCGAGCTGCGAGACCAGCGAAGTAAAGAAGACGTCGTCGAGATCGGGAACGAGCACGCCGACCACACGGGCTTGGCCCGAGCGCAGTTGGGATGCGGCGCGGTCGACCTGATAGGCGAGCTCCTCGGCGGCCTTCAGGACGCGCTCACGCAGATCCGCATTGACGGGCTTGTTGCCGCTGAAGACGTTCGAAACCGTCGCGATCGAGACGCCCGCTCGGGCCGCGACCTCCCGAATTGTCACGCGTCCGTTGTCCATTAAGAGGCCTGTTAAACGTTTTACAGAAAAACGTTTAACAGATGCGACTCAGCGAAACAAGCCGCGCTTTACGAGAAGGCGAAGCGGCGTCCGAATAGACATCGGAATGGTTCATATGAACCGGAGTTGCCAGGTTTTGGAGCTCGCTCACCGATTAGCTGGCGAGCTCCGGCACGCTCCGGCTGTGGATTTGGCTCGGCAATCGCCTCTGAGCCAGATTGTCGCGAATGCCTGCTTCCGGACTAGGTATGGCGCGGGTGCGCCTAAGGCCGCCCCCTCCGCGCAGGCCAGTGAGGATGGAAAGTCGACCTAGATGGCCACTCAGAAGCGCATCTCGACGCGTCCCTTGAGGGCGTGATCC
>Ga0065165_1001528_pt1 | contig 24298 bp, 22 predicted proteins | sample AraplaMF_Cvi_mMF_FD_63813 | JGI IMG/M metagenome (GOLD analysis project Ga0065165, IMG submission 63813) | Arabidopsis root microbial communities from the University of North Carolina, USA - plate scrape MF_Cvi_mMF (version 2) (version 3) | ecosystem: Host-associated > Plants > Roots >... | reverse complement strand
TGCGCCACCCTCCACGCCGGTCACCAGCCCGGCGTCGATCCAGTTCGCCAGCAGGGCGCCGGCGCGGGCGATACCGGCTTCTTCGCCAAGGCGGCCGGCAAGGAGCTCGCACAGCGCGGCAAAGCTGCCGTGCTGCTGCAGCGCCTCCAGCAGCTCGACCTCGAGCGCATCGGCGGCGCGCAGGCAGGACGTGAAGCCGCTGCGCCAGACCACCAATCCGCCCGCCATCGCCAGCATCTCGGCGTCCGGCGCCGCCGTGCCGGCCGACATGGCGCGCCAGACCTCGGCCGCGTTGGTGCGGGCAGTGCGTGTCTGCAGGGCGGGCGTCAGCAGCAGGCGCGCGCTGTCCCAGTCGACCGCGGCCAGCGCCGAAGCGGCGAGCGGCTCGGCGTCGGCGGCGACGAAAGCGGCGCCCAGCGCGAGTTCGATCCAGGCGAGTTCGTGCAGGTCGGGGTGGTCGGGATACAGGATCTCGAGCGTGGTCTCGAGATGGTCGGCATACGCATCCAGCGTCCACGCATGCGGCGGATGACTGTCGATGTGCCTGACCGCGAGCCGCAGGAAGGCTTCCTCGCCCATCCGCGCGCGCAGCAGAGGGTAGGAGGCTTGGAGGCAGCCGACCAGCTGCGCCCGGTAGTTGTTCTGGTAGACCGCCAAACCGGCCGCGTGGGCGCCGGAAATGCGGCGTGCAGCGGGTGCGCTGCCCCTGACCAGCCACAGACGGAAGTCGCGCTGCAGGTCGACAAGGCTCATGCGGCCTCCCTGGCGCGCGCCAGGCGGCGCGCGATGTCGAGCTCGGCCAGCAGTTCGGCCAACGGCGGGATGGCGGCGTCGCGCTCGACCATGGTCGCCACCGGACCACAGCGCGCGACCGCCTCGGCATACAGCATCCAGACGGCATCGGACACCGGCGTGTCGTGGGTGTCGACCAGCAGGTCCTTGCCCTCGCTGTGGCCCGCAAGGTGGATCTGGCGTACGTGCCCGGCCGGCATGCCGGCGAGGAAGTCGAAGGGATCGAAGCCGTGGTTGACCGCGCTGACGAAGACATTGTTCACGTCCAGCAGCAGGCCGCAGCCGGTGCGGCGGCTCATCTCGGCCATGAATTCCCATTCGCTCATCGCGCCCGGGAACTGCAGGTAGCTCGAGGGGTTCTCGAACAGCATGGCGCGTCCGAGCGTGTCCTGGGCCACGGCGATATTCGCGCACACCAGGTCGAGCGCTTCCTCGGTATAGGGCAGGGGAAGCAGGTCATGCGAATTGAAGCCGTCGATGCGCGACCAGCTGAGGTGGTCGGATACATACAAGGGTTCGATCTCGTCGGCGAGGGCGCGCAGGCGCCGCAGGTAGGCCGGACGCAAGCCGTCCGCCGAGCCGATCGACATCGACACGCCGTGCAGGATCACCGGATGGCGCTCGCGCACCTGGCGCAGGATATGGCGCGGCTGCCCGCCGGCCACCATGAAGTTTTCGGAAATGACTTCGACAAAGTCGACCGCTACACGGCTGCTCAGGAAGTCCTGGTAGTGTTCGCGGCGCAGCCCGAGGCCGAAACCGGAAAAGACGGGAGGGGAGGGAAATGCCGGCATGTCGCGCCTCGCAGATGACAGTGGGGATGGCCCGCTCGCACGAGGGCGGGCCGCGCTGCTTATTCCTTTTCGGTCGGGGTGCCGCCCAGTGCCTTGCACTCGGTCGGGGTCTTGACCAGTACGCCCTTGCCCTTGCATTCGTTCAGGCCCTTGCAGTCGTTTTTGGCCGTCGCGCACAAGCTCTCGCCCTTGCAGTTGTTGATGCCGTAGCAGCGGCCCGGCTGCTCCTTGTCGGCGGCGGATGCGCTGGCGTGCATGCCGATGCTGGCCAGGGCGAGCAGGGCGGCGGCGCCGGCCATGCCGACGCGGGAAGTGGTGCGGGTAATCATGGTGTTTCTCCTTGTGGTTGGGGTAAAAATCAAAGGGTTTCCATGGCGGCGCGTTCGATCAGTGCCGCCACTTCCTCCGGATGCGACACGTGGACCGCGTGGCTCGACGCGATCTCGACGGTGTTGGCGTGCGCGCGCCGGTACATCATGCGTTGCGTGTCCGGGTGCAGCACGCGGTCCTGGGTCGCGACGATCGCGTAGCTGGGCTTCTGGCGCCATGCCGCTTCGTACGCGGAGGTGTAGATGAAGGCCTGGGTGGTTGGCATCTGCGAGGCGGCGAAGTAGGCGGCGCGGTTCGGGCTCAGGTCGGCAGCGAAGTTTTCCTGGAAGTGGTCGCGGTCGGCCCAGTAGTAGCCGGCCCAGTCGGCGCTGGCCGGTGTCGTACCGGTCGGGATCGCGCGCATCAGCTGTCCCGCGCTCTCACCGACCTGCGGCGCCAGTGCGGCCACGTACACGAGGGACCTGACCTTGGCGTTGTCGCCGGCGTGGCCGATCACGGCGCCGCCAAAGCCGTTGCCGACCAGGACGACTTTGCCGAACTGATTGGACAGCACGCGCCGCGTCACCGCGATGTCTCCCTCGAGCGAATCGTGCGCCAGCGGGACCACCGTCACCCGGTAGCCCTTGCTGCGGAGGATGTCGTGCACCACGTGCCAGCTGGAGCCGTCGATGAAGGCCCCGGGGACGATGACGACGTTCTTCGTGTCGGCCGGCGCGGCCTGGGCGAAGGCCGGTGCGAGGAGGACCGCCGCGGCGAGGCTGATGGCAAGGGATCGCATGTTCGATGTCCTCATTTGCGCGGGGTCAGCGAGCCATAGCCCTTCGGCGTCTTGATCGTGGTGCAGGTGCCTTTCTCGACCAGGGTCCAGGCGTCGCCCTGGTAATCGGTGCCGGCAGTGCCGGCGCACGACGTGCCTTCGCCGGCGGCGCAGTCGTTCTGGCCAGCCTTCGCCACGCCGTAGCACTTTTCCATCGGTTTCTTGGCGTCGGCTGCATGGGCGCTGCTGGCGCACAGGCCGAGGGCAAGAGCGGCGGCGAAGGCTGCCCGAGTGGCGGCTTTGGTGTTGAGTTGCATGTTGGTTCTCCTGTGATATCCGCAAAATTGCGACAGGACCATTAGACCGCCGGGATGTGTCGCTGGAATCTCCAGCGGATGTCCGCTAACGCGGCCTTTGTGTCTAGCCCCGCGTCTGAAACAATCGGAAATAAAATTATTCGGTGCGTAGCACCAGGCGCGCTTCCAGGCCGCCCACGGCGCGCTTGTGCAGGGTGAGTTCAGCCGGCAGCGTCGCGGCCAGCTGGCGTGCGATCGCCAGGCCCAGCCCGCTGCCCCCTGTTGCGCGGTTGCGCGAACCCTCGAGGCGGTAGAAGGGCTCGAACACCGCTTCCAGCATGGCGTCAGGGATACCCGGGCCGCGGTCGAGTATGCGGATCACGGTGGCATGCGGCCCGGCGCAGTCGAGCGCCACTTCGGTGTCGCCGGCGTACTTGAGCGCGTTGTCGATCAGGTTGCAGATGATCCGGCGCAGGGCCTTCGGCCGGGTGTGGACGGTGGCGCCTTGCCGGCCATCGAATCCGGAGAAGCTGACCGCTGCGCCGCCGTCGCGGTAGTCCAGTACGATGCTGTCGAGCAGGCTGCCCAGGTCGGTAGCGCAAGCGGCTTCCGGCTTGCCGTGCATCGCGCGCGCGTATGCCAGCCCTTCACGGACGAGGTCCTGGAGCGCCGACAGGTCGTCGCCGAGGCGCTGCTGCTGGGCCACGTCGTCCATCATGTCGACGCGCAGCCGCATGCGCGTGATCGGGGTCTGCAGGTCGTGCGAAATCGCGGCCAGAATGCGCAGCCGCTCATCGACGTAGCCGGCAATGCGCCGCTGCATGGCGTTCAGCGCACGCGTGGCCCGCACGACTTCGGACGGGCCCCGTTCGGGAATGTCGACCGGGCGCAGGTCGGGCCCGACGGCATCGGCGGCGTCGGCCAGGGCGCGCAGCGGCGCGGTCGCCAGCCGCACCGCCAGCCAGCAGCTCAGTGCCACCAGCAGCAATTGTCCGCCCAGGACGTAGGGCAGCCAGGGCGACAGCGGCAGGCCAGGGCGGGGGCGGAATTCGACGCTGGCGACGTCGCCGTCGCCGAGCACGACATGGATCTGGAAAGCCTCGTTTGCCCCTGCGATTGCATTGGCGCTGAAGGCATGGTCGGGCGCGAGAGCCCGCGTGGCCGACCGCAGCAGCCGCTTCGACAGCGCGGCGCGCACCGGCGGGCCAGACTCGCCCGGTCCGGCAAGGAAGCGGAACCCGCGGCGTCCCATGCGCGGCAGCCAGTCGGCCCGCTCGGCACGCGGCAGGCGGTCGAGCAGGGCGACCGCGGCGCGCAGGTCGACTTCCACGGTGTCGATCATCACGCCCGTGTTGACGTCGTCGCGCTCGCCGAGGGTGAGCGCGGCTGAAAGCAGCTGCGCCGCCGTCAAGCCGGCTAGCAGGATCAGCGACAGGCGCGCGAACAGGGTGCGCGGCGCCAGGCCCCGCACCAGCTTGCCCAAGGCCCTCACGATGCGCTCTCGAGCAGCTCGACCGCGCTGGCGAAAACATAGCCTTCATTGCGCAAGGTCTTGATGTAGCGCGGTTCGCGCGCGGTATCGCCCAGCCGCTGCCGCAGGCGGCTGACCAGGATGTCGATCGAGCGGTCGAAGGGCTCGGCATCCTGGCCGTGAGTCAGGGCCAGCAGCTGGTCGCGGGTCAGCACCCGTTGCGGGTGATCGAGGAAAACCCGCAGTAGCCGGTACTCGGCGCCGCTGACCGGCACCGCCACGCCGCCGGCGTCGAGCAGATGGCGGGCCACGGTGTCGATCCGCCAGTGGCCGAAACGGATCACGGTCGCGGCCTGGGTCACCTGCATGTTCGGCGGGAGCATGCGCGTACGGCGCAAAACGGCGCGGATGCGCGCCAGCAGTTCGCGCACCGAGAACGGCTTGGGCATGTAGTCGTCGGCGCCCAGTTCCAGGCCGACCACGCGGTCGGTTTCCTCGTCGCGCGCGGTCAGCATCACGATCGGGATGGCGCGGTGCTTGCCGGCGCGGATCTCGCGGCACAGCACCAAGCCGTCGTCGCCAGGCAACATGACGTCGAGGACGATGGCGTCGGGCGTGAAGCGCTGCAGGGCGGTGCGCATCTCGCGCCCGTCGGCGGCGCCGGTGGCGCGCAACCCCTGCTTTTCCAGGTAGGCGCACACCAGTTCACGGATGCCGCGGTCGTCGTCGACCACCAGGACATGATCGGAATCACGCACGCGCGCCTCCAGACTCAGTGCAGGCGCTTGAGCATCGCGGCTGCCACGCCCTTGGCCGATTGCGGATTCTGGCCGGAGATCAGTTCGCGGTCTTCCACCACGTTTTCGCTCCAGGGCTTGCCTTCGACGAAATCGCCGCCGGCGGCAACCAGCCCGTCCTGCGGGAACAGCTTCATCTGACCGCCGCCCAGGAACGCCTTGGACTGCTCTTCTTCCTCGTCGGTAAAGGCCGTCATCTTGTAGCCCTTGTAGATCCAGTTGGCGGGCGCCGCACGCTTGCCCGATTCGAGGCCGGCCACGTAGCCGCGCGCATCCGGCACCGCCGACAGCAGGGCGATCGTGCCGTGGCAGGTCATCCCGGTGAGCTTGCTCTTGTTGTGGAAGTCGGTCAGCAGTTCGCCCAGGCCCTTGTCCTTCAGCAGGTCCTGCATCGGGATGTGGCCGCCGGGTACGAACACGGCATCGAACTTGTCGTAGCCGATGCGCTTGACCTGCGCCAGGCTGATGGCCGGAGAGCCGGTCTTCGACGTCAGCTTCAGCGTAGCCAGCAGGGCCTTGCTCTCCTGACGCGCCTTCTCGTTGCCGCCCCAGAAGTTCACGTCATCCGATTTCTGGTCGGCCGAGGGCGCCTTGCCGTTCGGTGTCGCGAAGACGACGGTGTGGCCGGCGGCGATGAAGGCCTGGACCGGCTCCATCAGCTCGTTGATGAAAAAGCCGGTCTGCATGGTCTTGCCGTCCTTCAGGTCCAGCTTGTCGAGGTCCGAGACGACGACCAGCACGGTGCCGGCATTGGCGAAATTGGCGGCCGCTGCAAGCAGGCCGGCGATGATAGTTTTCTTCATGATCACTCCGTTCGGTGGGGGCCGGACTCGGCCCATGGACAGCATCGTATTGCAGTGAAAATTTGCTGTAAATCCACAGAAAGACACTTCACTTGTTACACGGGGTAATGAAACGGTGGTCCTGTCCTATTGGGGCGCGTTCATGCGCGCCTGCGCGAGTTCCGCCGCCAGCGTGCGCACCAGTTCGGCGGCCGGCATCGCCCGCGCCAGCGCAAAGCCCTGTCCAGCCCAGTTAACCGAATAGTCGTTGTTGCCATGCCGGGAAGCGGCCGCGTGCAGCGCCTTGGCGACGTCGTAAGCGATCGGGTAGTCCGGCGGCGGTGGATGGCCGGCGCCGCCGATCTCGGTGAAAAAGCGGTTGACCAGGCCGCGCGCCGGGCGGCCCGAAATCACGGACGTCATCTCGGTGCGTAGCGCTTCGCCTTGCTGGATGAGGGACCGGTGATGCGCCGTGGCCGACGACTCGGGCGTGAGAATGAAGGCGGTTCCCATCTGCGCCGCGCTGGCGCCCAGCCGCAAGGCTGCGTCGATGGCGTAGCCGTCCATGATGCCGCCGGCGGCGGCAATCGGGATCCGCACCGATTCGCGCAGGAGCTGGACCAGGGTGAAGGTGCTCAGGCCCGGGTCCGGCCGGTCCGGATCGAAGACGCCGCGGTGACCGCCGGCCTCGATGCCCTGGGCCACGACGGCGTCGATGCCGGCCGCTTCCACCGCCCGCGCTTCCTCGACCGAGGTCGCGGCGCCTAGCAGGACGATGCCTGCGCGGTGGAGGGATTCGACCTGTCTGGCAGTCGGCAGGCCGAAATGGAAACTGACGACGGCGGGACGGGCGGCGACCAGGACCTCGAGCATTTCCTCGTCGACCAGGAAGCTCGTATAGATTTCACGCAGGGCGGCCGGCGCTTCGCTTGCCTGCTCCCTGAAGTGGGCGCCGAGCCAGGACAGCCATTCCGCTTCGCGCGCGGCGTCGGCCCGGGCCGGCCGGTGAGTAAAGACGTTGACGTTGAAGGGCTTGGCGGTCAACTGGTGCAGGTCGGCGATCGCGGCCCGCGCCTGCGCCGGAGTGCCGGCGCCGACCGCGATCGAACCCAGCGCGCCGGCATTCGATACCGCCGCAGCCAAGCGAGCTGTCGACACCCCGGCCATGGGCGCCTGGATGACGGGCACATCGATGCCGAGTAGCGCGAGAAGCTTCTGTTTCATGATATTGGCTCCGAAATGGTGTAAGCAAAGCGAATATAGCCAGCAAACAAGTTCCAGATAAATCCAGTATCATGAACAAGTACCTATACATGATGTAACGGATATGACGCGCCAATTCGACGATGTCCTGCTCGGCAGCATCGAACTGTTTTGTTCGGTGGCGGAACTGGGCAGTTTCACGGCCGCGGCCAACGTGGCCGCGATCACACCGGCGGCGGTCAGCCGGGCGATATCCCGTCTCGAGGCGCGCCTGGACGTACGCCTGTTCGTGCGCACTACCCGAACCCTGCACCTGACCGATGCGGGTCGCGAATACTTCGAGCACTGCCGCGCGGCGCTGGCGCAGCTGGTGGAGGCCGAACGGGTGGTCACGGGGCGGCAAAGCGCGCCCTCCGGATTGCTGCGGATAAGCATGCCGACGCCTTATGGCCATTACCGGGTACTCCCGCTGCTGCCGGAGTTTACCCGGCTATACCCGAAAGTGAGGGTCGAATTCCATCTCAGTAACCGCAACGTCGATTTCGGCGACGAGGGTTTCGATATGGCGATTCGCGGCCGGGCGCCGGCCGATTCCACCATGATTTCGCGCAAGCTCGAAGATTCGGAGCTGGTCGTCGTCGCGTCCCCGGATTACCTCGCGCGCGCCGGCACGCCGACTTCGCTGGAAGCGCTCGCCGAACATAACTGCATCCAGTTCGCACTGCCGAGCAATGGACGGAACATTCCCTGGCTGTTCCGCGACGGTGCAGAGGATATCGAGCTTCCCACCTCCGGCCTTTACGGTTGTGCCGAGGACATCCTCGGTGCCGTCACCCTGGCGGCGAGGGGCGGCGGCATTTTCCAGACCTATCGTTTCGTCGCCGATGCCGACCTGAAAGCGGGCCGCCTCGTCGAGCTGCTGCCGCAATACGGCGGACGCTCGCGTCCTTTCTGCCTGATCTATCCGCACGGCCGCCATGTCGCCTTGCGGGTGCGCGCCTTCGTCGATTTCCTGGTCGAGCGCCTGCGCGACCAGCGCCACGGATAGCAGTCCGCAGCGGCATCCGGCCGCAATCGATTCATTACATGGTGTATCGATTGTATTGCCGGTTTCTATCTTTTTCCCACTCCTGGCCTTGCCTATAGTTTGGACCACGGACAGCGCGCGGCGCTCTCCGAATCCACTATAGGAAAGAACACCATGCCTTATATCCTCATCCAGGTGACCGACGAAGGCGTCACCAAGGAACAGAAAGAAGCCATGATCGCCGGCGCGACCGATCTCATGGTGAACGTGCTGAACAAGGACCCGGAAGCCACCTTCGTGGTCATCGACGAGGTCAACACCGACAACTGGGGGCACGGGGGCGAAGTCGTCACCAAGCGCCGCCAGCGTGCCGCCGCCGCACGCGCCAACGCCAAGCAGTCCTGAGGAGAACACCATGAGCAAATCCATCGTCATCGTCTATCACAGTGGCTACGGCCACACCCGCAAGATCGCCGAGGCCGTCGCGGAAGGCAGCCGCGCCCGCCTGCTGCCGATCGACACCGAGGGCAACCTGCCCGAGGGCGGGTGGGAGCAACTGGACGCGGCCGACGCCATCGTGTTCGGTTCACCGACCTACATGGGCAACGTGAGCTGGCAGTTCAAGAAATTTGCCGACCAGTCGTCCAAGGTGTGGATGTCCCAGGGCTGGAAAGACAAGCTGGCGGCCGCGTTCACCAATTCGGCCTCGGTTGCCGGCGATAAGCAGACCACGCTCTACACGATGTTCACTTTGGCCCAGCAGCACGGGATGGCGTGGATCGGCACCGGCCTGATGCCCAGCAATGGCAAGGCGGCGCAGCGCGACGACGTGAACTATCTGTCTTCGTTCGCGGGCCTGGCGACGGCGACCCCGTCCGACGCCTCGCCGGACGAGATGGTGAGCGGCGACATCCGCACCGCTGTCCTGTTCGGCGAGCGTGTCCGCGAAACCGCCGAGCGGCTTTCCTGAGAGACTGCGATCATGGAAGACCATCACGCCATCCTCGCTGTCCTGGCCGACTACTTCACCGGCCTGTACACCGGCGACACCGCGCTGCTGCGCTCTGTCTTTCATCCCGATGCCGCACTCTTTGCCGAGGTGGCGGGCCAGTCCTACCACAAGCGGCTGGACGACTATCTGACTGGCGTGGAGAAGCGCCAGTCGCCCGAAGAACTGGGCGAGCCTTACCAGATGAAGGTGCTGTCGGTCGACGTGACCTGCAACATCGCCACCGCCAGGGTACACGTACCAGCGCACGGGTTTAATTTCTACAATTACCTGTCACTGGTGCGTAACGAGGGGGTGTGGGTCATCGTCAACAAGATATTTTGCGACGTGCCCGTACGGGCGCCAAAGGAGTCGGTATGAATACTGAAAGCTACGACGCGAAACGGACGGCGCTGCTGATCGTCGATCCCTACAACGACTTCCTGTCCGAGGGCGGCAAGATATGGCCGCGGGTGAAGGAAGTCGCCGAGGAGGTCGGCCTGCTGGACAACCTGCGCGCACTGAACAAGGCCTTCCGCGGCGCCGGCATGCAGGTCGCGACGGTGCCCCACCGCCGCTGGCGCAAGGGCGATTACGAATGCTGGTGCCACCCCAACCCGACGCAGCGTGCGATCATGCAGCGTCACAGTTTTGCCTTCAACGAGTGGGGCGGCGATTGGCACCCCGACTTCGTACCGCAGGAAGACGATATCGTCGCCCAGGAGCACTGGGGCCAGAGCGGCTACGCCAATACCGACCTGGACATGCGGCTGCGCCAACGCGGCATCACCCACGTGGTGGTCGTCGGCCTGCTTGCGAACACCTGCATCGATTCGACCGCGCGCTATGCCATGGAGCTCGGCTACCACGTCACCCTGGTGACCGACGCCACGGCAGCTTATACACGCGAGCTGATGCATGCCGCCCACGTATTGAGCGCCCCGACGTATGCGCATGCGATCCTGAAGACCGCCGAGCTGCTGGCGGTCCTGCCTGCGGAGGCGGCCAAATGACACTGAGCGGAAACCTGATCATCGGCGCGTCGGACGTCGGCCCCAGCGCCGGCACCATGCGGGCGATCGACCCGCGCACGAACACCGCCATCGAACCAGCGTTTGCCTTCGGCGCCGAGGCCGAAGTGGAGCGCGCCGCGCGTCTCGCCGATACTGCCTTCGACAGCTACAACGCGACCACGCTGGCGCAGCGCGCCGCCTTCCTCGAACGGATCGCAGACAACCTGGAGCAGGCCGCGCCGGCGCTCGCAGAGCGTGCCTCCCTCGAAACAGGCCTGCCCGCGCCGCAGTTGGAAGCCGAGACCGCGAAGACCGCAGCGACCCTGCGCAAGTTCGCAGCCGTGGTCCGCGAGGGGCGCTTTCGTGCGGCGACCATCGATCCTGCGCAGCCGGAGCGCAAGCCCATGCCGCGCCTGGATCACCGTATGCAGAAGATCGGCATCGGTCCCGTTGTCGTGTTTGGGGCCAGTAATTTCCCGATTTCGTATTCGGTGGCGGGCGGCGATACGGCCTCCGCCCTGGCGGCCGGCAACCCGGTCATCGTCAAGGCGCACAATGCGCACCCGGGCGCCTCCGAAATTGCCGCGCGTGCGATCCGTGAAGCGGTGCGCGCATGCGGCCTGCACGAAGGTGTGTTCTCGATGCTGCGCGGCCCCGGCAATGGGCTTGGCGAGTCGCTGGTGCTGCATCCCCTCGTGCGCGCCGTGGCCTTCACCGGGTCGGAAGCGGGCGGCATGGCGCTATATCGCCTGGCCCAGCAGCGGCCGGACCCGATTCCGGTGTTCGCCGAAATGACCAGCGTGAATCCAACTTTCATCCTGCCGGGCGCACTGGCTGCGCGCGGGCGGGCAATCGGGGACGGTTTCGCCGAACGCATGCTCGTCAACGTGGGACAGGCCTGCCTCAAGCCCGCGCTCATCGTCGCCGTCGAGGGCGCTGGTTTTGACGCCATGCGTGAGGGCCTGCTAAACCGCATATCGGCTGCGCCGGCGAGGGCCATGCTCACGTCCGGTATCCATCAGGCCTACCTGAAGAATCTCGCGCGCCAGCAGGAGGCGGGTGCCAGGCGTATCGCCGAGGGCGGGGCGGCGCATGGACCGAACGATGGACAGGCATTCCTGGCCGAAGTCGATGCCGAGGACTTCCTGGCCAGCCCGGCGCTTGCCGACGAGGTATTCGGCCCGACTGCGTTACTGGTCCGGGCGCGGGACATCGGTCAGCTGATCCAGGTAGCGCAGTCCTTCCGCGGTCAGTTATCCGCCGCCGTGCATCTGGAGCAGAGCGATCACGACATCGCCCGGGGCCTGTTGCCCATTCTCGAACGCCGTACCGGCCGGATCGTGATCAATGCTTTCGCCCACCCGCAGGAGGTGTCGTACGGGACGGTTCACGGCGGTCCGTTCCCGGCCACCACGGACAGCCGCTTCACTTCGGTCGGGATGACGGCGATCGACCGTTTCCTGCGGCCGGTGACCTACCAGAACCTGCCGGACACACTGCTGCCGGAAGCGCTGAAGAACGACAACCCGCTTGCGCTATGGCGCCTCGTCGATGGAGAACTGACCCGCAACCCCATTCAGGAGCCCGACCATGCCTTTGCTTAAATTCGACCTGATCGAAGGTCGTAATCAAAACCAGGTTCGTGCACTTCTCGACGCCGCGCATGACGCAATGGTGCAAGCATTTGGCGTTCCGGCGACCGATCGATATCAGTGCGTCACCCAGCACCGCCCCGGCGAATTGATCGTCGAGGATACGGGGCTAGGGTACTGGCGGTCCCACGATGTCGTGCTGCTCACCGTGGTGTCGCGTCCGAGGCCGCAGGAGGAAAAGGTGCAGTTTTATCGTTTGCTGGCCGAGCGCCTGCACGAACGCTGCGGGATTTCACGCGACGACATCGTTGTTTCGATGATCGAAAACACCGATGCGGACTGGTCTTTTGGCGAGGGGCGGGCGCAGTTTTTGACGGGTGAGCTCGGACCGAGGGCGTCCTCCGAAGGATCCGATGCAAAGGAAATAGCCGAGCTCCTTGTCGGATACCCTTGATCCTGACTTGGTGGGAACTGGCGGCCGGCGCCAATATCCCACCACCCAAAGCTCAAGCCGCCGCCACGGTCGCCCGCACCATCGCGTTCCAGGCCTTGACGCTAGGCCGCGCCTGCATCCTCTCATGCCAGGCATGAAGGGCGGTGAGCTGTGCGGGCACCGCCAGCTTCACGATGGCGGCAAAAATGAAGGCGCCGACCAGCGTGATGTCCGCCATCGAGAACGCCGCACCCGCGACATAGGGCCGGGTTTTCAGCAGCGTATCGAAGTAGCCCATGGCCCGCAGGGCCCGGTCGCGCTGGCGCAAGCCCCATTCCGCGTTCTGGTAGAGCTCGACCTTCGGCCCCAGTCCAGGCGTCGCGTGGTGGAAGTACACGCTGATCGCGTCCAGCATCTCCAGTTCGGCGCGCCGGCTCATCATGTGGATGATGCCTTTTTCGACCGGCGTGGCGCCGGTCAGCGTGGGCGGGCCCGCCAGGTTGTCGAGGTATTCCGTGATCGCTGTGCACTCGGCAATCAAGGTGCCGTCCGCCAGTTCGAGCACGGGGAGGGTGCCGGAATAGTTTTTGGCCAGGAAGGCGGGCTCCTTGTGTTCGCCCGTCCAGAGATTGACCGCTTCGAAGCGGACCTGCGATTCCAGGTTCTTCTCGGCGATGGCAATCCGGACGCGCGCCGGATAAGGTCCATCGAACCAGTCGTACACCGTCATCGGTGCTGCGGGATGCGTGGTCATGATGTGGCTTCCTTTCATTGAGCCTTGGAAGGGCCGAGTTTTTCGATGAGTGCTTCGGCCGCGGCTTCCGACGAACCCGGGTTCTGTCCGGTGATCAGGAGGCCGTCTTCGACCACATACGATGCCCAGTCGCCGGCACGCGTGAACACGGCGCCTTTTGCCTTCAGCTCGTCCTCGACCAGGAAGGGCACGATGTCGGTCAGTTCGACAGCGGCTTCCTCGGTATTCGTGAAGCCCGTGACCCGCTTGCCCTTGACTAGCGGGGCGCCGTCCGGACCTTTCACGTGGCGCAGGACGCCAGGTGCGTGGCACACCAGTGCCGCGGGCTTGTTCGCGGCGATGAAGGATTCGATCAAGGCGATCGAGTCGGCGTCTTCGGCCAGGTCCCATAGCGGACCGTGGCCGCCCGGATAGAACACCGCATCGAAGTCTTCATGCGAGACGCTGTCCAGGCGTACGGTATTGGCCAGCTGTGCGCTTGCGGCGCTGTCGGCTTCGAAGCGGCGGGTGAGTTCGGTCTGGAAGGCCGGTTCGTTGCTCTTGGGGTCGAGCGGCGGCTGGCCGCCGGCCGGCGACGCCAGTACGATGCGTGCGCCTGCTTCCTTGAAGGCGTAATACGGTGCCGCCAGTTCTTCAAGCCAGAAACCGGTCTTGCGGCCGGTGGTGCCGAGGGTGTCGTGCGAGGTAAGGACGATCAAGATGTTCATGGTGCAACTCCTCATTCTTAGTAGACCAGTCGTCTAGTCCATGGTTCAAAAAAAACGCTTCAACTGAAGCGTTCGGGGTGTCCCGCTCAGCGAGACAGATTCAGTAATTCCTTCGTCGTACGCATCGCGGCATCGAAGGGCGACGCGTCGCGCGTGATCTTGGCCATGACGCTGGCGCCAAGCCATAGCTGGTACAAGCTCTCCGCCACGGCGCCGGGTTCGTCGTCAACGGCCAGTGAGCCCTCTGCTTGTCCACGGCTGATCGCATTTGCCAGCCTGGCGATGATGCCGGCGGTGCCTTGCTTCAGTGCCAGGCGCATCGCCTCCGACAGGTCCGAGACCTCCGCCCCAAGTTTGACCACCAGGCATTTTCCTTGACAGTCGGCGGGCAGCTGGTTCATGCGCCAGCGGTCGAAGTAAAGGATCAGGCCTTCCGCCATGGACGTGTCCGCCTGCTGGAAAGTGGCGTCGAGCTCAGCCAGATAGTCTTCGAAGTATTTCTCCAGCAAAGCGACGCCGAACGCATCCTTCGAGGCGAAGTAGTAATAAAAGGATCCCTTCGGCACCCCGGCCGTGGTCAGGATCTCGTTCAGGCCCACCGCCGAGAAGCCCTTGCCCGCCATGATGCGCTGTCCCACCGCAACGATGTTGTCGCGGACTTCGGAAGTTTCGGTTGTCATCGTTTTATCCATGGCCCGATCATAATCTGAATTAGACCGGTCGTCTACAACTATTTTCAGGCGTGCTCAAACAAGGGTGAGACGCCGGTTTGCCGCAAGCCGATAAACGATTGGCAAGACTTTTTTCTAATCCCTGGCGCTGAATGGTATGATTCTTTAAATCACTAATTACCCCCAGGCATCAGCGTACCCCGACATGGAAGCACAGCAATTTCTATTTGGCGAATGGCTGGTCGATCCCTCGACCAACAGCATTCACCAGTCGGGGGAACGCAAGCAGATGGAGCCGCGGGCCATGGAAGTGCTCGTGGTCCTGTGCAAGGCGGCCGGCAAGATCGTCAGTGCCGACGAACTGCTGGCGCAATGCTGGCGCACCGATGTCTACGGCGACAATCCGGTCCACAAGGTGCTAGCCCAGCTGCGGCGCCTGCTCGGCGATACCGCGAGCGACCCCTCCTATATCGAAACCGTGCGCAAGCGCGGCTACCGCACCCTGGCCCCGGTCAGTTTCGGCAAGACGGATCCCGCCGCCGCAGGCCGGTGGGGCGACCGCACGCCTTTCCGCGGCCTGCACGCCTTCGACGAAGAGCACGCCAGGGTCTTCTTCGGCCGCGACGACGCGATCCGCCGGCTGGTCGATGCGGCCAGCGCCCAGATCGAGGCGCGGCTGGCATTGCAGCTGGTGCTCGGCCCCAGCGGCTCGGGCAAGTCCTCGCTGGTGCGCGCCGGCCTGTTCCCGGCGATGGCGCCGGCGCTGCGCGGCGACAAGCCCGCCTTGCTGTCCACGACCACCTTCGACCTCGCCGAGCAGGGCGCGCAGAGCCTGTTCGCCGCGCTCGCCAGTGCCATGCTCGATCTGCACACCGGCGATGCGGACCTGTTCCCCGGCGACAGCGCGGCATCGCTTGCCCAGCGCCTGGAACAGGACCGCGAAGGCGTGCTGCGCCAGATGACGTCGGCTGCGGTGATGGCCCGCGCTGCGGGGCGCGGCGGCAGCGGTCCGCTTTGCTTCGGCATCTTCATTGACCATTTCGAAGGCCTGTTCGCGCCGGGCCGCTGCCCCGAGTCCGAACGCGAGGCGCTGCTGAGCGCGATCGAGGACCTGGCCCACAGCGGCGGCGCCCTGGTGGTGATCGGCTGCCGCAACGACTTCTATCCGCATCTTGCCCGCCATCCGATCCTGATGGACGGGAAGCCGAACGGCGCCCATTTCGACCTGGCCCCGCCGACCTTCGCCGAGATCGCCCAGATCATCCGCCTGCCGGTGGCCGCCGCCGGGCTGTCCTTCGGCGTCGATCCGGAAACCCACGCGCGCCTCGACGACGTGCTGTGCGAAAGCGCGGCCGCCAGCCCGGATGCCTTGCCGCTGCTGCAGTACTGCCTGCAGGAGCTGTATGGCCTGCGCAGCGAGAACGGCGAGCTGGGTTTCGAGGCCTTGCGCCAGGTCGGCGGCGTCGAAGGCGCCATCGCCCAGCGCGCCGAGCAGGTGGTCGGCCGCTTCAGCGCGGCGCAGAAGGCGGCGCTGGAGCGCGTCATGTCGCTGGTGGTCGTGATCGCGGCGAACGAGGAAACCGTCAGCAGCCGCCGTGCGCCATGGTCGGCGCTGCGTGGCGAGGCCGAGTGCCAGGTGGTCGAGGCACTGGTCGAATCGCGGCTGTTCGTCAGCGAACTGCTGGGCGACGTGCCCGGCTTCGGCATCGCCCACGAAGCGATCCTGCGGCGCTGGCCGCGCATGCGCGAATGGATCAACGTGCACAAGAGCGCCTTGCTCGAACAGGCGCGCCTGGCCAACCAGGCTGCGCGCTGGGTGCGCGAAGGGCGCAGCGCCGAGCTGCTGCTGCCGGCCGGGAAGCAGCTGGAAGCAGCGCGGGCGCTGCAGGCATCCGGGCAGTTTGTGCTGACCGACGACCAGCAGCAGCTGATCCGCCTGTCGCTGCGCCGCGCCCGCCGCGGCGAACGCCTGCGCCTGCTGGCGATGGGGACCATCGTGGTGCTGGCGCTGCTGGCGCTGGCGCTGGGCGTCAGCGCGACCGCATCGCGCAAGCTCGCCGAACAACGCCGGGCCGAAGCCGAGGGCCTGATGGGTTATATGCTGGGTGACTTCGCCGACAAGCTGCGCCCCCTCGGCCGCCTCGAACTGCTCGACAGCGTCAGCGGCAAGGCCATGGATTACCTGGGCGCCCCGCGCGACGAGAAGCTGAGCATGACGGCGCTGGCGCAGCGCGCGCAGGCGCTGCAGGTGATTGCCGAAGTGCGCCGCGCGCGCGGCGATTCGAAAGGCGCGGCGCAGGCCCTGGACGCGGCCCAGGGCATCCTGATGGAGCAGCATGCCAAGGCGCCGGTAAACGTCGAGGTGCTCAAGAACCTGGGCGTGAATGCCTACTGGCTCGGCAAGATCGCCAAGGACCGCAGTGAGCTCGACAAAGCGGCCGTGCACTGGAAGGACTACCTCAGGTTCAGCGACGAGCTGCATCGTCTCGAGCCCGACAAGGTGGAGTGGTGGGTCGAGCAGTCCTACGCCCATAACAATCTGGGCTCGCTGGCTGTGTCCCGCGGCGACCCGGCGACGGCGGTACGCGAGTTCGAGCAGTCGCTCGCCCTGAAGCGCCGGGCGCTCGAAAGGGAGCCGGGTACCCCAACGCTGCTCGCGGATGTCGCGGACAGCTATTCCTGGCTCGGGAGGATGAAGGAAGGACAGGGTGAGCTGGGCGCCGCCGATGCGCTGTATGGGCAGGAAATGGCGATCGTCCAGCGGCTGCGTGCGGCCGCGCCTAACGAGCCGCTCTGGACCAGGAACGAAGCCTGGGCGCTCCAGCACCGCGCAGCCATCCGGCTGGCCCAGGGCCAGGACGAGGCGGCACTGCGCGATTATCGTGCCGCCTTTGCGCTGCTGGCCGACGCGACCAGGACCGACGAAAAAAATCTCGGATGGCAGGCCGAAGCGGCGGGCCTGGAAATGGCGGAGAGTTCGATTCTCGCTCGCACCGACAGTAGCGAGAAGCTGTTGGCGCGGATGCGGACCATCGATGCGCGCCTGGCCGGGCTGGCGGCCGCGGATCCGAAAAACACGGAATGGGCGCGTGTGGCGGCCCAGTCACGGCTCCGGCTGGCGGACCTGCTGCTGAAACGGGGACAGCCCGCAGCTGCACGGCAGGAAGCGGCCGCCGGCGTGGCGCGCCTGCGTCAGCTTTACGATGCCAACAAGGCCAACGAATCCTTGCGGCTGGCCCTGGTCCGGGCCTTGCTGGTGTCGGCGGACATCGCGAATGCAGCCGGTGACGGCGCCGCGGTGCGCACCGCCTGCCTGGACGCACTGGAGATTCTGGGGCCGGACGCGGCCGCGTCGCGCGATCATCACGTCCTCGACATCTGGGTGAGGGTCAATCTTTGGCTCGGCAAGGAAGACGCGGCGAGACCCGCCGCCGCCCGCTTGAAGAGCTTCGGCTATGCCGACCGCAGTTATTTGCACTTCCTGTCATCGCAAGGCAGAGCGAAGGACAAGTCCTGATTTCCCTTTAAAAACAACATGTTGCAAATCGGAAGGATACCGGAAGGTATCCCTCAGACAATTCCCATACAGTTTGCGCCGTCAAACAACAAAGGGAAAACGCAACATGACATCGCACGCCGACCGCCCCGCGCCATCCGAATCCGGCCAGTACAAAACGCCGGGACAAGGCGGGGGCGTCTGCCATCGCAACCTGCCCGGGTTCCGGCCGAAGACCGTTGACGGCGCCTACCCGTGCTTCGCTTCGACGGCGCCGGTCGCGGTCCCGGATGGCGTGCGGAGGATGGGCGACATCGCCGTCGGCGACCAGGTGCTGGTCGCGTCCAGGAGCGGCGCCGGTTGGACATGGTCGGCGCGGGAGGTGCAGTTCAGCGCCGGCTCGCCGCCGAATGCCACCGGCATCGGTAATGTCATGTTCTACATCGAGTATGGTGGGAAGCTGCCCGGTGAGCGGCGCAAATCGCTGGTCGCTTCGCCCAACCAGCTGTTCCTGCTGGCCGGCAGCGGGCTGCTGAAGCGGGCGGACCAGCTGGTGCCCGGCGCCGACCGCCTGCTGGACGCGCATGGCGAGGCCATGCCGGTTGCGCGCGTCCACAGCGGCGCCTATCTCGGCGCTGTGCATTACATCGCGACCGAGGTGCCGGCCTACGAGGAATTCTCCGGCAGCCTGGACCAGCACCTCATCATCGCCAATGGCGTCATCTCGGGCGACTTCACGCTCCAGCGTTACCAGGATACCGACAAGATGCAGCGGCACCTGGCGCCGCCGGCGGAGAGCCCGGTGGTCGGTACCGCGGCATACCGGTCGCGGCACATGCTGGCCCACCACTCGGCCTTCGGCGCCGCCGTCGACGCCGATGCCGGACCGGTGGTGCATCCGGAATTCGTGCCCGATACCGAATCGGCCACCGTCATTCCGCAGCACGCGGCGACCCTGTTTACGCCCCGGCAGGAGGCGCAGCTGCTGGCGCCGGACATGCCGCGGCGGCCCATGTCGGACGCCACCAACCGCTGGATGGCGAACTATTATTCCCGTCTTTACGCCACCTTCTGTCCCGGCGTCCGCTTCTACATCGACTGGACCAGCCATCGCCCGAACGTGTTCGCGTTCACCGAATACGGGCAGAAGATGGTCGTGGTGGGCGGCGCACTGCTGCGGCTGGGAATGCTCTACGACAGCGCAATGGCCGTGGTCCTGGCCTTTGGCGCCGCCGCGCTGGCGGATCCGGACGAAGGGCGCCCGGCGAATGGCGTGCCGGGCACCGGGCGCGCCCTCTACGAAGGCATCGCCGTCGTCGCCGGCATCGCGCTCCAGGGCGGCAACGCCTGGAAGGACACGATACTGGCCGGCACCCGGCAACTGGGCAACCTGATCCTGGCGCTGATCGGCAGGCAGGAGCGGCTCGCCGACACCGAATCCCTGGGCTGCCTGCTGGAGGTGATGGAGGCCGCCGTCAGCGGCGCGGGGCTGCCGCGCTGCGCCGGCGGACCGACGCCGGGTGGCTTGCAGGTGGTCTCGGCCAGCTACGACAGCGCCGGCAAGCAGCTGACCATTTCCTTCAGCGAGCCGCTCAACCAGCACAGCGCGGCGAACGCGAAGCATTACCGGATCGATGGCGGTGTGTTCGTGACGGCCGCGCACCACCACCCGCGGCGCCCGGCGGCGATCACGCTGTCCGTCGACCTGGCGCCCGGCGAGTACACGGTCGAGGTGTCCAACGTGCGGGCGGCGGACGGCTCCACGCTCGATCCGATGGCCAGCTCGGCGCCGGTGGACGTGGGCTGATCAGCTCAACGATTACAGGGGCAGGGCCGTCTCGTACTTCACCTCGCGCAGCGCCACGCTGGTATTCACCTGCGAGACCCCGTTCAGCTTCACCAGCACGTTGTGCAGGAAGTCGTGGTAGGCATCCATGTCGGCCACGACCACCTTGACCAGGTAATCCGAGCTACCGGTCGTCTCGTAGCACTCGACCACTTCCGGGCGCATGCGCATGGCCTGCTCGAACTGCTCGACCACGCCCTCGGCATGGCGCAGCAGCGACACGTGCAGCAGGCACACCACGGACAGTCCCAGCTTACGGCGGTCGACCAGGGCCGTGTAGCGCACGATGTAGCCATTGTCCTCGAGTTCCTTCTGGCGCCGCCAGCAGGGACTGGCCGACATGCCGATCTTTTCCGCCAGCTCGTTGGACGAAATCCTGCCGTCCTTCTGCAGCTCGGCAAGGATTTTCATGGATGCTGCATCAATCGAATGATTTTTCATGTTTTTGGCAAGAAATCGAAAAGTTCTTGCAATTCTAGTCCCGGAAGATGACAAGATAGAAAAAATCTTTCGCGGCCGCGGGCCTATCCTGTCTCATCATTTACACACTAAGAGCGGCTAACAAAACCTGCAGGGCAAGGCGCATCGGCGAAGACAGTACGATAGTACGGCGAGCCGAATGCAACGCCGCAATGCGGGTTTTGTTAGGCGCTCTATAAAAAGATGAACGACATGACGCTCCCTGCACCGGTCGGGCTGGCAGACCCCGACTACGCACTCGACGACAACCTGACCCGCAACCAGGGCCGGGTATTCCTGACCGGTACCCAGGCACTGGTGCGCCTGCTGTGCATGCAGAAGCAGCTGGACGAAGCGAACGGCCTGGAGACGGCCGGCTTCGTCAGCGGCTACCGCGGTTCGCCGCTGGGCGCGGTGGACCAGGAGCTGTGGCGCGCCAAGAAGCTCCTGAGCGAACGCCAGATCGAATTCCTCCCGGCGATCAACGAAGAGCTGGGCGCCACCGCTGTCATGGGCTCGCAGCATGTCGAGGCCAACCCGACGCGCAAGGTCGCCGGCGTGTTCGCCATGTGGTACGGCAAAGGGCCGGGCGTGGACCGCGCCGGCGACGCCCTCAAGCACGGCCACGTGTACGGATCCTCGCCGCACGGCGGGGTGCTGGCGATCCTCGGCGACGACCATGGCTGCGTGTCCTCGTCCATGCCGCACCAGAGCGAGCAGGCGCTGATCGCCTGGGGCATGCCCGTCATTAATCCCGCCAACATCCAGGAATACCTGGAGTTCGGCCTGTATGGCTGGGCGCTGTCGCGCTACTCGGGCGCCTGGTGCGGCTTCAAGGCCATCTCCGAAACGGTTGAGGGCGGGGCGGTGGTCGAGCTGCCGGCCATGCCGTCCTTCCTGACGCCCACCGACTACACGCCGCCGCCGGATGGCCTGCACAACCGCTGGCCGGACTTGCCTGGCCTGGCGCTGGAGCAGCGCGTGGCGGCCAAGCTGGACGCCGTGCAGGCTTTCGCGCGCGCGAATTCGATCGACCGCCTGGTGGTGCCGGCGCCCGGCGCGGCCATCGGCATCATCGGCGCCGGCAAGGCCTATCTCGACCTGATCGAAGCGCTGGAACGGATGGACCTGTCCGTCGAGGGCCTCGCGGAACTCGGCGTGCGCCTGTACAAGCCGGGCCTGACTTACCCGCTCGAGAAGACGCGCCTGGCCGCCTTCGCCGAGGGCCTGCAGGAGATCCTGGTGGTCGAAGAAAAAGGCCCGGTGATCGAGCAGCAGGTCAAGAACCTGTTCTACAACCTGGCGCCCGAACGGCGGCCGGCGGTGATCGGCAAGACTGACCGCAATGGCGAGCCGCTGCTGTCCGCGCTGGGCGAGCTGCGGCCTTCGCGCATCGCGCCGGTGCTCATCCGGTGGCTGGGAGCACGGTATCCATCGCTGGAGCTGGGCCGCTTCCTGCCGGGCTTCTGCGCCGCCGAGCTGCCGTTCAAGGCCGCGGACGGTGTGCGCCGCACGCCATACTTTTGCTCGGGCTGCCCGCACAACACCTCGACCCGCGTGCCGGAAGGCAGCCGCGCGCTGGCCGGCATCGGCTGCCACTTCATGGCCACCTGGATGCAGCGCGATACCTATTACCTGTCGCAGATGGGCGGCGAGGGCGTCAGCTGGGCCGGCACCGCGCGCTTCGTCAAGGAGCCGCACATCTTCCAGAACCTGGGCGACGGCACCTTCTACCATTCCGGCTCGCTGGCGATCCGGCAAAGCGTCGCCGCCGGCATCAACATCACCTACAAGATCCTGTACAACGACGCGGTGGCGATGACCGGCGGCCAGCCGGTGGACGGCACTTTATCCGTGCCGCAGATCCTGCAGCAGGTGATCAGCGAAGGCGTGAAGAAGGCGGTCGTGGTCACGGACTATCCGGACAACTACGAAGGCGTGGCGCTGCCGGAGGGCGTGACGGTGCACCACCGCGGCGAGCTCGATGCCATCCAGCGCCAGCTGCGCGAGATCCCCGGCGTGACGGTGCTGGTGTACGACCAGACCTGCGCCGCCGAGAAGCGCCGCCGCCGCAAGAAGAACAAGCCGGACAACATCGTGTTCCCCGATCCGGCCCGGCGCATGGTCATCAACCCGGCCGTGTGCGAAGGCTGCGGCGACTGCGGCGTGCAGTCGAACTGCCTGTCGATCCTGCCGCTGGAAACGGTGCTGGGCCGCAAGCGCCAGATCGAGCAGTCGTCCTGCAACAAGGATTATTCCTGCGTCGAAGGCTTCTGCCCGAGCTTCGTCTCGGTGCTGGGTGGGACCCTGCGCAAACCGGCCGGCCAGCAATTCGCGCTGGCCGATCTCGAACGCGCGCTGGGTGCTTATCCAGGACCAGCCTTGCCAGCCCTGGATAAGCCATTCGAGATCCTGGTGGCCGGTGTCGGCGGCACCGGCGTCGTCACGGTGGGTGCATTGATTACGATGGCGGCGCACCTGGAGGGCAAGGGCGCATCGACGCTGGACTTCATGGGCTTTGCGCAGAAGGGCGGCGCGGTGCTGTCCCATGTGCGCGTGGCTTCATCGCCGGAGCGCCTGCACCAGGTCCGCATCGATCTGCGCCAGGCCGACGCGGTGTTCGCCTGCGACCTCGTGGTGGCCGCCATGCCGGATGGCCTGGCCGTCATCCGCAATGGCCACACCAGAGTGGTCGCCAACGAATACGAGATTCCGACCGCGGACTTCACGCGCGACCGCGACGCCCAGGTCGACCGCGAAGGCCTGATCGGCAGGCTGGCCGCGGCGGCGGGGCAGGACCAGCTGCTGCGCCTCAATGCGCAAGCGACGGCCGCGCGCTTCCTCGGCGACACCATCGGCAGCAACATCCTGCTGATGGGCTATGCCTGGCAGCAGGGCCTGGTGCCGGTGGGCCTGCCGGCCTTGATGCGCGCGATCGAACTGAATGGCGTGGCGGTCGACATGAACAAGCGTGCCTTCACGCTCGGCCGCCTGCTGGCTGCGGATGCGAAGGCCCTGGAGGCCATGGCGCAGCCGGCCCAGGTGATCCAGTTTGCCGCACCGAAGTCGCTCGAGGAGATGGTCGCCTTCCGCGTCGACTGGCTGACCCGCTACCAGAACGCCGCCTATGCGCAGCAGTATGCGCAGGCCGTGGCGCTGGTGGAGCGGCGTGAAGTGGAACTGGAAGGCAGCGGCTCGCGCCGGCAGTTGGCCAAGTCCGTGGCGCGCAACCTGTTCAAGGTCATGGCCTACAAGGACGAGTACGAAGTGGCGCGCCTGCATGCGGACCCCGTCTTCCGCGAGCAGATCGCAGCCCAGTTCGACGGCGACTACAAGCTGGCCTTCCACCTGGCGCCGCCGCTGCTCGCACGCAAAAAGCCGGGCTCGAAGCTGCCGGCCAAGTCCACCTTCGGCGGCTGGATGATGCCGGTCTTCGGCGTGCTGGCCCGCTTCAAGGGATTGCGCGGCACGCCCTTCGATCCCTTCGGCTACACGCGCGAGCGCAAGGAAGAGCGCGCGCTGCGCGACCGCTACCTGGGCTTCGTCCACGAACTGGCGAGCGGCCTGCGTGCCACCAACAAGGACGCCGCGCTCAAGCTCGCGCAGCTGCCCGACCAGGTGCGCGGCTATGGCCACATCAAGCAGGCGGCCATGGACAGCTTCGCGTCGCAGTGGCAGGAAGGGATGGCGCGCTTCCGTAACGAGCATGTGGTGGAGCTGAAGCGCCGCGCCTGAGCCAGGCAAGCGCCTTGCCTCAGCCTTTATCCCCTTGCTGTTTCGCGCCGCCCAGCAGCTCGATCGGCATGGGAAACACGATGGTCGAGGACTTGTCGCCGGCGATCGAGTTCAAGGTCTGCATGTAGCGCAGTTGCATCGCCCCGGCCTGTTGCGACAGCACGTAGGCCGCCTGCTGCAGCTTTTCCGAAGCCTGCAGCTCGCCCTCAGCGTGGATCACCTTGGCCCGCCGCTCGCGCTCGGCCTCGGCCTGGCGGGCGATGGCGCGCACCATCGACTCGTCGAGGTCGATGTGCTTGATCTCGACGTTCGAGACCTTGATGCCCCAGGCATCGGTCTGGGCGTCGAGCACCTG
>Ga0065165_1001527_pt1 | contig 24317 bp, 24 predicted proteins | sample AraplaMF_Cvi_mMF_FD_63813 | JGI IMG/M metagenome (GOLD analysis project Ga0065165, IMG submission 63813) | Arabidopsis root microbial communities from the University of North Carolina, USA - plate scrape MF_Cvi_mMF (version 2) (version 3) | ecosystem: Host-associated > Plants > Roots >... | reverse complement strand
CTCGCTGACTTGCTTGACCGCTTCAGCCTTGAACTCGTCGGTGAAACGTTTGCTGGTCATAGATCCTCCGATCCTCAATAGACACTATCAGGTGTCTACGGAATCGGGGGCGTACCAGCTTTTCGAGTCGATATGTGAGGTCTTTGACGCGGAATGAGATCGGCGCTGTCTTCCTGGTTTAGTGAAGCGTAGGGGTTTCATGGCGGCGATGGTATTCGTCGATGCTCGCGAAGACCCGTTGTCGGATCAGCTTCTCGCAGTGAATCTTTCCTAGGCTGCAAATGAAGTGGCTGGTGATGAAAGTCACTGCCCCCTCATCATCTTCTAGGCTCGCCGACCAGCTCACGTTGCCGCCTTCTTGCTGGTAGGCAACGATGTAGATCAAGTCTCGATACGAACCTCTGATTTCGTCGGACACGATGGCGATCTCCTGCGACTGGAGCGAAGACGAGTCAGGGACCCAGTCGCAGGTCATGCGCGTGACAGGTGGCCGATGTGCTTCATGGCTTCACGTGGTGTAGCCCTAGGAGCATATGAAGAATGTTAAGTCCAGTAATGGCATCGACATGGAAAGGGACAACTGCTCCTGATCGCTCGTCTACTTTCGGCGAGATCCAGGAACGAGATCCAGCTTGTTCGGTGCTCTTCCGGGGTGGTTCGGATCACGCTTGAAGTGCGGTGACCGGGTGTACTTCGACGCATCGTTTTCGCCGGAATTGTCTTTTTTCGCCGGCACAGTGGCGTAGACGGCATGAATATCTGCCGCCGTGAAGGGCTTCGGAGGGTGCGTCATGGGATTCTCTGAGTAAGGAGGGTGCCGGCAACGAATAGCATGCCGGGGACAGATCGCCGAGCCGGGGATGGCTACTCGGATACAGCAGGCGGAATCTGCTTTTCAGGTGGAGAATGACCCTCGCATACGCTTGGCGACGCGAGCACCTCTGACAGGCGGAGTAGCGCTTTTGGGGCAGCATAGCGTATCGGCCTCATGCCGTAGTAACGGAAGACGCTCAGTCTGAGCGAGGCGTGTGCGCCCTTTGCTCTTTGGCGAATTACCCTGTAGTGTGGAGCGGCTGAGTTTCGAGGGTCACCATGAATTGTGGCCTGATGCTGTAGATAGCTTTTCACTACACCGTTGTTCCCCTTCCTCCTTGCGACCAGCTTTTCCGCCGCGATGCGGCCTTACTCGTTTCAAGGAGAAATAGACATGGCCCAGACTGAAACTGGTTCCGTCAAATGGTTCAACGATGCCAAGGGTTTTGGCTTCATCAGCCGAGACGAGGGTGGTGACGATGTGTTCGTCCACTTCCGCTCGATCCAGTCTGCAGGCTTCAAGAGCCTGGCCGAGGGTCAGAAGGTGTCCTTCACCGTGACCAAAGGCCAGCGAGGCTTGCAGGCGGAACAGGTGCAGGCGATCTAAGGATCCTTGCCTGAACGAAAAGAGCCCGGCCTTGTGCCGGGCTTTTTGCTTCAAGCGCACTTGCTGCGCCCAGCGCATTCCTGGAGCGGCGGCAGGATCAGATGCTCTTGGCATTTGCTGTTCCAGGCATGGGCTCCATCCTGGCGCCATCGCGGGATGCGACTTTCTTGGCTTGCTTGTCGCCTTGCTTTTTCTTCTTTGCAATTTCCCGCTGGCGTTTTTCGAAAGAGTAGTTGGTCTTTACCAATGGAGCGTTCTCGGTTGTGGCGATGGGGCATCGGCTCCGTAGAGCGATCGTCATACGTCGTGCGTCAAGGACAAGCGGTTGATCCTAAGATCCATCATCGAGCTCAGATGTATGAGCGTTGCTGCCAAAAGGCCATGCCTTTAGCCCGCTTGGGTCCATGTAAACTCGATATCGTCCATGACGACCTGTTGAACCTCTCCGGGCGACACGCCTAGAAGTTCATTGATGCCGCCATGACGCATCCCGAAGAAGATTCCATCGCGTCGGTAGGTTGCACTCCATCTGACGCGATCCGCGTGGATAAGTTCGTACTCGCCTTCGTACGTAAAGCCATTCGTGGTTTTGCCGGATATGTTGGTCATGGCGACCTCCTTGGTGAGAGCGCAGTGGTGCACTTCACGATCTCTCGAAGACTAAAGTGCATAGATGCCGAGCACGACTGGCGTCACAGAGGCAAGGATGCGTGGCGCATACGCATCATCAGAATGTCTATTAGAGAGCCGGGTCAAGGGTCTTGGAGGAAGGTTACGAATGGCCTGAGATGTCGGAACATTGTCGTCCGAGCAGGATGTTCCCTAAGCATGCGCTTTCCTCCGTTACGCTGTCGTAACATGTCGTAAAGCTATCGCGCTTGCAGCTGCGACGGGCATCCGAAGCGATCACTGTACAATACATACCTCCATCGTTCACCGCGTTACTGCCACCTAACAACTATAGGCGCATGCTGCGTTGGGGCATGAAGACATTCCAGTCTTGGCAAGCACCTCAGTCACGCGGCTCTGTTCCTGACGCTACCCGAGCACTTCCCGATTCATATCGGAGTTGCGACATGGGTCGCTCGAGATTCGCCCTTTGCACTAACCGGGAGACGACGTCATGTTGAAATCGAGGCAAGAGCTACGAAGCATGCTGAGCCGCATTGAGGCGGGTATAGTGCAGCTGCATTCCAGCAACCCCAGCGAACCGGACTTCTTCCGGTGGACGGATGGCGTATTTCACGGCGTGCGAACGCAATGTGCGCACGAAGACGATGATTGGCTGTTCAATTTGATCGACCAGATATGCACGCGTCAGAGCGTCCCATATCCGGCGGTTTTATAGCTACCATCTTTCGCCCGTATAACGAGGCGGTCGGAGAGCTATCGTCGATGGCGTGCGAATCGAAACTTTCATGGACTGTCTCATTCGTAGGTCGTAGGTTGGGTCACAGTCCAGGCTTATGAGAGTAGTGGCATGAACAGCATCGTTCGTCGTGAGATGATCGGAGACTGGGAGTTGTCTCTTACAGAGATCAAACATCCCGCCAGCGCTAGCGTTACTGCATATCGATTCGGTGCGCGGATGTCACTCGGTGGAGGCCGCTTCACGAAAGAGATCGGCGAGCATACACGCCGCTTTCTGTCTAAGGCGGCGGCATGGACCGCCGGCAGGGAATTCATTGGTGAGGAATAGAGGTCAGCGGATCATGTCGATGACTTCTGTCTCGCGTCACCGGAAAACGGTCACGTGACAAATGATCCGGCGAGGCCGTAACCCGGTTCCATATGCTGAGCGTGGACAGCACCATCATTTCCGATTGTGGCCGATACCGCTACTGCCTCACCCGAAAGGTGGCGGCGAGGGGGCCGGTCTTCGCGTTTTTCGGGGTCTATCCCTCCGTCACCGATGCGGAAGCTGGCGACGCCGCCATGCGCAAGAAAATGGGATTTACGAGGCGCTGGGGCGGATCGCTGTGCGTTGTCGGAAGCATCTTCGCGTTTCGTACCAGTAACGTGTCGGTTCTTGGTAAGTGCGCTGATTCGTTTGGGCCGCACAATGCGGTCGAGCTGGATAACATCATTCAGTACGCCGATGTGCTCGTTCCGTGCTGGGGAGCGCGATCGAAGTTGCCGGAGCGCCTTCGTCCACGTGTGGCATGGTTGTCTGGGCTGCTACTGGCTAGCGGAAAGCCCGTGAAATGCCTTGGCGTCACCAGAAGTGGTGATCCCTGCCACCCGCTCATGACTGGATATGACACGCCGCTTGTTGACTTTGTTGTTTGAGAAAGTCAGTCAGCAGATGGCGTTGCCCTCAAGGGGCATGCTGTTATAACTGATGCGGAGTCGATCTAGGTGTATCTCGATCACCACCCATGATTTGGCCGACCCTCAGGGACGTTTCGCTGATCCGAGACACCACACCTAATGGCGGCATCTACAGCATCAACCCGGGTAAGAAAGCGCTCTCCGGTGACACCAAAGCGTCCTTTGATCGCCAGGCCGTCGCGTAACAGCCGCCAGTGTCCACGCCATAGGCCAAAGGCGTTGGGACCGTCTGCCCAGGCGTCGATTGTGATGGTCGACATAGAGATTCCCAGCGGCACGCCAGTTCGACGCTAGTCCTATGAATCAGAAGGCGCAAGTACGGCATGCCACATGCTGTAGGTTATCGAGCACGCCAGGCTCACGCGGAGGCTTGTATCGTAGCGGGGCGACGCTGCCAAGCGCGCATCTAAGTTCTCTCACGCCTCATCTTGTGGGAACGCATGCGCGACTGGCGTTCGCTGCCGGAGTAGTACATGAACGATATGCGCCACCCGGTTGGCATTCCTTGGTTCACCAAGGAGGATTACGAAGCATTTCGCCAGCTCGTTCCCCAGCGCAGTTGGCACGCCACGTTCGGTCAGTGGGAGGCGGCCGCTACCAAGGTTCTGGATCAACAACGACGTGCTGGCGTCCTCGCATTTAAGGTGGAGGTGCAGTCCGAATCTTTCGCGCTTTGGTGTCTTGACACAGGACACAGTGTCGACAGAGAGGCTCTTTCTGAGTACGCCAGCAAATTCGCGCGTAGGTTGCTTGCTTCGAATGACAGTGGCTGAAGGTCATTTCGACCCTCCTGCCTATCCCAGATAGCCATGGGCTTGGAATGGGGGGCATGAGTAGAGCTGTCACCAGGAAGGTGGGAGGCAAATAACTAGTACGACTACTGGCTTGGCAAGCGTGGGCGTATGCTTGCCTGCATGTGGACGTGCATCCGCTGCCATACCGAGTACTGATTGCAAAGTCGTGCCTTCCAGTGAAACGGTGGTCCGCTTCCGATCCGAAGCGGACATCACCAGTTGATGCAGTTTGCGTTGCAAGCCGTAGTGATGGGCGGGTAGTCTGATTGGAGCGTTAGACAGGAAGTCTTTTGATGAAGATCTTGAGTGTTCTAGGTCCATGGGTATTGGCTGCCTTGTTGATGGGGTGTAGCCACCCAGCAGATCCGGCGGTTGACGCTACACCCAGAGCAGCTCCGAATGACTTGGTGCCCCCCTCGCGTTCAGACGACCTGCCTGCTTGGCGGGCGTTTACGGGAAAGGTGATTCTGGCGGAGACGCATGATCCGGACACGCATCCCTACACGTTCATCGTTCCTGTTGGAGATGCTGCAGCGGCGGTCGAGGAGCGTAGGAACATGGTCTCGGCCATCCATAGCCTGCTCGACCAGACCGCCGTTCCCGGAAACATGGTCGTTGTGACAGGGGCTGATCCTGAGCGCACGGCGGAAGTTCTCGTTGCCGCATTCGATAACGTTCCTCCTCGCTCGATACCTCAATTAGCTGTGCTCTATATCGGCTCAGCCGCTAGTGCCGAAAAAGCGAAGCCAGTGGTGCATGTCGCCGGCGCAGAGCTACGCCTAAGAGTCCTGGCTCCGGTCAAGGGCTAGCGCGTGGCGGTGCCGTTGGCTTGGTCGCGGGAGATCCCGGGGACAAGGCCTGCAGAAAGGCGATGAGAGCCTGGCGCTCGGAGACGGTCAGCGACACAGGATGCCCGCTGGACAGGCCGCGCCAATACACCTCTTGATCCACGGCGTCCGCGAGTGTGGCGACACTGCCGTCGTGCATGTACGGCGCCGTCTGCGCGACGTAGCGCAGCGACGGTGTGCGGAAAAGGCCGACATCCGCCGGCTGGTGCGTCACCATGAAGCGGCCTGTGGCCGCTAGGTCATCATGCGACGCGATTTCCCGCCCCACCGTACCGCCATCCGTGGCGATCGCCGCGGCTTGCATCGTCAGGGCGGGCAGGTGACCGGCTACCTTCTGTAGTCCAGTGCCTGTCGCATGAAATCGATGGTCGGTGAATAGCGCGGATGTGCCATCGATCTGGTGGCATGAAGCGCAGCCAGCTTTGCCGCTGAAGATGCGCAACCCTTCGCGTGCCTCATGGCTCATGGCGGAAGGGTCCTGCGTGGCGCGATAGCGATCGAACGCGCTTTCGGGATGCGGTAGATTTCGAACGTACGCTGCTAACGCCAGACCGACGCTCGACCGCCATTCGGATGCGTCCGGCTCAGCTCCAAGGGCGTCGTGTATAGGTTTACGGTAGGGCGTCGATTGCATCAGTGCGGCTAACTTCGCGTCGTCGCTGAAAGCCAGTTCCCGCGGATGCGCCAGTGGATCGAGGACAGCTTCTTCGAGTCTCTCGCGACGACCGTCCCAGAACAGCGCACCGTCCTCGGGCACATTCAACAGGCTCGGGGTATTGCGCGTGCCGGTAAGGCCAAACACGCCTCGCGCCACAGGGCGGTTATCCGTATAAGCATGGTCCGGCTGATGACAGGTAGCGCAGCTGGTCTTTCCGTCGGCGCTCAGGCGAGCGTCGAAGAACAATTGCTTGCCCAGAGCGATCAGGGGCGCTTGATCCTGTGATGGCACAGGATCCGCAACGGCGTGCAACATCATCAGCGACCCGCCTAAGGCGAGCAGAGCGATAGCAAAGAGCGCAGACAGTTTTTGCCCGTGTGAATCCTTCACGACGACGAACTCCTGGAATGCGACGGCGGCCTCAGTCGCAAAATCTTGCTGATTGAAAGACGGAAGCGTGACGTAGGAGTATACGGCGCACAAGGAATAGTGACGGCATGGGATTGCTCGTGCCGAACATCGACAACCGCAAGGGTCAGGCCGATGCTCAGGGATGGCGAACGGAGTTCGATGGATGCGCGCGCGCGAAGCTTCAAGCATGGCTGTCGCAGCGCGTTTCTTCTACTAGGTTATGGACTGCTAGCCGTCTTCCTCTGCGCGCTGGGCACGAGTCCGGCACTGGCGCAGACCTACACGTACGACGGTAACGGGCGCCTAGTCGCTGCGACGGTGGCCGATGGCAGCGGCAGCCAATACGTCTACGACAACATGGGCAACCTGCAGCAGGTGCTGGATGTAGCGGCCGGCCAGCTGCGCATCTTCGCGTTCGCCCCCAACCATGGCGCCCCGGGCCTTTCCGTGACCATCAGCGGACAGGGTTTCAGCACCACGGCATCGGCGAATAGCATCAGCTTCAATGGTGCCGCCGCGACGGTGCTTTCGGCCACCGCGACCACGCTGGTGACCCAGGTGCCGGCCGGCGCGACCACCGGTCCGATCTCTGTGACGGTCGGCAGCAACACGGCGACCAGCATCGACTCCTTCATCGTGGACGGCAGCGGGTTGCCGCCCGTCATTACCTCGGTAACGCCGTCTATCGTGGCGGCGGGGACCGCGGTGACGGTGCTGGGTCAGCACCTGGCCCCCGTGGCGGGGCAGACCAATGTCACCTTGAATGCGCAGCCGGTGGCGACGACCTCCATCGCGGACGGCAGCATTGTCTTCGCGGCACCTGCTAGCTCCGGCTCCGGGCGTGTCGTCGTACAGACGGCCTTTGGTACGGCAACGAGCGCCACGGATCTGGTGGTGGTTCCCAGCAGCATCGGCGCGGCCAACGTGGCGGTGGTCGCCCGTCTGCCGATAGGCGGTGCACAGGCGCTATCCGTACCGTCCGCCAAGTACGGCGCGCTCCTGTTCGACGCCGGCGACACGCGGGTCAACGCGTGGTTGACCCTCCAGCTCAATGCGTTAAGCACAGCGACCACGCTCTCCTACAGCGTTTACGACACCAATAACCAACTGTTGGTGTCCGGCACGATGTCGACCTCATCGCCCACCTTGCACCTGCCCAAGTTGCGCAAGGCCGGAACGTATAGTGTTTATGTCAAGGGCAGTGGCTCCGGTGGCGCTGCATCGGCGGCGAACTTGACGATGGGGTTGGAGGCCGCCGTTCCTTTGACGGTGGATGACCCGAACGTCACGGTCGTGGCCACCACCATCAATAGCCAGTCGAAGCGCTTGCTCTTCAAGGCTGTCCCTGGACTTGTCCTGCAGGTGCCGGCGGTGGCGACCACACCTCAAGGGCAGAACGTGGCGGTCTCCGTCAACGACGCCAGTGGGACTCAGGTGGTTACCGCGACGAAGTCGGTCGCGACGACGTTGAACATGCCGGCGCTGAAGGCCGATGCGGACTATTTGGTCACGGTGGGGCCGACGTCGAGCACGACAGAGAACGCGTCCTTCCAGCTCACCAGACAGCCCGGTGGCGAGCTGGTGATCGACGGTCCGAGCCTGTCGACCACCGCTGGACCTGGCGTCAATGCCTACTACACCTTCTCCGCCGCCTCCGGGGACAACCTGGAGTTGGCGTTGAATGGCATCAAAAATTCCGCCGGCTCCTATACGTCGTCGAACACGAGGGTATACGACCCGAAGGGCAATCTGGTCGCATCGAACATTACGTGCGAGCAGGTCAATCCCGCGTCGAGCTGTCGCCTCGGTCTGTCCAATCTTTCCGGTGGGCGCTACTCGGTCATCGTCAGCCCCGATAGCTCATCAACCATGAGTTATCAGATCACCTTGACGCGTGACCTAGTCGCTAATCTGGCGCAGGGACAGGCCCAATCGGTCAGTTTGACGCGACCGGGCCAATCCATCCGCCTGGGGTTTGCCGGCACGGCGGGGCAGACGTATACGCTGTCGATCACCAACCCGGTCACCACACCGACGGGCGGTAACGTCACGGTGACCGTGCTCAAACCCGATGGCACGAACGTGACCACGGCGGGCCTGAAGCAATCGGGCGTGATCAATGTGCCCAACGTTGCCGCGACAGGGAACTACACCGTTCTCATTCAGCCGGATTACGGTCTTCCTGCCACCGCGCAGGTTCTGTTGTCCGCCGGCGCGACGGCGACGTTAACGCCCGATGGCCCGACGCAAGCGCTTTCTACCTTCGCTGGGCAAAACGCGTATTACTTCTTCACCGCTTCCGCGGGCGACAACCTCGAATTCGCCTTAAGCAATGTCACCGTCAGCGGCTGCACCTCGCTGGGGGTGGCCGCCTACGATGCGAATGGCAATAACGTCGGGAGCGGCACCTGGTATTCCTCCAATCCCGGCAAGGGCTTCCGCATGCACTTGTGGGGTCTCGCCGGTGGGAACTATCAAATCGTGGTATTGGGATGTGCGTTTACGGTGTCGGGGACGCTGACGCGGGACGTCACTGGCACGCTGACGCTCAATCAGGCGCTGTCGCTCGACCTTTCGCAGCCTGGCAGAAACGAACGGCTTACCCTGAACGCGACAGCGGGACAGAACCTGGCCTTGGCGGTGAGTGGCCTCAGCACGACGCCTTCCGGCAGCAGCGTGACCGTCACGATCTATCAGCCCAACGGTAGCCAGTGGCAGTCCAGTACGGTGACCTCTACACAGACGATCAATCTGCGGAACCTGCCGGTTACCGGCACCTATACGGTGGTCTTGGGTCAGGACTATGGCTTGCCCGCGTCGCTTCAACTGACGTTGCTGCCACCACTAGGGGGCGCCATCGTGGCCGATGGCGATACCAAGACCTTGGGGGGCAACTACGGACAGAGCGTCTACTACACCTTCACGGCGGCGGCGGGGGAGAACCTTGAGCTCGGCCTGAGTGGTCTGAGTATGAGCGTCACCGGTTCCAGCATCACCGTGAATGTCTACAACGCCAGCGGCGGCTCGGTCGCGAGCACGACGCTTGCCACCTCTAGCACGACGGGCACCGCACGTGCGTCGTTGTGGAACCTTGCGGCGGGTAGCTACGTAGTGGTCATTGGAAGCACGTCGGGGAAGGACTCGTTCAATTGCACGACGACGCTCAGCCATGACGTGACCGCCAGCCTCGTGGCGGGCGTTGCGCAACCTGTGAGCGTGACGCGTATTGGACAGGCAGCCCGCCTGACTTTCAGCGGTACCGCGGGTCAGAGCAAGGTGCTCACCATCGGCAGCTACGTGACAGCGCCCACCGGGCAGAACCTCAGCGTTTACGTGAATCGTCCGGACGGCCTGAGTTGGCAGAACACCACGCCCAGCGGCGGTCCCAATGGCGGCACGGTCAGTCTGCAGAATCTGCCGCAGACCGGCACCTATACGGTCATCCTGGCGCCTTACTACGGCGTGACAGCAACCATGAACGTAACCGTGCAATAGCGCAGTAGCAGCATCGCAATGGCAGCAGGGCGCCGCGCGCACAGCGCGGCGCATCTCACATCCAAGGATCGACCATGTCTGGAATCAAGGACCGTTTCCACATCACCGCGCTGGGCTGGGGGCTCGTCGCTCTATCCGGTGTGAGCTTGGCCTCCATCCTGTCGGCGCAGCAAACCATCGCACTGGATGCTGACGTATCGATGGATACGTTGACTGCATTGGATGGCTTGGCGATGCAGCCGCTGACGTTGCCCGATGGGCGCGCGATGACGATGGATGCGAAGCAGCTGGTGCTTCGTTCAAACGGCATGGTCGGCGATCAGAAAGTGCCGTTGCCCGAACGCAGGGTTGGTGCTACTGCAGCGGCACTCCCCGACGGGCGGGTACTGATCTGGGGCGGCGCGGATATGAGCGGAAAACTGCTCCGCGATGGCTTGTGGTTCGATCCCCGCACGAGTCGCTTCGAGCCAGCCGAGCTTCCCGCGTTGCCCGCCGGGGTGGGGCAGGCCATCACGGTGCTGAGCGATGGACAGGTCCTGATCACCGGTGGATGGAGCGCGTCGAACCGCTACCTCGAGCAAGCGACGCTGTGGGATCCGCGCTCCGGCAAAGGACAGGCGTTGGGGGTGCCATTCGGGCCTCGCTACGGCCAGCACACGATGCTGCGCGATGACGGCACCGTCGTTTTCTCGGGCGGCTGGGATGAGCAGCGCCATCCCATCGCCGGAGTTCAGAGCTTCGATCCCGCGACCTGGCGATTTGAGGCCAAGGCCGATTCGCGCGCGGACGAGGCCGCCCTGAAGGTCGTCGCGACACATCCCGGCTCGGATCAGGATGCCGTCGCTCCGGATGCGCTGGTGGGGGTCCGCTTCAGCATCCCCGTCGAGAACGCCTCCGTTTCCGCCGCCAACGTTTCGCTGATCGGACCCGCCGGTCCCGTGGGTGCGAGCATTGCGGGGGTACAGGATGGGCGTCTGGCGTTTGTCACCCCCGATGAGGACCTGTTGCCGGCTACGCACTACACGGTCGTTCTGTCCGGTGTGAAGGACGGGAAGGGACATGTGCTGCCCTTTACCACCTTCAAGTTCACCACCGCGGCGCTCGGCGCTCGCGAGCAGGATGCGGCTGGGCAGCGGGCTGGCAGCGCGATCAACACAACGGCACCAGCGGATGCGGGCCATGGCGGTGTGTCGGATGTTGCTTCCGGCATCACCTACTACCACAGCACCGGCATGGATAAGCTCGGCCACGCCGCGTCACTGCGTGCCTGCCGTCCCGAGGTGCTCCGCAGACCGCGGCTCTGCAGGGACAAGAGCTACTTCGACGATGGGGCGTGGTACCCCGGCCAGGACAATGCGGGTGGCCCGGATGGCGGCCATTGGCGTGTGAATCTGCCGGACATGGCGCCTGAGGAACGGGTGGCCGCGCTTGTTCACGACAGGAAAACCCAGGCAAAGGCGGCGGCTGCCACTGAATCCGTAGTTACGGGGCAAGTGCGCCTGGTGGACGGCCGTCCCGTTGCACGCGTGCGCGTCTCCGTAGGCAAGGCTTATGCCTACACGGACGAGCAGGGCGGCTTTCTGTTGAGCGGTGTACCACGCGGGCATCAGTCGCTGTTCGTCGATGGCAGTAGCGCTGGCGATGCCAGCCATCGCTACGGGCAGTTCGAGGTCGGTATCGACGTCGATGGAGGCGAAGTGCACTTGCCCTATCGCATGTACCTTCCGCGCATTCTCGACCGGGATCGCATCGAGGTGCCGTCACCCACCATCCAGGATATGGTGGTCACGCATCCGGACATACCTGGCTTGGAAGTACATATCCCGGCAGGTACGGTGTTCCGCGACCACAACGGCAAGATCGTGACCGAGCTCGCGATCGTGCCAATGCCCACCGATCGCGCGCCTTATCCGACGCCCGTCAATTTCCCGGTGTATTTCAGTCTGCAGCCGGGCGGCGCGGTCGTGCAGAACGTGCACGCCGATATCCCGCAGGGCATCACGCTGACGTACCCCAACTATGGCCGGGTCAAGCCGGGCTATCCGGCCGACTTCATCGCCTATTCGCCGGCGGATGGTTGGCGTACCTATGGCAAGGGGCAGATTACGCCGGACGGTACTCAGCTCAAGGCCGAAAGCGGTGTGCGCCTGACGGCGCTGACCTCGGGCAGTTGGAGTATGGGCACGCAGCATCCGGGCGATCCGAACGCAGCCAAGCCCGGTGGCCCTTGCTGCGGCGACCCCGTTGATCTTCTCAGTGGCACGCTGGTGGAGAACCACACCGACGTCGCGATCAACGACGTCATGCCTATCAGCCTGACGCGCCAGTGGCACGGGGTCGGCCATTCGGCCCTGATGGATGCCTCGACGACGCAGGACTCTCGGAGCTTCGGCAGTTGGCGCTCCAATTACGATATGTACGTCAATGGCGTTTGGGCCAACCCGGGCGTGCGACTACCCGATGGCAACTGGTTGGCCCCGTTCACGCAGGTGGACTCCAATCCGGGCAGCGACGGTACCTGGGTTTACAGCGGCAATGTCGCCGGCTTCGCCGGCGCGACTCTTGACGCTCCCGTCGGAGCTACTTTGTGTGACCAGGCAGGCATGTCCTTTTGCTACGTGCTGGGTATGCCCAATGGCACGCATTACTACTTCGATATCTACAGCGGCTTGTATGAGATACGCGATCGTTTCGACAATCGTACGCGCATCGTCCGCACGAGTGGTCTGATCCAGCAAATCATCTCCCCGAACGGGCGCTACGTGACGTTCCAGTACAACAGCGACAACAACGTGTCGCAGATTACGGACAACATCGGTCGCACGTGGTCTTACAGCTACCACAATGCTTCATTCCCGGTGGCTGGCTGGTCGGCGGCGGGGCCGGGAAGCAGTCCTCAGCAAGCCACGATGTACTTCCTGGATAAGGTGACGTATCCGGATCAGACCTTCACCACCTATAAGTACAATGAAGACTTCACGCTTCCACCGTCCGGTGGTGGCTCGGGTTGTGCAGCTGCCATGCCCAGTACGCTGAGCAGCATGATCGATCGCAATGGCGTGACGGTCATGACTAACACGTACTGCGGCGAGCAGGTGAGCAAGCAGGTGCTCGCCGATGGTGGCACCTACCAGTTCACATATCTTTCGAGTGCGGGCGGGTCAGAGACCGATGTCACCGATCCGCTGGGCAATATACGCAAGATCGTGTTCGATCAGGCGACCAGCTATCCCGCATCCGATACTTTCGCCGCCGGTACTTCATTGGCGCAAACCACTACGTACAACCGAAACAGCTTCGGTCAGGTGACATCCGTCACTGATCCCTTCAATCGAACCATGAGCTTTACTTACGATAATTCCGGTAACCCTCTCACCATAACAAAGTTGGCTGGTACGCCTAACCAGGTCGTCAAGAGTTTTACTTGGAACGCAGATGGAATGCCTCTTACCAGTACAGACGAGCTTGGCCGAACAACCAAGATGACCTATGTGGATGGCTGTCTTTCTAGTCGAATCGATCCCATGGGCAAGGTGACAACAATCAGATGTGATCCTCAAGGTCGCCCGATACAGGTTACTGATCCGCTTGGACATGCAACCTCGTTGACTTACGTGGGGGGCGATCTTCGGAGCGCCACCGACGCTTTGGGGCGGAGCATGACATTCAATGTGGATGCGTTGGGCCAAGTGGTTTCGGCGAGCGATCCCCTAGGCAATACGGTCAGTAGCGTCTATGACAGCAATGGATGGCTGAAGACACAGTCGGATGCGCGTGGACAAGTTACGAGCTACACGTATGACAGCGAGGGGCATGTCATGTCCGTGAAGCTGCCCAACAATGGCCTGATCGCTTATCAATATGATGCCAGGTATCGCGTCAAATCCCGCACGGACGCGCTGAATCAGATGGAGAGCTGGACCTACGACCTGGCGGGCAACTTACTGACCCATGTCGATCGCAAGAACCAGGCCACTGTGTATTCGCCACGCGATGCACTTGGCCGCTTCACGCAGCTTGCTTACGCGGATGGGTCCACGGTGACTGCCGACTCGTATGATTCCATGGGCCGCATTCAGAAGCTGACGGATTCCGCATACGGGACGGTAACCCGCAGTTACGATGACCTGGATCGATTAGTGGGCGAGTCGTCATCCCAAGGTGTTGTCAGCTATACCTACTATGCCAACGGGTTGAGAAAGACGATGAGCGCCGGCGCGCAGGCGGTGGTTACTTATGCCTATAACGATAACGATCTGGTCACCGGCATCGTTCAGGGCGGTGAGGCGGTCGGTTTCACTTATGACGATGCAGGGCGTCGTCAGAGCGTGCGGTTGCCCAACGGAATTTCGGCAAGCTACTCCTACGACGAAGCGGACGAGCTGAGTGGCATCAGCTACGTCGATGCTAACAATAATCCTGTTGGTGACTTGATCTACACCTACGATGGCGCTGGGCGGCGCGCTAGCCAGGCAGGTAGCTTTATTTCTAATCAGCTGCCGCCAGCCACGGCGCAACCCGGAGGATTCGATGCGAACAACCGCCAATTATCTTTCGGCGGGCAAAGCCTGACGTACGATCAGAACGGGAATCTGGTGGGCGATGGGAGCAGCTCGTACGTGTGGAATGCACGGGATCAGCTTGTGCAAATAAAGCAAGGTACGAGTTCCGTAGCCAACTTCAGTTATGACGCCTCCGGGCGGCGAGTTGCGAAGACCATCAATGGCATTACTACGAGTTTCCTGTACGACGGAGCGAATATTGTCCAGGAAACGCAAGCAGGTGTGGTAAGTCCGGTACTTACCGGATTGAGAGTCGACGAGCGATTTGCTCGGACTGAAGGGGGAGGGCGCCGCTACTTCCTGGTTGACGCATTGGGTAGCACGATCGGGCTTGCTGATAGTGGCGCGGCTTTAGTCGCGCGTTATAAGTACGATCCATATGGCAACGTCACCGCGACCGGAAGTTCGACCAACCCCTATCAGTACGCTGGCCGAGAGAACGACGGCAATGGCCTGTACTACTATCGAGCGCGTTACTACATTCCCAGCATGGCAAGATTTTCCAGCGAAGATCCCATGGGACTCGCCGCTGGAGCTAATGGATATGCGTATGTGCACGGGAGTCCGATGCGCTATACGGATCCTTATGGCCTTTGGGCATGGGGAGATCCTATTGACCAAGATGTGGTTGATGCTGTCACGGGTTTTGGCGATGGAATCAGTCTCTTTGGTTTTAGTCCGAGCCGTTATATTCGTGAGGGTTGGGATGTCGATGGTGGGGTGCAACGATGCTCCGGTGCATACCAAGTGTCTCGTACTGCTGGCGAGTGGTATACCTTGCTGATTCCAGTGGCCGGGCGCTTGGGGTATATCTCGCGGGTGGCCGAGGTACCTCGAGCTGTCAATACATGGCGAGAGGCTTTCGTTATGAGGTCTGCTCTCAAGGCAGAGTACCGAACCATATTCCGATCACTGTTCGGCATGCTTGATCGCGATCCAACCATGGCGACCATTGCTCTGAAAGTCGAGAAGTATGGGGAGGCTTACGCCATCGCCAGAGCGGGTGTCACGAACTGGAGGTGGAGTGCCGCCATATTTAGCTTGAGTGGAGTGGGTATGTTGAATCAGATGCTCTCCTCTCCATCTTCCACCGCCGGCGATTGTGGCTGTGCCAATTGATATGGGGCTCCTTTGAGATGGAAACATTGATATTCAATATCGCGGGCGAGACGCCATTTTCTTCGAAGTTTTTTTTGCTAGGGGAGCACGGGTGGAAGAAGACTGCTGAAATGACCAAGGGGGCGGGTCTCCTCGGAGTCGGATCGACCGTGGTGGTGATGCGGGGCAAGCGGGTCGCCAAGATACTGCTGGCGATCTATTGGAACGGGGCTTGTTGGATGATCTTTGACGGCGATAACCACATCGGGCTCGACGGGCTGCGTGTAACCTTGAGCAAAGGGTGGTGGTTTCTCGGTCTGTTTCAACGAGCTTCGCTGATTCTTGACGGCCCAGCCATGCATCGGACAGTTGTCTATTTCAGGCCTACGTTGAGGCAGTGGTTCGTTGATGGTTGGAAACTTGACGATGTGGACATAGGCTGCATGATTGCCGATCTCGTCGCGGATGAGCATGCGCGCGAGCGAGTATTGAAAGGAATGCAGAAGCAGGTTGCTGAATGAGTATTTCATTGTTCCGTTTGTCTTGATGGCAGCATCGCTTATGCCTAAGGGATACGTGTTCTGGGTTGCTAGGCGTGTTTTCCGAAAGGTTAGGCTCGATGTCGTCTTCAAGGTGCCGCAACAGAGGGTGATCTGAGAGCCCCTGCTGTCCATGGATGGTCCGTCGGACCTGACATGTCCTGATGTGGCTATCCTTAGTCAGAGACTTGTACATGCTCCATCTTGTTCGTCGAGTCGGCGAAGTTATTCGCATTGGCAAAAGCGTCACCGTGAGCATTAAGTACATACATGACGATGCCGGGGTGAAGTTGGGAATCGAAGCCCCGCACCACCTCGCCGTCCATCGCGGGGAGGTTTACGCTCGTCTTCAGGATGCCCGCGTGACGAAATCGATCAACGCGCAGGAGATCCCAGTGATCCAAAGGCGCCGATCAAAGCTCCTCAGCCGCAGCGATGACTGACGGACACATCACAGCAGTGGCGCGCCATACGGAGCGTTAGGCCAAGCTATACGCTATCGCGATGGCTACCTGGCATGGCCACCGCCGCATCTCGACCTTTCTCCCAAATGTGGGCCATAGCCCCCCTATGAGTCCCGTCTGCCTGTCCGAAAGCATATCGAATAGGCTCCGGCATCGATGCCAGTTGTGTAGCGAAGCCGCCTGGGTGCCTTCCGAGCCTTCGAGTAGGATTCACAGGCGTTTCACGCTGGGCTCGGTGTGATCCCTGCTTTCGAGCGGTACGCCACAAGGATTGGGCAAGGGGAAGAACGATGCGGGTTGGGCCAAGGGCGGACGCCCTGATTCGACACTTTGCACTCGGCGCGTTGTATTGCGCTGCGCTGTTTCTTATTAGCAAAGTGACCTTTACCCACTGGATCATCGTCACCGGGTTTCATCTAAGCGCGCTGCTTCTGGCGCGATACCGTTACTGGCCGGCGCTCGCACTCGGCGGTTTAGCGCGCATGGCCTACGTGAGCATTGACTGCTATCCGCAATATGGCACCGTGTGGGCAACGATAAACCTCGTGCCGGCGATCGCGTATTACATGCCTGTCGTTTGGGTCTTCCTCCAGCGCGGGCTGCTCTTTCCAAGGCAGGGGACATTTCAGGTCGTTGGCCTTGTCCTGTGCTCCTTCGTGGTGGCGACGATGGCCATGGGCATCACGCTGGGCCAGCTGCTCTTTACTCCGCTGCCACCGAACTACGTCCTTGACTACAGCCAGGTGGCGCCGCGGCTGGTTCTGGGCAATCTGCTAGGCGTGCTGACGATTGCACCTACGGCGATGGTTCTCGCCCAGCTAGCGAGTGAGGCACGCGGCCAATGGCATGCCTGGCTTCACGAGGTGGCGGATAGTCGGCTCCTGTTCGAGACCGTATTCGTGGCTATTCCCGTGATGCTGTTCGTCGGGTGGGCGGGTTTCCAGAACGCACAAAGTCGTCCGGTCGCGCAGATGGCGATGTTCCTGCCGGTTGTGTTTTTGGCGCTCCGCCATGGTTGGAGGGGCGCGGCATTGGCCGGCACGCTCGCCAGCGTGGGGATCATGTTGTTGATGCCGGCGCAGGATGATCCGAACACGCTTCAAGCGGAGGTGCTGGTGGCACTCGCTATCGCCACCATGCTGCTCGTCGGCGAGCATGTGGCGGGACTTCATCGGCGGGCTGAGCAAGAACGCGTGGACTCGCGCACGGCCATGGCGCTCGCGCAGCGGAATGTGGAGCTGGGTGAATCGCAGCTGCGCAGTGCCGCGGTCTCGCTTGAGCGTACGCGCGAAGCGTTTGATGTCATGTTGAGCCACCTTTTCTCCCGAGTGAGTTTCTACCTGCCGGCGGCGGAGGACCGGCGTTATCGTCGGCTTGCCGAGGCGGCGAAGGGCGAACTCCATCTCTTGAGCGACGCCATGCATCCGCTGATGTATCGCGATAGAGGGCTGCCGGGGATGTTGGCGCAGGGTGCATTGGCGAGACACCTTGAGGCGACCGGGATCGCCTTTTGGTGTGATGTGCGGGGACCGTCCAGCGTGTTTCCGCCAGCGATGCACCTAGCCGCTTATCGCCTCATCTGCGATGCCGTCACTAACGCCTGCACGGAACAGAACGTCAGCGAAGTGTTAGTCAAGGTCCGCTGCGGGACGCATCGCCCGCTACGCATGGCGGTGCTGGTGCAAACGGTCGGTGACGCGGAACGCTTGGCGCACATTGGTTGGGAGAGGCTTCTGCCGCGCCTGCGGCTGCTATCCAGCGGCCTGGGCCTACGTGCTATTGAGGACCGCGCAGCGACCTATCAAGGTTCAATGCGTGAGCGCCCGTTGCCTCACGGTCGACGGCTTATGATCTCGCTACAGCATCCGGGCCAACCCCACACCTAGGTGGAGTTGGCCCGTTCTTTTACTGCACCTTGATATTGCAGGTGACCGGGTCGCCACAGGCATCGGCGGCGCGCAACTGCATGGCGCCGTTGGAGAGGGGCGTCGCCGTGATGGCCGTGGTGCCATCGTTGTAGACAGGCTTGGGTGCGGCAGTTGGTTGCGTCGCTGCCGGAAGGGCGGCCGGTTGGGATGGCGTGTCGACGAGATTCGCGTATCGGCCAATGGGAAGCGTAAGGAAGATGCCCCCAGCACTACCGACGCTGCCGAGTACGTTCCCGTTGGCGTCATTGACTTGGATGTACCGAACCCCGCCAAAGTCGAAGACGTAGACATGGAAGCTGGGGTTTGTGCTCACGTCGGGCGCATTGGGCCAGGCCTGGCCGAGCCCGTTGCTGGGTGACGCGGCCATGGCGGTGCCAGAAAGGCCGGCGACGAGGCCGACGCCGAGGACTGCACGTGAGAGCAGGTGCATATAACGCGACCCTTTTGCGTGGATGAAATCGACCGACCTACGGATACCGAAATCTAGCACTGAGGTGTGAAAGTGGCATGAGCAGCCCTCGCCGGTCGCTCGGGGCGTTCTCTGGCGGCTCCGAGCAGGGGCTCGGCGAGCGGCGCCCAGGCGGGCGCCTATCGCGGCCGCGGCCCTGGTCAATTCGTGAGCAAAGAGGGTTTGCCCTGAGCGCGCGCGGTCGTCCCCCCTCCTCGCCTGCGTACTTCTTCTCAGTCTTTTTGATGCAGTAGATGCAACGGCGCCGAGCGGCGCGTTGCTTCGCTTGAGGGAGGGGTTCCGCGAGGCGGCAAGTGATGCGGATTGATGCACGTCTGGAGTGAACCCTTGCCTAGAACGCACCCGGTCAAATTCGCTCAAGGGCCAGGAAGATAATTTGGGACCACTGCCGGCGATGTGCATTTGCCCGTCGTATGACGAAGTATCGGGCAGCGCAAGAAGGCGACTCAGCCTTTCCTTGCTGGGCAGAGTAGCGTCGATCCTGGCTCACGTCGCAACACGCGCTTTCATCCGTTACATCACCGTAACCTGTCGTCAAAGCCCTCGCACTTCAACGCTTCGACCACCTCCGAGGCAATCGCTTCGGATATCACGTCCGGTTCGTCCTCTCGCGTTACCCCCACCTAACAACCGCAGGCGCATGCTGCGTTGGCGCCAGGAAGAAAGCCTCCTCTTGGCAGGCGCCTCAGTCACGCGGTCCTATCCCTAACGCCACCTGAGTACTTCTCCGACTCTTATCGGAGTTGCGGCTTCGGCCGCCCCAGATCCGCCACTCGGATCGCCACTCAAGGTACATATATGTCCAACCATGACGCCAATACTACCCACGCCCCTGGCAAGAACATCATCGAGACAGCGGCTGCGAATGGGTCCTTCCATACGCTAGGCAAGGCCCTCGAAGCAGCGGACCTCACCCAAACCCTGAAGGAATCAGGCCCCTATACCTTCTTTGCGCCGACGGATGCGGCGTTCAAGAAGCTGCCGGAAGGCACCCTGGAGAACTGGCTGAAGCCAGAGAACAAGGCGGAGCTTATCTCCGTACTGAAGTACCACGTGATGCCCGGTCGAGTGCCGGCGGTTGACGTCGAGAAGCTGACCACACCCAAGATGATGCAGGGCCAGACGGCAGAAGTCACGAAAGACGGCGACAAGCTCCGCATCGGCAGCGCAACCATCACTGGGCGAGACATCACCTCGAGCAACGGCATCATCCATGCCATTGATGCGGTGAACGTGCCCGCCAAGAAGTAACTACCAGGAACTTGTGGTGGGGCCATCCCCGCCACCGGTTTCATCACACGCCGGCCTACCGTCTGACTTCGACTACTGTTTCGACTTGTAGAGGCTCATTATTTGAGGCGACCGCTATGATCATCCTTCTTTCACACACCGCCCATCGTCCTATGTCACTGCTTGGCAAATGGGTAACACACCTAAGTGATCTGTTCGATCATCTTATCAAGACACCTCCTTTGAAGCCCTTACCAGTGATGTCCCGAAGGCAAAAGCTCGCCGCAGCAGTAGACGCCGCGAAGCAGATAAAACGAGGCATGCGTCGATGATTCTTGGCACGTTTGCGAGATTCACCTACTTCTTCCGCCCTTTCCGGCGGGGCGCATACCGTCACGCGCCATCCATCGAAGAGTTTGCTCTGATGCGTCAAGAGCACACGGGATGGATACGGAGGGCGATCCGCCTTTATCAATCATCATGGCGCTGGTTATCGGTCACCCGCCAAGCTTGAGTGGGCTGTGGACTTAACACCCTATACATGTCGATAGGACTAGACCAAATAAGGCTTTGCAACTTATGGGCGGCCGCCTGTCACGTGCATGATCAACGACTGGGATGCCTGACTCGCCTTTTGCTTCAGTCGCTGGAGTTATCGATCATGACAGGCATTCAGGGTTCTTACCGTGGCTTGGTCTACATCGCCATCTATCGCCGTGAAAGGGACGCGGTGAGCTGGTCGGCTAGTCTCGAAGACGGCGACGGGGGAGTGACTTTTGTCGCAAACCACTTCCTACTATGCCGCCTTGGGACAGTCGACTGCGAAAGTGCAATCCGCCAGCGAATTTTTACAAGCATTGATGACTACCATCGCTGCCACCAGGCACCGATTCTTCACTAATGCTAGGAGTCTTCTTTTAGTACAGCGAGCCAGTCAAGAGATGCTGTGATGTTGAAATCAAGACAAGAGCCTCGCGGCGCGCTAAGGGTGACAGCCCATGAGTCGAGACGATCCAGATAGGGTGCGAGCGGAGATCGGTAGGTTAATGGACAACGCTGAGTATTCGGCGTTGATCGCCGAACGTAATGCACTACGCGCCGCCTTGGATTTCGCGTGCAAAGAGCTTGAGGCATTGATACATCGTGCCGATACACGTGGAGGGTACACGCGGCGGCAGTTGGTTAACTTGAGTACGGAGGCTGCCGTTCGACAAGGAAGGAAGCTCCTGCACAAGTGACACTGCGAAAGCCCTTTCGAATTCAAGGGGCGGCATGGTATGGCATGTGGCCGTTGCGTCGTTGTTGCTCTAAGTGCCCCTGCGCGTCGGTAACGAGCTATGGGGGGGGCTCGATTGTGGGTAAGTGCCCGCCAGTACGCCGACATGCGCTTGTGTCAGCAGGAGTGAGCCCAAGGGGAGCTCGATCGAAAGTCGGGCAGGGGATCTCGCGACCGTGTCGTGTCAGGCCGCACGGGCCTCTTAACCTGTCGCTTTGCTGTGTTCGAGAATTAGGTGGACTATCGAGGCAACCACACGGGAAGGAGATTTTTGGCATGTTCACTGACATTGGTAAGCTTCATATCACCACAAGCACCTTCCATTCAGGTGGGGAGTACCGCGGGTACTGGCACATTTCTCAGCGGCGTCCCGATTTTGGTGATAAACGACTTCGCGACCGGCCAGCTGAAGGAATGTTTTCCTCAGAGGAGATGGCGCACCAGGCCGCGATGGACGAAGGAATCGTGTACGCCAGAGAGCTATTAATGCAGAATCCGCACTGGCGTTGAGTGTGCGCTTCCCCCCGAGTTCCTATCATTGGGAGCGTCGGGCGCCGCTGTCTTCCGATTCAAATCCTCAGCGCGATCGGCTGGAAGTGGCCTTTGTCGCCTCTTTACCTAGGGTCTTCCTTCTTCTTTCCACGTAGAGAGCAGCGCATTAGCCTTCGAGCGCATGCTAGAACTCATGGCACCGCCGAGCCTATCTTCGAGCTAGCTCTCGAACCACTTACTATCAGGGCCCATGGCGCGACTGAAATGTGAGTAGCAGCTATGAGGGCGGGGCAAGTTCCATGGCGAAAGAGGCGCTCTCCCCCGGGCTCGGATACCCATGGAGCCGACTTTGCCTGCGTCCGCCACGCTCGACATGCGCAGTCATCGCACTCAAATGTGATAGCGAGGCGTTCCACATCCGGCGCGCGCCGTCGTCCCCCCTCCTCGCCTGCGCACTTCTACCCTTGCTTCTGATGCAATGACGCATTGCCGCCATGCAAGTCCTGGCCTGACCTCGCGAGGCGAAACGAGCGGCATCAGAACGATGCAAATTGATGCGCCTGGAGGCCATAGCGTGCGTCAAAGTGCGTCGCCACGGTACCGTACCGATGATAGGCCTCGCCTCAGGCTGATTGACTTCTGAAAAACTTAGCTAGAAAACCTTTCCTACGAAAAGCGCGCGACTTCTATCTGAATAGCTCGTAGGAGTTCGTCCAGAGATCTTTGAAGAATTGCCCAGTACTTCTGCTCAGATGCCGCCAGAGCCTCATCCAAGTCGCGGTCCATATAATCCTTCAGGGTGGCCTCAACACTTGGCGTCAATTCTAGATGGTGCTCGTTGTGCCGATATACGCGAATACGTCTTAACGCGTCATAGAGCGAGGGATAGGCAGCTTTTATCCTGGTGAAGAAATACTTTTTTTCGCCGATTGAATCACCATACCTATCAATACTTTCAACGAAGCACCGGTTAAGAATGTTCAGTGTCGCAGCCAGTGTCTGAGCATCCTTAGCAACGACGATGTCCCGAAGCCTATCAGCCTCGGGAAAAGAGTTGGGTCCGAACAAAGCTGGCTGATTCGCGAGCTTTGCCTCTTTCTCGAGTTCGCGCATGTCCTCCGCGATCTCTCTGATTCTTATCGCAAGAAAATTGGATCTCTCGTCCGAAGAGGTGAGCCGCATTCGCCATGGGCGACCTTCGCGTCTAGCGTTCTCATTGGCCACGTAATCCGCTAAAACGGAGTAGGTGACATAAGGGTGTTCAGGAGCGGATACAACGCCGTACCGAAATAGGTGTGCACACGCCTGCCCCTGATTAGCTGAAGCCTCGAAAGATTGAAGGTCACCTACCGACAATGCTTCGAGCGATCGGTATTCTTCGGGATAGAAGCGCTCCAATTCATCGACAACGTGGCGAACGTAAAAAGTGAGTTCGTCATCTCTCAGTACGCGCTGCTTGTCCAGCCTCCCCTTGGCGACCTTTAGAGGAAAGGCATCTCCGGCGACCCTGGCCAGTTGAGCTACGTGACTGCAAGCTAGTCGGGTAAGTAGCGGATGGCCCGCATACTGTTCAAATAGGGAGGATATCGATCCGTTGTCGTAGCGCATGCCGACGATCTTTCCGATCTTTTGAATGAGCTCGGCAGATTCTCCAGATGATAGCCCACGAAGAAAGATCGTAGTTACGATGCCGAAGAGAGGGTTCTGAAACTCACCAAATCTACTTTCTTCAGTGATAGCCGGATTGACGCCAGCAAGAATTATATTGAACTTTGGAAATGCAGTTTGCGCTGTACGAATTGCTTGCCAGAACTCCAGGAAATCAGTTTCCCAATGTTTGTCTGCAGCCGTTCGCGGCGTTATCCATTCAATTTCATCTACTACTATCGTCACCCGATCTAGACTGGATTCCAGGATGAATTTCCGCAAAGACGCTAGAAATTCATCGGCGGCATCGAGCTCATCAAACTTGCAGTTTGAGAGGTCAACTCTGTCACTTGCGATACGCCCCAAGATGTAGGCGAGGGCCTGATTCCAGCGGCGTTTACGAAACGACGGCGACTGCGCATCAAGTACCTCTACGTGATGCTTCGGGTCCTTTTCGAGTAGACGCTTTAGTTTCCATAGCAGAGAGGTCTTCCCTGTTTTACGCAGGCCAAAGACGGCGGCGTTCTCACTTCTACGGCAAAAGTCGAGTAGCTGCCCGAGCTCATGTCCACGACCAAAGAAGTAGGTATCTTCGCGGAGAGGTAGCGTGTACTTATAACGATCAAGGAGGAGAAAGTGCCGCTGCAACTGATTC
>Ga0065165_1001526_pt1 | contig 24346 bp, 16 predicted proteins | sample AraplaMF_Cvi_mMF_FD_63813 | JGI IMG/M metagenome (GOLD analysis project Ga0065165, IMG submission 63813) | Arabidopsis root microbial communities from the University of North Carolina, USA - plate scrape MF_Cvi_mMF (version 2) (version 3) | ecosystem: Host-associated > Plants > Roots >... | reverse complement strand
TTCATTCTGTCTTCGCTTTCTGTCCTTCCGACTTCAGCGCCGTTTGATTTCTCAATCGGGGTGCAAACTTAAGTGCTTTCTTTTCAATCTCCAAATCTTTTTCAAGATTTTTTTTCGTCAGCCCTTCCGTTTTCAACACTTCAATTTTCCCGTTAACCTTCTCGTCAAACGGGGTGCAAACGTAGCTGCTTTTTTCTCAATCTCCAAATCTTTCTCAGATTATTTTTCCAACCTCCGTTTCCGAAGTAGTGAAGTTTGAGTCCCGTTATCCAGCTTGTCAACCTTTCCGCTGACCTCCTTGTCGAACGGGACCCAAAGGTACGAACAGTTTTAGGATCACCAAATCCGTGTTCGAATATTTTATGCTACTGTTAACTTTCTATGAATAGTCTGTGTACGATCAGGTCCTGTAGACACCAACGTAATGGGTACCTGCAATGCCTTTTCCAAGAACTTTATATACTCATTCAATTCAGCGGGCAAACTTTCTTCTGTTTTTCGCAGGTCACACTCCCACCCTTTTATTTCTGAATAAATCGGAGAAATTTTTTCGTTTACAATCTCATACGGTACCATATCGGTCACCGAACCGTCTTTCAACTTGTATTCGGTACAGATTTTTATCGTCGAGAAAATACTAAGCACATCCGCCTTCATCATCAAAAGTTGTGTTACACCGTTGATCATGATCGAATATTTAAGCGAAGGCAGGTCTATCCAGCCGCAGCGACGAGCTCTTCCGGTAGTTGACCCGAATTCATTTCCTTCTTTACGCATGCGTTCACCCTCCTCATCCAACAATTCAGTAGGGAACGGACCACTACCAACGCGCGTGCTATACGCCTTAAAGATGCCGTATACTTCACCAATATGTCTCGGTGCAACACCGAGCCCCGTACAGGCACCTGCCGTTACTGTATTCGAGCTGGTCACAAACGGATAACTTCCGAAGTCGATATCGAGCAGTGCACCTTGTGCGCCTTCTGCCAGGATAGACGCCCCGTTCTTAAGCTCGTTGTTCAGGAAATATTCGCTTTCAATAAGTTTGAACTCTTTCAGGAATGCTACCGAATCGAGGAATTGAGCCTCAAGTTCATTCCAGTTATACTGAATGTCATGATCGTTCAGGATCTTGAAGTGAATATCGGTAAGACGCTTGAGACGGCTCTTGAAATCATCAGCCAGTATGTCGCCAACACGAAGCCCCTGACGGCCAATCTTATCCTGATACGTCGGGCCTATCCCTTTCAAAGTCGATCCGATCTTGTTCTCACCTTTTGCCTTCTCATACGCGGCGTCAAGCAAACGGTGTGTTGGCAGAATGAGCGTAGCCTTTTTCGAAATGAAAAGGTTGTTCTTGGTATTAACGTTAAGCTTCTGGAGCTTGTCTATCTCGGTTTTAAAGATGGTCGGATCCAGTACAACACCGTTTCCAATTACGTTTTTGGTCTTTTCGCGGAAAATACCGGAAGGAATCTGGTGCAATACGTGTTTGATACCGTCGAATTCCAGCGTATGGCCGGCGTTAGGTCCTCCCTGGAACCGAGCCACGACATCGTACTTCGGTGCCAGTACGTCTACAATCTTTCCTTTTCCTTCGTCGCCCCACTGAAGGCCCAATAAAACATCAACCTTAGACATTTTGTGTTATGGTGTAAATAAGTAAGAACTAAATTTTATTTCGTGATTTCGTCTTCCGATTGGATAATCTGGAAGATGGCGTTCAGCTTGGTGATTACCAGCAGCTTCTGTACGCTTTCAGACGGCTTCATGAGGTATACCTCGCCGCCTTTATTACGGAACTTGGTAAGTACAGTAATGAGTACGCCGATACCAGTGCTGTTAATATAGCGCAGGCCGGAGATGTCGATAATACAGGTCATGATCTTCTGCGCCAGGGCATTCCCTACCGTTTCGATCACGGCAACGCCGTTGTCTTCGCCAATAAGATCGCCTGAGAATCTGATAATGAGTTTATTATCTTTTACTTCGTGACTAAAATTCATGCTGATGATTAATTAGACGCTACTTTGCGATTCTCGCAATTCTCACGAGTGCAGGTAGCATAAAGGATGAGCGAATGGTGCAACACATTGAAATGGAGGATGTCCTCCACCGTGTTCTGGATATTCTGAATGCGCGGATCGCAGAACTCCACCACCTTATGACATTCCGTGCAGATCAGGTGGTCGTGTTGTTTATAACCGTATGATTTTTCGTATTGCGCCAGGTTCTTGCCAAACTGGTGCTTACTTACGAGGTCGCACTCCACCAAAAGGTCAAGTGTGTTGTATACTGTAGCCCGGCTAACGCGGTAGTTCTTGTTTTTCATGCTGATGTAGAGAGACTCCACATCAAAATGGCCGTCGCGCGAGTAGATCTCTTCCAGAATCGCATAGCGTTCCGGAGTCTTCCGCAGCTCCTTGTTTTCAAGGTAAGCGGTAAAGATCTTCTTTACTTCGTCGTATAATTTCGGATTTAGTGCCATGATTTAACGAGCAAAGATAATCAGGATTGCAAGAAATAAACTATTTACCGAAGGGAAATCACGCCCACCGTCAATTTAATCGGCTCATTACCACGAAATAATGAACAGTTTGCAATACCGTAGCCCCTCACCCCTGAAAAAACCAGTTAATACTTCCATCCCCCAGTGTCGACAGACCGCGAAAGAACCGTTTCGGACTATAGCCGGTTACGGCCTTGAAATCGCGGATCATATGAGACTGGTCAAAATAATTGACAAAGGTCGAAATCTGGGTAAGCTTTTCACGCTGCTCTTTATTCCAAAGGGCTAACGCATGCCGGAACCGGACAATCTTTTTGAATTCAGATGGCCCTTTCAGCAAGTGACGCCTGAATTGTTGATGCAGAACCTGCCGCGAAATGCCATTTAGATCGGCCTGCTCTGCCAGACTTTGCTCCCCCACCCCGATTTCGGACAAAGCCCTCACCACAGTATCCAGAAACGGGTGGCTGAATCCCAAATATTTTGATTCCCAGTATCGTTCCAGGGCAGCAATGCGCGATGGCATGTCTGGCTGCGCCATAATATCCGTCATCGTGGGCCGGTAGTCTGCGAACGGTTCGAAGTCAGAAAAATGTCCGGATGTATAATCTTTTAACGGCCGCGGTAAAAATGCATTCAATCCCAACGGACGAAACAAAAGCGTAATCTCGTTGGCCGGTCCCTGGTAGCGGATGTACGCTGGCTGATTAAACTCTCCGACGATCTTACTTTCAAGCTTTCCGTTGTTTTCATGATTAATCCTGACCGTATACTCGTCAACACGGGTTATTGTGTTGGTATATAGACAAACAATGGTATGAAGCCCCGGGAAACTAATATAGCTACACGGCGGCTCATCGTGCGTTCGCTCCAGCGTATAGAAGCCATCGATATAGTTTTGCAATAACGCTGACGTTGGCCGGTAAAAGTTCACCTTCATAGCAGGCCAATATAAGCTTTACATTTGTACAATTTCATATACTGGATTAGCCTTTCCTTGCGGGATATTTTTTTGGAAATCATGATACCTCGTACCGTCTTCCTACTAAGCCTGGCACTGTCCAACTATATATTGGGCGCCCAGCCTTCGCACAACGCAATCAGCCGGATTCAGACTCACCTCGATTCATTGGAAACAACCGATCACCTCAGCGGCGTGGTTCTAATAGCCCGTAATGGTAAGGTGTTATTTCAAAAAGCATACGGCTACGCCAACCTGGCCGACAGCGTACGAAATACGCTAAACACCCGCTTTAATCTGGCCTCAATGAACAAAATGTTTACCGGGCTCGCCATTATGCAACTGGTTCAGGAGGGGCGACTATCACTACTTAAAAAGATCGGTAGCTACCTGCCTGACTATCCGAATTCGTCCGTGAAAGATTCCGTTACTATAGAACAATTGCTCACGCATACATCGGGCATGGGTAACTTTTGGGAAGCTCACGATACGCTCGCGAAAGAGAAATTCAAATCCATTCAGGATTACGTTCCGCTATTTGCCAACCAGCCGCTGCTATTTACCCCAGGGGCAAAATTCTCGTATAGCAACGCCGGCTTTATGGTGCTCGGGCTTATTATTGAAAAAATAAGCGGCCAGAATTATTTCGATTATGTGCGCAACAATATCTATAGCCCGGCCGGTATGCACGACACCGATGCCTACTGTCTCGACGAGGTTGTGCCCCGCATTGCCACGGGTTACACTATGTCGGTCGAAACTCCAGGCCGCTGGAAAAACAACACCTGGTCTAACGTCGTAAAAGGAACACCAGCCGGAGGAGGATACGCTACCGCGAAAGACCTTTTGAATTTCACGCAGGCCCTGCAGCAACATAGACTTCTGAACGCCATCAACACGGCCGCCTACACCGCCGGGCGAATAAAATATTACAAAGGACTTTACGGTTACGGCTTTAGCGAGGAAACCTTGAACGGTCACAAACTCATGGGGCACACCGGAGGCCACTACGGAATCGCAAATGAGCTCATGATCATTCCCGACCTTAACTACGTCGTAATAATCCTGACCAATGGCGAAGTGGAAAACTATTGGGAAACCGCCAACTACATAAAACGCCAGCTCGTAGGCCCTACCCCTGCCCTGGATAATTATTTCTTTACACGCAAGGCGTGCAACGTGGTAGCAGCTCAGGGCTTCGATGAAGGAATGGCCTTCATCAAAAAAAGTAGCCACTCGATCCGCGAAAGCGTTATAGAACGAATCGCCTATAAATTCCTTTTCGAGCAAAACACACCGGCTGCATTGAACCTCTTCAAACTCAATCTGGCTCTCTTCCCGCAATCTTCGGTTGGTTATTACAATCTGGGAGAAGCTTACGCCGCAACAGGAAACATTCGCCTGGCTGTTGAACAGTATGAGAAATACCTCGCGCTGGAACCAGGAGACAACGCGGTGAAGTGCAAGGTGGCAAAAATCCGACAACGGTGAAGTCACGATCTACAATACCTGCTCGACTCCAGCTCAAAATTCGTTTACAGCAGTATAGTTTTGTATACCCGAAACGACTATTTCGGGCATACTTTGCTCATACTCTATCCATGCTCTTGCACCGGAGATGCGCGGGCATGGAAAGAATCGGAATCCGGATTGCCCTACCGCTCCTCGAACTCGGTACTTTTCGAATCAAACCGCGACACCTTAACAACTCCCTCAACCGACCGCAGTTTTTCAATAAGCTGCTCCAGGTGGCGAGTGTCGTTAACGTAAAGCATAATCTGCCCTTCGAAGATGCCCGAGTCGGTGTAGATAGACATAGAGCTCATGTTCACCTTGAGTTCTTCGGAGATAATTTTGGATACGTCGTTGATAAGGCCAACGCGGTCAGTACCACGGATTTTGAGACCAGTTAAGAAGGCTACTTCATGCTGCGAGGTCCATTTGGCCTTTACTACGCGGTTGCCGTGGTGCGAGAGCAGCTCGGGTGCGTTGGGGCAATTGGTGCGGTGGATTTTGATGCCTTCGCTTACGGTTACGAAGCCGAACACATCATCGCCGGGAATGGGGGTACAGCATTTGGCCAGCTTGTAATCCACAACGTCCATGTCTTCCCCCACGAGGAGGGTATCTTCCTGGCGGCCTTTGACTTTGGAGATTTCCTGGACAATGGTTTTGGCATCGTCCACAGGTTGGTGGGGCCTGCTTTTGAGGGGCGATGCCGGTTTATTTTCTACAAATTTCTTAATGTCGGCCGTGGTGATAAAGCCTTGGCCTACACGGTAGTATAAATCGAAATGTGTATTGGCTTTGAAAAAGTCGCGCATCTGTTCAAGAAGGGGCTGTGAAGGCTCTTCTTTCAGCTGACGCAATTTGCGGAGAATGATCTCCTTGCCGTCTTCCGCAGATTTCTTTTTGTCTTCCTTGAGCAGGTCTTTGATCCTGGACTTGGCCTTCGAAGTTACCGTAAACCGGAGCCAGTCTTCACTGGGCTTCTGCTTGGCAGAAGTCAGAATTTCGATCTGGTCGCCGTTCTTCAGTACATAGTTTATCGGTACCAGCTTGTTGTTGACTTTAGCACCGATACATTTTGACCCTACGTGGGTGTGAATTTCAAAAGCAAAGTCCAGGGCCGTAGCGCCATACGGCAGCGTTTTAAGTTCGCCTTTGGGGGTGAACACAAATACTTCTTCACTGAACAGATTTCCGCGGAAATCGTCTACAAAGTCCAGCGCGGAGTGATTGTTCTGCTCCAGGAGGTCGCGCACGCGGGCCAGCCATTTTTCGAGATTTGACTCTGCCGTCGTATTGCTGTCCTTATATTTCCAGTGGGCTGCGTAGCCCTTTTCGGCAATTTCATCCATGCGCTTGCTGCGAATCTGTACCTCTACCCACTGGCCGTTTTTAGCCATTACCGTAGTGTGAAGCGATTCATAGCCGTTGGCTTTGGGAGTGCTGATCCAGTCACGAAGGCGGTCCGGGTTAGGCGTGTAATAGTCCGTTACCACGGAATACACCTGCCAGCAGAGTGCTTTCTCGGTTTCCGGCGGACAGTCTATAATGATACGGATGGCAAACAGGTCGTATACCTCCTCAAAAGGTATATTCTGTTTACGCATCTTGTTCCAGATAGAGTGTATGGATTTAGGACGGCCTTTGATATCGCTGTTCATCGCGATCTTATCGAGCTCTTCCTTGATGGGCACCATAAATTGTTTGATAAACTTATTACGTGCCGCCCGGGTAGCGTCGATCTTCTGAGCGATCGAATTATAAATAGGTCGGTCCGTAAACCGCAAGTACAGATCTTCGAGTTCGGTTTTAATAGCGTTAAGGCCAAGACGGTGCGCGAGGGGAGCGTAGAGGTAAATGGTTTCGTTGGCTACCTTGAGCTGTTTCTGACGGGGCATGCTGTCGAGCGTACGCATATTATGCAGTCGGTCGGCCAGCTTGATCAGAATTACCCGTACATCTTCCGAGAGCGTAAACAGCATTTTACGGAAGTTCTCGGCTTGCTGCGACGTTCCATATTCAAATACACCCCGAATTTTTGTAAGCCCGTCGATGATCTTGGCGATCTTCTTACCGAACATTCTTTCGATGTCTTCGAGTTGAATGTCAGTATCTTCCACCACATCGTGCATAAGCGCGGCGATAATAGAGGTTGTACCGAGGCCGATTTCTTCAACGCAGATCTCCGCCACCGCCAGGGGATGGAATATAAAAGGCTCCCCCGACTTGCGCCGCATATCCTTATGGGCGTCGAGCGACAGGGTAAATGCCTTTTTTATAAGCCGGGCATCACCGTCTTTAAGGATCGGTTTTGCCTTGCGCAGCAATCTTCTGTAACGACCTATGATCTCTTTTTTCTCCTGCTCAGCATCTATAACCATCGTGTAGACCGCTTTTTTTTGATTTTAATATAAACAATTATCGGGGTTGAAGGGACTAATTTGTGCCTTTTTCAGCTTTAAAGAACGCTTTTCGCAGAAAGAAGTCCAAACTATTCTTTTTTAATAAAAAATGTCTAGATTTGCGCCTCCTTATCCGGGCAAAAGCCCAACTGACCTAAGCAGTAACAGGAATAAGGACTTCTAAAAAAACCATTAGCCGGATGTGGCGTAATTGGTAGCCGCGCCAGACTTAGGATCTGGTGCCGCAAGGCGTGGGGGTTCGAGTCCCTCCATCCGGACCATAATGGACCCTCAATACCGTAACAAAAAGCGTGTATTGAGGGTTCTTATTTATCAGGAAACATCATCAGAAACATCAAACGTTATAAGTTTTGGAAATAACACTGAACAAACAGAGCAACACCGAAGGCATAATTAAGATCAAATTAGCCGAAAGTGATTATCAACCCCACGTAGAGAAGAAGGTAAAGGAGTATTCAACCAAGGCGAACATCAAAGGTTTCCGCCAGGGGAAAGTGCCAGCTGGGGTGATCAAGAAGATGTTCGGTAAGTCGCTGCTGGTAGACGAGATCAACCAGGTGCTGTCGACTAAGCTGTCTGACTATATTAAAGAAAACAATCTGAAAATTCTGGGTGAACCCCTCCCCGACCTGGAGCAATCACGCAGCATCGACTGGGATAACCAAAAAGATTTCGAATTCGATTATCAGGTAGGTCTCGTAGAAGACTTCTCGTACGATCTGTCTTCGAAAGTGAAAGTAAAGTCCTATCCGATCGACGTTGACAAGAAGGTTATCGATGAAACGGTTGCCGACCTTAAGAACCGTTTCGGTCAGGTAAGCTATCCTGAAACAAGCGAAGCAAACGACAACCTGTACGGTGAACTCACGGCCAAGGATGCAGATGCAGACCTGTTCGCAGGTGCTGAAGGTCCTTTCAAGAAAGAGAACGCTTTCATCGCTCTCGAAAAAGTAGAGAAGAAAGAACAGAAGAAATTCACCGGCGTGAAAATCGACGACGAAGTGGAGTTCGACATCGCTAAACTTTTTGGAGACGATATGTTGACTGGCCAACTGTTGGGCGTATCTCCTGAAGAAGCTAAGAAAGCCAAAGGCAAGTATACATTCAAGGTAAAGACCATCAGCCGTGTTGCTCCTGCAACTGTAAACCAGGACCTGTTCGACCAGGTATTCGGCAAAGACGCTGTTACGTCGGAAGAAGCTTTCATTGAGAAAATCAAAGAAACCATCGGCGAAAACTACAAGCGCGAATCCGATCACTTCCTAGATCACAACATCGAAGACGCGTTCATCAAGAATACAGAAATCAACCTGCCTGAAAACTTCCTGAAACTGTGGCTGAAATCAACCAGCAAAGGTCAGGTAACGGACGAGGTACTGGCAAATGAATTCGAATCATACCGTCGTAGCCTGAAGTGGGATCTTATCAAGAACCGCATCGCCGACGACAACAAGATCACAGTAGAAGCAGAAGAAGTTCGCGATCGTGCGAAACAAATGATCCTCGGCCAGTTCGGTGGTCAGGCGTTCGCAGCACAATTGGTTGACCGTATGGACGCCATTGCCGACAACTATCTGCAAAGCGAGAACGGCAAAAACTTCATGCAACTCTACGGCCAGATCCGTGGTGAGAAGATCATCGCCCTGATCAAAGAAAAGATCAAGATCGACGAGAAAAAAGTATCTGTAGACGAGTTCAAGAAAATCGTTGAAGAGCACACACATTAAGAAATCAGTGTGAGTGCAGCGCGCGAGAGCGAAAAGCATTTACGATTAACGTACAGAAGCGCCCTTAACGGGGCGCTTTTTTATTGCCCTCCTCTTGCCTTAAAGGCGCTGAAAGTATACACCCAATATTGGAATCCGTTCGGAGTTCGTTCCGGGTTCTTTGCAGACATAGCGCAGACTCTTTACAGACACTATAATAGCACAGTGCTCCTCCACACTTCCTTCACACTTTGTCCGTTCACGGTTCGGACTGGCCTAACCGTCGCGTCTGTAAAGCCGCCTTACGAAAATGACAATTAAATAACGTTCCTGTTTTGCTTAGGGTTTATGTATTCCAAATTTCCCGGATTGATCCCTGCCATCCTGGCATAATTTCAATCAAAAAATATAACTGGCACAGTGTTTAGGTAGCCAGTACTGGCCTTACACTGCTTTTCCGAAAGCCCCCGTGTATATCCAACCGAAGAACGAAATGCTCCAACACCAGTGCTCAGCAGCATGCAATAAATGTATACGAAAGAGCGTCAATATGTTTGAACCACGACTAAAACCATTTGGGGTTTTAATGGGTTTAAGGGGGCACGGGGGTTGGAATTGTGGGGAGGGATAGCTAGAATTACTTATTAATTCGCCATTTCAACGCCTCAGTGATAATATTTTGTAATCTTTTAATTTCACTATGAACTATAACAATGAATTCAGGAAGTACGCCGTTCACCACCTGGGAATGAGCGGCAATACGATCGATGGCTATGCCCAGCAGATCCAGAATATGACGCAATACGTTATTGAGGAGCGGCCAGGCAACTTCCGGGCTATCGATGTTTTCACGCGGTTAATTTCTGACCGTATCATTTTCCTGGGTATGGGGGTTGACGATCAGGTGGCAAACCTCATTCAGGCACAGCTGTTGTTCCTGGAGTCGTCTGATCCGAAGAAGGATATCATCATGTACATCAACAGCCCGGGTGGTTCGGTATATGCCGGCCTGGGTATCTACGACACGATGCAGTATGTTAACCCTGACGTTGCAACGATCTGCACAGGTCTGGCAGCGTCTATGGCAGCCGTATTGCTTACCGCTGGTACAGCCAAGAAACGTTCGGCCTTACCACACGCACGTGTTATGATTCACCAGCCTATGAGCGGCATGCAAGGTCAGGCATCGGATATGGAAATCTCGCTGAAACAGACATTAGAGGTTAAAAAAGACCTTTATGACATCCTGGCGAAGCACAGCGGACAGAGCTACGAGAAAATCGAGAAAGATTCAGACCGCGACTACTGGCTGCGTGCGAAAGACGCGAAAGAATACGGCCTGATCGACGAAGTTCTTGAACGTAAGAAAATCTAACGTATTCCCGATTAATCCTCGATAAGAGGAGGATAATTTGTGCGAATTGCAAAATTTAAGTAATAAATTTGCAATTCGCACTTTTTTATGCTTGAGGGTGTTTATCTTCAGGCAATCAGAGTGTTCTGAAGTGCCATTCACTTTAGAAGAAAACAAAACTATTAAAGATCCCCATGGCGGAAGTAACGTGTTCCTTTTGCGGAAGAAGCAAGAAAGATGTAGACCTGATGATCTCGGGCATACATGCGCACATTTGCGACAAGTGTGTTACCCAGGCGAATCAGATTCTGAGTGAAGAGAAGAAGAGCAAAACGGATGCAGGTTTCTCACCTAATTTCAAGCTCATCAAGCCCCGCGAAATCAAGAAGTTCCTGGACGAATACGTAATCGGTCAGGACGAAGCTAAAAAGGTAATGTCGGTAGCGGTGTACAACCACTACAAGCGCCTCATGCAGCGTAAACTTGACAGCGATGTTACAATCGAAAAATCAAACATCATCATGGTTGGCGAAACCGGTACCGGTAAAACCTACCTGGCCCGCACACTCGCTAAAATCCTCCAGGTACCCTTCTGTATTGCCGATGCTACTGTGCTAACAGAGGCAGGCTATGTAGGTGAAGACGTAGAAAGCATTCTCACCCGTCTGCTCCAAGCTGCCGACTACAACGTAGAAGCTGCAGAACGTGGTATTGTATACATTGACGAGATCGATAAGATCGCCCGCAAGTCTGACAATCCATCAATCACCCGCGACGTAAGTGGCGAAGGTGTACAGCAGGCATTGCTTAAGCTGCTTGAAGGAACTGCGGTAAACGTTCCTCCACAAGGCGGCCGTAAGCACCCTGACCAGAAGATGATCACGGTTAATACCGAAAACATCCTCTTCATCTGCGGTGGTGCATTCGAAGGTATTTCACGCTTCATCGGCAACCGTCTCAACACACGCCCGCTGGGCTTCGTAGCCGGAAATGAAGGCCTCCATCCTGCCGATGTCGATAAAGATAACCTGCTCCAGTTCATTACAGCGCAAGACCTCAAGAGCTTCGGCCTCATCCCTGAGCTTATCGGTCGTCTCCCGGTAGTATCCTACCTGAATCCGCTCACCCACAATGCCCTGCAGCGTATCCTCACCGAGCCGAAAAACGCCCTGATGAAACAGTACAAAAAATTGTTCGACATGGAAGAAATCGAACTCGAAGTAAAAGAAGGTGCTATCGACTTTATCGTTGAGAAAGCCATGGAATTCAAACTCGGCGCCCGCGGTCTCCGCAGCATCTGCGAAGCCATCATTAACGACGCCATGTTCGACCTCCCTTCTGAAAAAGACGTAGACCGCCTCGTCATCAACCGCGCCTACGCCGAAGAAAAGTTCAGCAAATCGCAATACAGCAAACTAAAGGTAGCCTAAGGCTCACCTCTATTGATATCAAAAGCGCGGAGCGAAAGCCTCGCGCTTTTTTATTTCCCATTAGGAAGGAATTCGGAAGCGGTCCGGCTATTCCCCTCTTCGTACGAATCCGTCTCTATGAGAATCAAATCTGCCCGAGTCTCCGGCAGTTCGGTAATCCTGTTCCTCTACAAACCGATCCCTGCCTCTAATCCCGTTTAAGGTACTGGAACATCAACCTCGCCGTATTCTCCGACGCCGATCCCGTATCCAGCGTAGTATAAATCTCGTCATACCCCGCCATAATCGTATTTCTGTAGATTGTATCTGTCAGAATAGCATTGAGTTCCTCCGAAACTTTATCCGGATTGGCATCACCCTGAATCAATTCCTTAATGACTTCTCGGTCTGCAATCAGGTTTACAAGCGAGATGAACTTCACCTTGATCGCCAACTTAATAATCCAGTAAGTAATAACATTCGCCTTATACACCACAATCTGCGGCACTTTAAAGAGAGCCGTTTCGAGCGTGGCGGTGCCTGAGGTTACAATGGCAGCGGCAGCGTTCTGTAGCAGGTCGTATGTATGATCGTAAACAGGCGTTACATTGGGTAGGGTAAACAGCGGTTCGTAGAGCGACTTATCTAGGTTCGATACTGTGGCTACGGCAAACCGATACTGTGGGAATTTCTTTACAACTTCAGCCATGAGTGGAACGATACTCTTCAATTCCTGCTTGCGGCTGCCGGGCAGCAGCGCGATAAGTTTCTGAGAAGGGTCGAATGCATTACGCTGCATAAACTGCAGGTCAGGCTGATGCGCTTTTACAGCATCGAGCACCGGGTTACCTACGTAATCAACATCCCAATCGTACTTCTTGAAAAAGTCTTTCTCGAAAGGGAGGATAACGAACATGCGCTTCACATTAGCTTTAAGTTCAAGGGCGCGCACCTGGTACCAGGCCCATACTTTGGGCGAGATATAATAGAATATTTTACGTCCCGTCTTCTTGCCGAACTTTCCAATCTGGCGGTTAAAGCCGGCATAGTCGATGAGGATGATTACATCCGGATTGTATTGCACGATGTCGGCCTTACATTGTTTAATGTAGCGCGAAATCTTATTGAGATTGGTCAGAATTTCTACCAGCCCCATAAATGCCATATCGGCATAGTGCACCGTAAGGGTTACCCCTTCCTGCTGCATATAGTCGCCACCAAAGCCCCGAAACTCTGCCTGCGGGTCGATCTTTTTTAGTTCTTTCACCAGGTTACTTCCGTGTAGGTCGCCCGAACGTTCGCCGGCAATAAGGTAATAGCGCATGAGGTGAGTCTGGGTAGGGGTTGGTTTTATCGGTTTGTGTTTGCCAGCGTTTGAGCCGGGTGCGGGTGTGCTATTCGCCGAAGTACTCCACGTAGTTACGTGGGGTCTCGTAGAGTTTAAGGCTGTGCAGCTTTCCGTACTGAGTAATCGTAGGAATTTTGGCATCCAGAATTTTCCAGATCTCCACCACCAGCGTTTCGCAACTGGCCAGCTTGTCCTTCATAAACGGAACATCTAGATTGAGGTTCTTATGGTCAAGTTGATCGACAATTTCGCTACGAATCAATCGGCTCAGTTTTTTTAGATCCACCACAAATCCCGTATCCGGATCGGGCTTGCCCTTTACCGTTACGATAAGATCAAAATTATGGCCATGCCAGTTTTCATTGCAGCAGGGGCCGAAAACTTCAACGTTTTTCTCGGGGCTCCAGGCCGGATTATAAAGTTTATGAGCAGCATTAAAGTGCTCGGTGCGGCTGATGTAGACCATGACTATATTAAAAATGCAAATATAGCTACGATTCAACCGTTATGCCCGACCAATGCCTAATTCGCGTCTGAGATTTGTCAGCATTGACTGCCTAACGCCGTTTTACGTAAGATTAGCGGCAATTTCGACCAACGCGGGCGTACCCCGTCGCGTATCTTTACTTACGCTTAAAGCGTCGCCGTATTCGTTATGAAAAAGTATTTGTTGTTGCTGCTGGTGGGATGTGCCATGCTCTCCGACTCTTTGGCACAGTCCGGTAAAGCAGTTGCAGGATCTCCCAAAAGCTGGATAAAAAAGGTGGCATTCGACTCGGCCGCCAGACCGGCCGAAGGCCAGGAAGGAAGTTATTATTATTTACTGCTTGACGAGCAGGAGAATTTCAGTGAACAGGAATCTTATACGCATTATGTGTACAAAATCCTGACAAGCGAAGGCATTCAGCAAATGGCAGACCTCAGTCTCTCGTTCGACCCGGCCTACGAACAGCTCATTGTTCACAACGTAACAATCCATCGCGAAGGCCGCCCCCTGAATAAACTCCCCAACACCATCCGCACCATACAACGCGAAGAAAGTATGGACCGGTACATTTACGACGGCTCGCTCACCTCCGTCATCAATCTTACCGATGTGCGCGTAGGAGACATCGTAGAATACGCCTATACACTACGGGGATACAACCCCGTACACAAAGATCATATCGATCGACGATTCTACCTGGACGATACAAGCGCAAAACTGTTTCACAGGATCATCGTGCCCGATAAACTTCATATAGAAGTAAAACACTTCAACATCGATTTCAAACCCGATATACAAAAACACAATGGACAGACCGTATATACATGGGAACGTGATAACGTAACGAGCCTTCAAAGTGACGACAATACGCCGGGATGGCATAACCCGTACGAGATGGGCTCTGTTTCCAGTTTCTCAAGCTGGGGCGAAGTAAACACCTGGGCAACGGCACTCTTTAGGGTTAAAGAGTCAGATAAAAACTTCCTTAAAGAAGCCAGCGCCCGTCAGTTCAAGAACAGCGATCCGGAAACCTATACCCGCGACGTTATTCGTTTTGTTCAGGACGAGATTCGATACCTGGGTTTTGAAAGCGGTCTGAATACACACCAGCCTTACCCGCCAATGAAGATTTACAACCAGCGCTTCGGCGACTGCAAAGACAAATCGTTGCTGTTGGTTACATTGCTGCAGGCCCGAAACATTGAAGCCTACCCCGTGCTGGTAAGCACGACACGCCGGGGCACCGTTGCTGATTTTCTACCCTCGGCATATATATTCGATCACTGCGTTGTTCAGGTATCGTTAAACGGAAAAGTATTTTATGTTGACCCCACCATCAATAACCAGGGAGGTATTCCTGGAACGTCGCTTTACTTTCCACCGTATGGCAAAGGACTTATCGTAGACGGGCGGAGTACAGATCTTGTATCGGTCGATGAGATGGTCCCCACTTCCGTTCACGAGAAGCAAACCTATTCCGTAGACAGTCTATTCGGCGGTGCACGGCTTACCATACACACTACATACACGGGCCGTGAAGCCGATGTGGTACGATCAGACTGGGAGAGCATGGCCCCAAAACAAATCCAGCAGAACTATAAAGAGTTTTATGGCGAGCAGTATCCCGACATCGAATTGGTAAAGAACATCAGCTTCTCAGACGATCGCGACAACAACGTTGTAGTCGTAGAAGAGTTTTACCACATACCCAGGCTCTGGCTCCCTAGCGAGCAAAATCCCAATACGGCTTCCACAACATTCCGGTTCCTGTCGCTTGAGACATACCTCAATGTATCGCACGTTGTTAAACGACGCGCCCCCTATCGCCTCAGCTATCCACTGGACCGCGCGGTAAGCATCGACATCGATCTGCCGTACGATTGGAATCTGAAAGGCGACAGCATCGACATCAGCAATGAATACTACGCCATTACATACATCCGGAAAAACACAGGAAAACATCTATCGCTGAAGATGCATTACCAGCATAAGGCACCGGCTGTACCGGCAGATAAGTATCAGGCTTATGTTGACGATCACAAAAAAATGTGGAACAATGCCTCCTATCTTGTAACCTACAATACCACCAACACTTCCACTACGTCAGCCGAACCTTGGCCGGGAATACTGGTCGCCCTGCTGGCACTATTTGGTGGAGTATTCCTTGTTGTTCAACTGTACCGTCGCTCCGGATACCCTACTTCAATTGGTCGCAATGGCTGACTAAAGAAAAAGGGATCACCGTGAAGTGATCCCCTTTTATACTTATCATCCTGTTTAGAATACTATTGCACGTCCCAGAATATCGGAGTAGCAACAACGTCTTTGCCGATCATACGTACAGCATCGTCGTAGTTAACCGTGTTCAGGTTTTGCTCGGCTACCGGGTAAGGGAAACGCAGCGGCACATCGCTGAACGCGTCAGGAGGAGCTACCAATGTCGGAGCATCGAGTCTTCTCCATTCAGTCCAGGCTTCATGGCCACGGTTGTACAGCGCGAACCATTTTTGTACACCGATCTTTGTTTTGTAATCGCCCGCGGCTGACGTGTATGCTACCTCAGGTCGTGCCAGGTATGTAGCGATATCGGCATCTTCTACACCCCAGAAATGCATCGATTCAGTGATGGCCTGATTGTAATATGTTTCAGCGCTACCGGTTGTTATAAAACCTCTTTCTACCGCTTCGGCCAGATAGAACAACACTTCCGAATAGTCCAGCAAAACGCCAGGCAGTGTAGGATCCATAATTGTTGCGCTTGGGAACGAGTAGTTTGATGCTGTATTTTTAACACCATAGATACCGCCAAGGTAGATATCAGTTCCATCAACGTCGACCGTTGCGAAGTAAGCAGGCAGGCGTGGATCGTCAAGCGCAACCATCTTGTCCACAATAGTATTAGCGGCTACGAAGTCTTCGCGACCACTTTGTACCAGATCCACCCAAACCGGGTTGGTGTTCGGAGTCGTTTCTTTGTATTTAATCAATGCGTTGTCCGCACTTGATGTAAATACTTTCGGAGCAGCTTCCGACACGATGGTCTTTGCGTCAAACCCGGGAGCTTCGGCCAATGTCATTCCTAAACGCAGCTTAAGCGAATTGGCGAATCTAAGCCAGGTAGCTTTATTACCCGAGTAGAGCAGATCGTACGAACCAAGTGTTTCAGTCTCGGTTGTTGTTTCCAAAGTCTTGATATCGGCGTTCAGACGGGTTATCAAATCATGATAGATATCTTCAGCCTTTGTGTAGGCAGGTGAAGCATTATCAATATCGAGGGCTTCGCCACCTTCGAACGAATCGCTCACGTATGGAATCGGACCGTAGGTATTAACCAATACAGACCATGTATATACTTCCATGATGTCGATAAGCGCCAGCTGATTCTGACGGAGTTCTTCTTCAATGAAAACCGGATCGAGTTCTTTCAAACTGATTCTTGCAGTCTCGAAATCCATCATTACATCACGGTACAGAATATCCCATACGTTTTGTGGAATATTACGGGTATCGAGATCGTAACGGGCTTCAGAGAAGTAGGTCGTTTCAGTCCAGTGTTGAGCCAATAATCTCCATACACCACGGTTAACGTTGGTAGACACGAGAATATCGGAAAGGTTACGCTGACCGTTTGCGAAGAGCGTCCCTGCGGGAGCTTCTTTTGCCTTCTTATTATTGACGTTGAGCTCCTCAAGGTCTCCGCAGGAGAACAGGATGCTCAAGGCCATGATGGATACTACTATTTTTTTCATTTGTGATTCAGCTTTTAGAATTTCACCTTAACGTTAAAGCCCATATTTCTTACGTTGGGATAAGCACCTGACTGGAAGCCACCGGAGAAGTTACCTGAACCGAGGGCATCTTCAGGATCTGCATAGGGCAGGTTCTTGTGAATGATCCACAGGTTACGACCCACCAGCGACACATCGATACCCTTTATCGGAGCAAGTCTTGCTAAAAGGTTTTGCGGCAACGAGTAGCTCAATACAACTTCGCGCAGCTTCACATAGCTCGCGTCGTATACATAAGCTTTGTTAGGGACATAGTCAGGGCCAAAGATTCCGACAAATTCCTCAGCGGAAGCATCCACACGGATATCGTTCTTTGTTCCGTCTTCCTTCACACCGTCGAAGATCCAGCCACCACCGTTTTCATAGCTGTTACGAAGTGGATTGCCCAATTGGTTGAGGCCTGCTGTTTCCGGAAGGATACCGCTGTAGTTACCATAAGCCATGTCAAGGCTGTATACGTTACCTCCTTGTCTGGTATCGATCAGGAAGCTTAACGAGAAGCTCTTGTACTTCAGGGTGTTGTTAAGACCACCGATCCAGTCAGGATTCAGGTTACCGATAATTGAGTTGGCACCTGTCATCTGATAGTAACCGTCTTCGTCAACCAGTCTTTGTCCCTGGTCGTTGTATACGAAGTTCGATCCGCGGATAACGCCATACGGTTGGTCCACAGCAGCGGCGATCGATACACCGTTCTGGAATGAGCCAAGCTGCAGGTTGGTTATACCGGGAGCAAGCTCGACAACTTTATTGCGGTTGCGCGTCCAGTTTGCGCTTACACGCCATGAGAAAGCACCTACCTGAACAGGAACAGCGTACACCGACACTTCAAAGCCCTGATTACGGATTTCACCAGCGTTGATATATTTGGCATCATAGCCGGTAGCACGTGATACAGTAGCCGGTACAATCTGATCCACAGAGTTTTGTCTGTAGAATGTGAAGTCAAAACCTACACGATCCTCGACGAACGACATTTCCACGCCTGTTTCAAAGCTCTTGGTTCTCTCGGGTTTCAGGTTAGGATTGTTCTTCGTGGATTGTACCGAGAACAGTGTTACGTTTCCAAACGCAGTCGGTTTGTCGTAAACGTCGGTTATACTTTGTGCGGGGGCGGTATTACCCACTTCGGCATAGTTAACACGGAATTTACCGTTGTTCAACCAGGTCTTATCCTTCATGAGTTCAGAGAACACGAAGCTCACAGAAGCTGAAGGATAGTAATACACGTCGTTTCCTTTCGGCAGTGACGATGATTGATCTCTTCTTCCGGCAAGGTCGAGGAACAACATATTCTTATATCCCAATGTTGCGTTCGCGTAGATACCGTCAACACCGAGCTCAGATTCGGTTTCGACAGGCGCTACGATCGGGTTGACCGAGTTCTCAAGAGCATAATACCGGTCTACAACAAGACCGCCGTTGGTTGTAGCAAAGATAGATTCAGCGCGTGTTCTGCGGATGTTACCACCCACAACACCTTTAACGGTAAAGTTCTGATTGATCTCTTTGTTAAAGTTCAGCATCAGGTCGTAGTTGTACTCCTTGTAGCGACGGTTGAAACGTGTGTACGAGGCAACACCGTTACTGGTGATCGCACGTCTCTCCTGTTGGAACTCGTTGTAGGTATCAAGCGAGATACGACCAAGTACATCGAACCAATCGTTAACTTTATAGTTCAGCATTGTGTATCCCAGATAGCGGATGCGGTTATCATCCTGGAAATTTTCATAACGCGTGAAGTACGGGTTATCCCAGTAAATCGCGTTCAACTTTCCTCTGGCTGCATCCGAGAAGTTCCAGGTAATATTTTTTCGATCGCGGAAGTAAGCATCTTTCTGATCTTTGATATCCGTTGATACTGCCCACCACTGACGGAAGTTCGTCATCAGGTTCTTATCGTCGTAACCTGTTCCGTAGCGACCGTTACCACGTATTGTAGAGAAGTTAACTGATGCAGTAGCCGTTAACCGGTCCGTGATTTTATACGATGAACCGAAGTTGATGAAATCTTTATAAATATGGCTGTTTGGCAAAATACCGGTTTCACGGTTGGTTGAATACCCCAGCTTGTAATATCCTTTTTCGGAAGCTCCGTCCAGCATTACACTGTAGTTTTGCTGAATTGAGGTCTTAAAGAATGTCGAAGGATCGTTTGCTGCTGCAACATACGGTTTTCCTTTGTGGTAGTATGGTGACTCCGTATCAAATGCATCCCAGAGGAATACAGTTTGATTCGGGTTGAAAGGCGCACCCCACGATGCATCCGCACCGGTAGGCGTTACGAGGTCAGGCTGACCATCGCCATCAATATCAAATTGAGAAACGAAGAAGCGAGGTCTGCCGGTTTGCTCAGAAAGCTGCTGGCTCAACTCTGCACCGTAGCCCTGGCCATAGCTCTTTTGGTATTTGGCAAACGTACTCTTGTCGACTACACCAACGCTTACACCGCCTGTAAAGGTAAGGCCAACACCTTTAGTTGCACGGCCCTTCTTCGTGGTGATCAGGATAACACCGTTCGATGCGCGCGAACCATACAACGCCGTAGCGGCAGCACCCTTCAGTACGTTGATCGATTCGATATCATCCGGGTTAATGTCCGCAGCGGCGTTACCATAATCGTACCCTCCGCGGCCTTGCGCCTGGCTTGTACCGCTGGTGTTCGAGTTATCGATCGGCACACCGTCAATAACGAACAAAGCCTGGTTGTTACCTGTGAGCGACTTGTTACCGCGGATAACCACGTTAGTAGAACCACCCATCGTATTGGGTCTTCTGATTTCAAGACCGGCAACTTTACCCGACAAACCGTTAACGAAGTTGTTGTCGCGCGTCTGGCTTACGGCTGCTCCATCAACCTTCTGCGCAGAGTAGGCAAGCTCATTCTTGGTTCGTTCGATACCTTGCGCGGTAACTACCACCTCAGAGAGCTGCTGCATATCCTGGCCCATGGGCACGTCAAGTACTGCACGTTCGCCAATGGCGATCTCTTGCGACTTGAGTCCAATGAAGCTGAATATGAGAGTAGAACCGGCGGGTGCCGATATTGTATACTTTCCGTTGACATCTGTAACAGTACCATTGGTGGTACCTTTAACGACAACGTTTACACCTGGTAGTGGGGAGCCATCGTCCACCGAGGTGATTCGACCGGTGATTGTCCGGTCCTGTGCGTGCAGTGCATAGAATGCGAATACACACACCGCTGTTAAGCAGAGTTGTAAAATTCTCCTCATTGTTTAGTTAGGTTATGAGAGGACAAGGTATATAATATTCCGATAACTTCGAATAGCACCGTCGGCAGGCGAACTATACTATAACTGGCATATCGAATTGATCGCCGAAGTGAGTTTTATGAAGATGAGTTGCATATTTTCGAAAAGTATCGACGTTATATATACATACTTTTCTGTATGTAATACATACTATATGACCAACTCCACACGTTGTTACTCTATATAATGCGTTTATATATACGCACCACCGGCAATGACGATTGTTGATGTGAATTTTCCACACATCCTGCATAGCACTGTTTCTAATTACTGGAATGGCGTTTCAAATTCGGAAGAACTGGTAGAGCAATTAATCGTTTGTTTTGAGCCTTAAAAAGCTGTTAAAAGATGAAAAATACCTAAAAAGAGGTGAGCAGATTTTAAAGAGGATACCCACAAATAGGTGCTTTTCTTTACCCGTGTGCGGAATTGTTCTACAGCTTGTCCGGCTGAAAATTGGTTGGTTTACCCGATATCGGTATAGAGATACACACTTACTTTACGGCACCCGCTTTTGATAATTTAGTAAATAAATTTAAACCCCTCTCATATATGATAATGTCAAAACGCTTCCTATACATCGTCTTCGGTTCGGCCGCGACGTTTTCTGCACTCATGCTATACATCATGGAGATGTAACGTGATTGCGTTATAGTTCTAAAGCTATGTCGGTCAGACTCATTAGCACAAGCACGCCCCGCAAGGGGCTTTATTTTTTATCGGAATTTTTTCTACAGTTTCAGGCGCTGAAACTTTCCGGCGAGGTGTAGTTTCCCTGACACCGGCACATGTCTACACATCGTTACTTCAGAAGAGGGCATTCACTTTTCATCGGCACGCATCATCTTAATCCCCCTCTCCTATGATACAACCTAAACGATTGCTTTACGTCGCCTTCAGCTCGGCGACGTTATTTTATTTACTTATGTTCAGTCTTATAAGCTGTGACGATTGGTTCGATGACCATGGCGGTAATCATGGTCCGGTGTTCGCCGACAAACTTGATACACCGTGGGAGCTCGTCTTCGCCCCCGATGGACGGTTGTTTGTGACACAACGCCCCGGCACGGTGGCTACCATTACAAACGGAACCGTCACGAACTGGCTGAAATTAGATTCCACAGTGGCAGAAGTCGGTGAGTCAGGACTTCTGGGTTTAACACTCGACCCCGAATTTGCACAGAACGGCTACGTATACATTGGCTATACATACGCCGCCAGTAAAGGCCCGTTAAAGCTGGTAAACAAACTCGTGCGTTATAAAGAAGGTCCCGATAAAAAGCCAGTCTTCGATAAGGTGCTCATGGACGGCATCGAAGGAAACTACATTCACAATAGCGGACCACTTGAGTTCGGCCCCGACGGCATGTTATACTGGGCCATGGGCGAACGCTATATACCCGACCTCGCTCAGGATCTTACTTCACTCAACGGCAAGATACTGCGCCTCACCCGCGACGGCGACATTCCAACGGATAATCCGTTTCCAAATTCGTATGTTTACTCCTACGGTCATCGTAACCCACAAGGCCTCGCCTTTCATCCTGACACACACGAGCTCTGGTCTACCGAGCACGGCCCCTCCGATGAGCAAGGCTGCTGCCGCGACGAGATTAACCGCATCCAGGCAGGTCACAACTACGGTTGGCCAATCATCCGCGGCAGCGAAACCCGCGATGGCCTGGAAACACCCGTATGGCATAGCGGCGACACCGTTACCTGGGCCCCCACCGGAGCATTCTTCGTAAAGACCGGCGACTGGAAAGGCTCGATGCTTTTCACAGGCCTTCGGGGCAAGGCACTGTACCGGGCCGTATTCACCGCCAACGACCCGACCAAAATCCAAACCGTGGAGCGGTACCTCTACAACAAATATGGAAGACTTCGTAATGTCGTGGAAGGACCGGACGGACGGATCTACATCGCGGTGAGTAACCAGGATGGAAGAGGCGATCCGTTGAGCAGCGATGACCGGATTATCGTGTTGCGGCAGGGGGAGATTGAGCGGTAGCATGATACACAACGCGATATAAAAAGGAAGGGTAGCCGATATGGCTACCCTTCCGTATGCTACGGCATTACTATGTATTACCGTGCTGCTTTGAATACAAATTCATCTTTGAACTGCAGCGGATTGAAACCAGGCTGTGTCATAAAGAATGTTGCCTTAATGCTACCATCAGACTTCCACTCATTCGGGCCGTTAGAATCTACTACTGCGCCACGACCGTTTGTAGGGGCAGCGTAATAATTCGTCACAGACACGATTTTGTCGTTCGAATCAAAGGTAAACACAGGTGTGAATTGACCTAAACGGCTCCAACCCTTAACACCTGCCGCAGAAAGCGTTTGAATCGGGTGCGTATAGTCAGCTGAATAGCCCGCGTTGTAGAAGGCTACCGAGTTTGCACTAGTTGTAACCAAATGCACATCATACGGCCAATCCCACACGTCGAATGAGAAAGCACGGTCTGGCGTAGTGCCCATCTGACTTTTGAGTGTATAAATACCATCGTACTTGTTCTTCGGCTTCACATTGAATACGCCTGTGGAGAAGTTCGCACTGAGTAATCCCTTGCTCACACTCTGAATAGTAAAGCCTACAGCGTAGTTCGAGTCAAGCTCAAAACTACCTGTCTTCATCTTTATGGTGAAGTTCGCTTTACGTTGTCCTTTAGGGATCGTTACGGTATAGCTGGGAACGGTGTAATGCTCGGCTGGAAGAACTTGGAAAAGATCTTCATCTTCATGCTCGTCCTTTGGATCATCGTATGCGTTGAACCAGGTGTTATACTCGGCAACAGCATCATTATTCAATCGAATCGTAACAGTGAGATCTTCTGGAGCTACGTGGGCACCCGCGTAGTTTATGATGATGTTCATGTCGATCGTTTCCTGAATGTTCAGTGCTTGCTCGAACATAGGATGTACCGCAACATCAGGCGATTTCTGAATATCAGACACAGCATAGAATTCGACTACGTTTTCTACGTCATCCGGGTCCATCGAAGGATCCTCGCTGATACACGAAGTGAACAAAGCCACCCCGAGTAAGAATATAAAAAGATTACGAATGTTTTTCATCTTAATAGAATTTTCCGTTTGAATTAATCAACATCCCAGAATATGGTTTTGTAGATCGTCGCTTCCTTAGCATTCGCCGCGTTAACCTGATATTCTGATGCAGGGTAGAGCACGCGTGCCGGCAAACGATCAGCTCTTTCATCAGCCTTACTTGCATACGAAGCGAAGTTTGTCTCAGGGGTTGAACCAGTGCTAACCGGATAAGCCGTTCTTCTAAATTCGTTCCAGGCCTCAGCAGAGTTGATGAAGTTTAAAGCAATCCACTTTTGTGTAATGATCGCTTCTTGTTTCTGTGCTTCAGTTGTCGCTAGATCGTAATTCACCAGACGATTGGCGTCATTCGGTCTTGTACCTGAATTATCTTCTTGGTAAGCAACAGCATCTGCTGCCGGGGTACCGGTTACTGTATTGGTAGCGTCTTTGTACAAGTAAGTAAACGATGCAACGATACCATTATTGAAAGCAGCAAGATCCGATCCCGCCAGGAAACCTC
>Ga0065165_1001524_pt1 | contig 24366 bp, 21 predicted proteins | sample AraplaMF_Cvi_mMF_FD_63813 | JGI IMG/M metagenome (GOLD analysis project Ga0065165, IMG submission 63813) | Arabidopsis root microbial communities from the University of North Carolina, USA - plate scrape MF_Cvi_mMF (version 2) (version 3) | ecosystem: Host-associated > Plants > Roots >... | reverse complement strand
GAGTACCTTGTCTACTACAACAACCATAGACCCCATCAGGCCCTGGCAGGCCAAACTCCCAAGGCCTTTGCAGCAACCAAGACCACCGCGATCCAATCAGCGAATTAGTGAACATCGACAATTGCGAGCTCAGCGAAGCAATCCAGCGTCTTTCCGAGGATGCATTTCTGGATTGCTTCGCGGCGCTCGCAATGACAGGCTTGAAATAGCTGGGCGCCGTCACTCCAGTCTCGTGCCCCGGACGCAGCGCAGCACGAAGTGATGCGCTGCAGAGCCGGGGGCCCAGCGCGTGCGCGGCCTTTTGGGTCCCGGCTCTGCGGAGCGTCACTGCGTGCCGCACCGCGTCCGGGACACGCGAACGCCGAATTCCGCTACACTGCTCCGATTCACGGAGCCACTGCCCTTGGCCTTTCTCTTCGTCCTTATCGTTGGCCTCATCGCCGGCACCGTCTCAGGCATTGTCGGCACGGGCTCGTCGATCATGCTGATGCCGGTGCTGGTCTACGCATACGGGCCGAAGGAGGCCGTGCCGATCATGGCGGTCGCCTCCGTCATGGCGAATTTCTCCCGGATCCTGGCCTGGTGGCGCGAGGTCGACTGGCGGGCCTGCGCGGCCTATTCGGTGACGGGCATTCCGGCGGCAGCGCTCGGCGCGCGGACGCTGCTGGCGCTGCCCTCGCATGCGGTCGATCTCGCCATCGGCTTCTTCCTGATTGCAATGGTGCCGGTGCGACACTGGCTGGCGCGGCACAACCTCAAGGCCAATCTCTGGCACCTCGCGGTCGGCGGCGCGGTGATCGGCTATCTCACCGGCATCGTGGTTTCGACCGGTCCGCTCAGCGTGCCGCTGTTCCTGTTCTACGGCCTGTCCAAGGGCGCATTCCTCGCGACCGAGGCGGCCGCCTCGCTCTGCCTCTATTTCGCGAAGTCGGTGACCTTCGAGCGCTTCGGTGCGCTGACGCAGGAGGTCTTCATCAAGGGCCTCGTCGCAGGCTCTTCGCTGATGGCCGGCGCCTTCATCGCAAAGCGCTTCGTGCTGCATCTGAAGCCGGACATGTTCCGCCTGGTGATGGACGCGATCATGATCGCGGCCGGGCTGTCCATGCTCTGGAATGCGACGCAGCCTTAGCCGCGCTCAGATGGCGAATTCGGGCGCGATCGAGGGACTGTCGGCGATCATGCGGCTCTCGTGCGCCGGCTGTTCCGCGAGCCATTGCAACACGGCCTCCAGCGGCTGCGGCCGATGATAGAGGTAGCCCTGCCCGAGCGTGACGGCCATCTCGCGCATGGCCTGCGCCTGCTCGGCCCGCTCGATGCCTTCCGCAACAAGCGTGAGGCCCAGCGTTCCCGCGAGCGAGGCGATGACGCCGACGATCGCCTTGTCTTCGGCGCTGTCGGGGATCTCGCTGATGAAGGCCTTGTCGATCTTGACCTTGTCCAGCGGGAAGCGCCTGAGATGCGCGAGCGAAGAGTAGCCGGTGCCGAAATCGTCGAGCGCGATGGTGGCGCCGAGGCGCCGCAGGCGGTGCAACGTCTCGGAGGCGCTGGCGATGTTGTTGATCAGCGATCCCTCGGTGATTTCGAGCTCCAGCGACGAGGCCGCGACGCCGAAGCGCAGGCAGGTCTCGTGCAGCTCGGCGGCGAGCGAATGGTCGGCGAGCTCCGAGGGCGGCAGATTGATCGCGATCCGGATCTGCGGCTTGCCGGCGGCGGCCAATTGCTTCAGCGCACGGCAGGCATCCGTCAGCACGTAGCGCGTCAACCGCGCATTGTTGCCGCTGCGCTCGATCAACGGCAAGAATTCGCCGGGACCGATGATGCCATGCTCCGGGTGGCGCCAGCGGATGAGCGCTTCGAGCCCGACGACGGCATGGCTATCGAGATCGACCTGGCTCTGATACCAGACCTCGAACTGGTCTTCGGCAAAGCCTGTGGGAATGGCGAGTTCGAGCTCCCGGCGGCGGCGATAGTCTCGCTGGAGCGCTTCGTTCAGCACCGCCACGGTCCCAGGCGCCTTGCTCTTGGCATGGTAGAGCGCGATGTCGGCGAGCGCCGGCAGATGCGACAATTCGGGGTCGCCGGAGCGGCGCACGGCCAGCCCAATGCTGGCGCGCGGCACGACCTGCTTGTCGTGCAGCCGGACCGGTTCAGAGATCGCATTCAGCAGCTGACGCGCGAACGCCTGCGCGGTCGCCTCGTTGCTGACCTCGGGGCGGATGACGACGAATTCGTCGCCGCCGAGCCGTGCGACCCAGTCCTGCGGCTCGATCGCTTCGCGCAAGCATTCGGAAATGTGCACCAGGAACTTGTCGCCGGAATCGTGGCCAAAGGTGTCGTTGATGCCCTTGAAATCGTCGAGATCGATGAAGCAGAAAGCGATCAGCGAGTCCGGCGAGCCGGCATCGTTACTCAGGGTCACCAGATGCTCGGACAGCGAGCGGCGGTTGGGCAGGCCCGTGAGCGGATCGTGCGCGGCCATGTGCCCGAGGCGGTCGAGCGCTCTCGATGTCGTGTGCTGCATGGCGTTGAAGGCATGCGCGAGCTGGCCGAATTCGTTCGACGATTTGATCTCCGCCGGATAGGCGCGGCCGTCCTGCTTGCTGCGCTGGATCGCCGACATGATCGCGGCGAGCGGCCTGCCGATGAACATGTTGGCCGAGATCCGCATCGCGATCAGGGTGGCAAATGTCGCGAGCAGGCCGACGACCAGAAGCAGCAGCAGCCGGCCGCCAGTGTCGGCATAGACCGTCGCGTAGGAATAGGCGATCACGATGCGGCCGGCCTCAACCGCGATGTTGCCGTTTCGGTAGCTGATCGGACGGGAAACCTCGGAGACCGCCTGATCCGCGGGACGCGCGACCACGCGGGCGATCGCAACGCCCGTGTCGTCGTAGACGGCAGCGGCTGCGATGGTCTCATCGTGCATGATCTCGTTGAGCACGTTCGTGACTTGGTCGTAGCGCATCTTCCAGAGCGGCTCGGCGATCAGCTCGGCCCGGCTCTCGGCGGTGCGGGCAATCCGCGCGTCGAGCTGTTTGATCTGCGACCAGAAGCTCGACACCTCGACACCGGCGGAGGCCAGCAGTTGCACCACCAGCAGCACCGGCACGGTCGCCCAGATCATCGCCCGAATCACCGAGCGCGAGCGTGAAGGCATCGCCTGCCCGTTGCGACCCGGATCGGTCATGTCGGTTTCGTTTCGCATCAGTCGGCAACACCTTCCAGGGGCGCCAGCGACGAGATCAGCGCATCGATGGAGAAGTCATACCGGCCGCAGCGTCCCGCCTTCGCCCTGAATCGCGCAAAATCGATCCGGTCGAAAGCACGGTCCTTGATGAGGTCGCCAACAGAGGCAAGGTTCGTTCGGGTGATCGCGGACGTCTTGGCCTCGACGTGAGGCGAAGACGCCGCGAAGTCGCAGCCGTCGGCGTAGTCGCGGAGCAGCACGATCGACCAGCCGCCAAGCAGGAAGTGACCGCCGTCGGTCATGAGCAGTCGGCCCGCCCTGATCTCGCGCAGCGCGTCGTCCGACCAGTTGAGGCCGACCACCTCGATGTTACGGCCGGGCATGAGACCGGCCGCGGTCACGGCGCGAAGCGCGCCGAGCGCCATCGGATCGTTTCCAGCCCATATGCCGGCGGGCCGGATGTCCTTGCGCGAGGCCCAGCCCAGGTAATTCGCCGTGACCTGCTCGGCTTCGGACTGCGTCCAGTTGGCGAACAGCATCCGGTCGACCACCACGTCGGGCGCGGCATCCGCCGCAAGCTTGAGACCGGCATTGCGGGCGATCGAGGCTGGCGTGATCTCGTCGCCGCCGATGCCGAGAAGGTGGATCTTGCCGTCCGGGCTCTGCCATTTCTCGGCACGCGCCGTGCTGATCAGCGCGTTGGCCATGCGCGCGCCGGCGGTCTGGAGATCGGTCGTGATATCGCCGAGCCAGCTCTTGAGCTTTTCGCGCGGCGGTCCAAGGCGCACCGCGTCCTCGCCGATCAGCGTGTTCGACAACAGCAGCGTCTTGACCCCGGCAGCCTCGGCCGCCTCCAGGATCGGAACGGCGGCGGATTCCTCGTTCGAGAGAATCAGGAAATCAGGCTTGTCGGGGCGCGCCACCACGCCGAGCCCGAGCTCCTGCATGGTGCGGTAATTGCGTTCGCTGGTCAGCACCTCGACACGCGCATCGAGCTTGCGGCCCGCGGCCTGCATGGTCTGCGCGACCATGTCCCAATAGACCTCGCCGGTCTTGCCGGGATTGACGAAGACGATGTTGAGAGGCCTTGCGTTGGACGCGACGGCGCTGCCGTTCGGCGTGAAAACGCCGCAGGCCATGCCCACGATGAGCAAGATGCGCAAGAGGATCGTCATTCTTTCCGCCGCCCCAGATTGGTTCCGAAACTGGACCCGCGTCCGCTAACATTTGGCAAAGTCCGGCAATGTGCGGCCGCGTAGGGCTAACAAAGGGTGTATCGGCTGCGGTGAATTGCGCTAATTGGAGCACTGGCGGGCGCCGTCATCACCCGCCGTTCCGTGCTATCAGCAGAGATCAAGCCCTCCGACTCAACTGTCCCCATGGCCAAGAACACGCTTTCCTTCGTCTGCCAGAACTGCGGCGCGGCCTATAACCGCTGGCAGGGCAAGTGCGAGTCCTGTGGCGAGTGGAATACGCTCGCCGAGGAGGACGCGACCGGCAGCGTGCCGGTGTCGATCCGCTCCAAGCGCAAGGGCCGCACGTTTGCACTGGAGAGCCTCGCCGGCAAAAGCCCGGATGCGCCGCGCCTGTCGTCGGGGATGACCGAGCTCGACCGCGTCACCGGCGGCGGCTTCGTCCGCGGCTCGGTGCTGCTGGTCGGCGGCGATCCCGGCATCGGCAAATCGACGCTGCTGACACAGGCCACCAGCCTGATGGCGCGCGCCGGCCACCGCATCGTCTACATCTCCGGCGAAGAAGCCATCGCCCAGGTGAGGCTGCGCGCCGAACGGCTCGGCCTGTCGGACGCGCCGGTGCAGCTCGCCGCCGAAACCTCGGTCGAGGACATCGTCTCGACGCTGTCGGAAGGCGCGGTGCCCAGGCTGATCGTGATCGATTCGATCCAGACCATGTGGACCGACACGGTGGAATCCGCCCCCGGCACCGTCACCCAGGTGCGCGCCTCGGCCCAGGCCCTGATCCGTTTTGCGAAAAAGACAGGCGCCGCCATCATCCTCGTCGGCCACGTCACCAAGGACGGCCAGATCGCCGGCCCGCGCGTGGTCGAGCACATGGTCGATGCCGTGATGTCGTTCGAGGGTGAAGGCTCGCAGCAATTCCGCATCCTGCGCGCGGTGAAGAACCGTTTTGGCCCGACCGACGAGATCGGCGTGTTCGAGATGACAGGCCTTGGTTTGCGCGAGGTCACAAACCCGTCCGAATTGTTCCTGTCCGAGCGCGATCTCGGCACGCCCGGCACCGCAGTCTTTGCGGGCATCGAGGGCACAAGGCCCGTTCTGGTCGAATTGCAGGCATTGGTGGCGCCGACCTCGCTCGGCACGCCGCGCCGGGCCGTGGTCGGCTGGGACCAGAGCCGGCTTTCGATGGTGCTGGCGGTGCTGGAGGCCCATTGCGGCGTCAAGCTGTCCGGCCACGACGTCTATCTGAACGTCGCGGGCGGCCTGCGCATCCATGAGCCGGCGGCCGACATGGCCGCCGCGGCCGCGCTGGTGTCGTCCCTGGTTAATGCGCAGTTACCCACCGACGCGGTCTATTTCGGCGAGATTTCGCTTTCCGGCGTCATCCGCCCGGTGGCGCAGACCCCGGCGCGGCTCAAGGAAGCGGTCAAGCTCGGCTTCAAGCGCGCCGTGCTGCCCGAATCGGCCCGGGGCGGCGATGCCGCCGGTGATGCGGGATTGTCCCTGAACGCGGTCAACAGCCTGACAACACTGGTCGCCGAAATCGCCGCCAAGGGCTCCCGCCGCGGTGACTCGAACCCTCCCGCGGAGAAAAATGCCACACCGGCAAGATTCCGCCGCGGAGAGGGCTAGCCGGAGGTGACGTTGACCGTCCCCGCCGCTATACAGCCGTCACAAAAGCAGCATGGGATTGCGTGGTTGCGGCCTTGCCGGGAACGCCGTCTGGCCCTCACTTAGGGCCACGGCCAAACACCGATTCGCTGAGCACCTTTGAAGTACGAGCGGACCCGACCAGCCGATGCCAGTAACACTCCTCGACCTGATCCTGCTTGGTGTGATGCTGATCTCGGGCCTGCTTGCCATGGTCCGCGGCTTCATGCGCGAAATCCTGTCGATCGCCGCCTGGGGCGCCGCGGCGATCGTGACGCTGTATTCCTTCTCGAAGCTGCTGCCGACTGCGAAGACCTATTTCAACAACGACACGGTGGCGAGCGTGGTCGTGGTGGCCGGCGTGTTCATCGGTACCCTGGTCGTGGTCTCCGTGATCACGGTCCGGATCTCCGACATGATCCTGGATTCGCGCATCGGCGCGCTGGATCGGACCCTCGGTTTCCTGTTTGGGCTGGCTCGCGGGCTTTTGATCGTCGTGGTCGCGTTCCTGTTCTTCACCTGGCTGGTGCCGGACAAGCAGCGCCCGGACTGGGTCACGGGAGCGAAATCCCGCGTGGTGCTCCAGGGAACCGGGGATTGGTTGATGTCCCTCTTGCCTGACGACCCCGAGAACACCATCTTGAAGAGATTCAAGAAAAACAAACCAGATGATGATCAAGCTGAGTCCGACCAGCAGCCTTCGGGCACTGGCGACGGATACAGTAAATCGGCTCGTGACGGCATGAAGAAGCTGCTCGAGAAACCTGCGGCGCGTTGATTTAGCCCAACAGAGAGGCGCGGACGAGATGCGACACCCTGACCAGGACGCCCAACGTGACCTCGGCCCAGCCGCGCTCGAGCTACAGGACGACCTGGAGGGGGATACGCTGCGCGAGGAATGCGGCGTCTTCGGCATCTATGGACACCCGGACGCCGCCGCCATCACGGCGCTTGGCCTCCACGCCCTCCAGCATCGCGGCCAGGAAGCCGCAGGCATCGTCTCCTACGACGGCAGCCGCTTTCACTCGGAACGCCGCCTCGGCCTCGTCGGCGACACCTTCTCCCGCCGCGAGGTGATCGACCGCCTGCCCGGCACCATGGCAGTCGGCCATGTCCGCTACGCCACGACCGGCGCCACCATCCTGCGCAATGTGCAGCCGCTGTTCGCCGAGCTCAATGCCGGCGGCCTCGCGGTCGCTCACAACGGCAACCTCTCTAACGGCCTGACGCTGCGCCGGGAGCTCGTCAAGAGCGGCGCGATGATGCAGTCGACCTCAGACACCGAGGTGATCCTGCACCTGGTGGCGCGCTCCAGGCGCAGCCGCTTCATCGAGCGCTATATCGACGCGCTGCGCGAGATCGAGGGCGCCTATGCGCTGGTCTCGCTGACCAACAAGAAGCTGGTTGGCGCGCGCGATCCGCGCGGCATCCGCCCGCTGGTGCTTGGTGACCTCGACGGCTGCCCGATCCTGACCTCGGAGACCTGCGCGCTGGACATCATCGGCGCGCGCTTCGTGCGCGACATCGAGCCCGGCGAAGTCATCGTGTTCGACGAGCATGGCCAGGACATCCACAAGCCGTTCCCGCCGATGGCGCCGCGCCCCTGCATCTTCGAATACATCTATTTCTCCCGGCCGGATTCAATCGTCCACGGCCGCTCGGTGTACGAGGTGCGCAAGAATTTCGGCGCGCAGCTCGCGCGCGAAAGCCATGTCGAGGTCGACGTCGTGGTGCCGGTGCCGGATTCCGGCGTGCCCGCCGCGGTCGGCTACAGCCAGCATTCGGGCGTGCCGTTCGAGCTCGGCATCATCCGCAACCATTATGTCGGCCGCACCTTCATCCAGCCGACGCAGGCGATCCGCGAGTCCGGCGTGCGCATGAAGCATTCGGCCAACCGCGCCGCGATCGAAGGCAAGCGCATCATCCTGATCGACGACTCGCTGGTGCGCGGCACCACCTCGAAGAAGATCGTACGCATGATGCGCGATGCCGGGGCGAAGGAAGTGCACTTCCGCCTCGCCTCGCCGCCGATCCTCTATCCCGACTATTACGGCATCGATCTGCCCGACCGCGGCGGCCTGCTGGCCGCGACGCACTCGCTGGAGGAGATGCGCGAGCTCATCGGCGCAGACTCGCTCGCCTTCCTGTCGATCGACGGCATGTACCGCGCGATGGGTGAGCCCGGCCGCGACCCCGCCAATCCGAAGTTTGCGGATCACTGCTTCACCGGCGTCTATCCGACCCACCTGACCGACCAGACCCAGATCGAGCCGCAGCCGCGGCAGCTCTCGCTGCTGGCGGAGGCGAGCTGACGACCTAGCCGTCATCCCGGGGCGATGCGAAGCATCGAACTATGGCGCGCATTTGCGCGCCTGAGGATCTCGACATGTTGCCTCAAACCTCTGGATTCCGGGTTCGGTCCTGCGGACCGCCCCGGAATGACGACCATGCGAGGGCTTGCCCCGGCCATCCACGCCTGTAAAACCCCGCCATGACCAAGCCCCTCGCCGACCGCATCGCTCTCGTCACCGGCGCCTCGCGCGGCATCGGTTTTGCCACGGCCGTCGCCCTCGCCAAGGCCGGCGCGCATATCGTTGCGACCGCGCGGACGCAAGGCGGGTTGGAAGAGCTCGACGACGAGATCCGGAAAGACGGCGGCAGCGCCACGCTGGTGCCGCTCAACCTCACCGATTCCGACGGCATCGCGCGGCTGGGCGCCGGCCTGCACGAACGCTACGGCAAGCTCGACATCCTCGTCGGCAATGCCGGCGTGCTCGGCCCCTCCTCGCCGATCGGCCATATCGAGCTGAAGGCCTTCACCGACGTCATGGCCATCAACGTCTCCGCCAACTTCCAGCTGATCCGCTGCATGGAGCCGCTGCTGAAGCAATCCGACGCGGGGCGCGCCGTGTTCATCACCTCGGGCGCCGCCAACAAGGCGACCGCCTATGTCAGCCCCTACGCCGCGTCCAAGGCCGCGCTGGAGACGCTGGCGCGCGCCTGGGCGCAGGAGACCGCGAACACGAAGTTGCGCGTCAATCTGTTCAACCCCGGTCCGGTCCGCACCCGCATGCGCGCCACCCTGATGCCGGGCGAAGATCCCGCGACGCTGGACACGGCCGAGCAGGTCGCCGAATTCATCGTGCCGATGTGCGCGCCTGGCTGGACAGAGACCGGCAAGTTCTACGACTACAAGACCCGCACGCTGATGAGCTTCCGCGCGCCGGCCTGATTGACTTGAGGCCCTCCCCGCGATTGACTGCCCGCGCTTAGGCGGCGGCAAGCCGCAAGCCAAAAAGGGAGGTCGCCATGGCGCCATGGCATCGCGCAAGCTTGACGCATGCGCTCGCAAACGTCTCTCACGCTATCTCCATCCTCATCGCAACCGCCGCGTTTCTGCTTCCGGGCACGGCAAGCGCCGGCGACGTCCCGACCTTCGCGGTCGACGCTTCCTGGCCAAAGCCGCTGCCGAACAACTGGATCCTCGGCCAGGTCGGCGGCATCACCGTCGATTGGCAGGGCCACATCTGGGTGATCCACCGCCCGCGCTCGCTCACCGACGACGAGAAAGGTGCAAGCCTCACTCCACCGCGCTCGAAATGCTGCGTCTCGGCGCCGCCCGTGCTCGAATTCGACACCGACGGCAATCTGCTGCGCTCGTGGGGCGGTTCGGGCGAAGGATATGAATGGGTCGGGCGCGAACACGGCATCGAGGTCGACGAGCGCGGCTTCGTCTGGGTCGGCGGCAATGCCGACAACGACAACGCGATCCTGAAATTCACGCTCGACGGCAAGTTCGTCGCCCAGATCGGCAAGATCGCGCCGAGCCTCGGCAGCAACGACACGACGCAGCTCGGCAAGCCCGCGGAGACCGCGATCGACAAGGAAGCCAACGAGATCTACGTCGCCGACGGCTACGGCAACCACCGCGTCATCGTGTTCGACGCGACCACGCTCGCCTACAAGCGGCACTGGGGCGCCTATGGCAACAAGCCTGATGACGCCAAGCAGGCAGCCTATGATCCCAAGGCGCCAATTGCCCAGCAGCTCGGCAACCCCGTCCACTGCGTGAAGCTCGCCAATGACGGCCTCGTCTACGTCTGCGACCGCATCAACAACCGCATCCAGGTGTTCAGGAAGGACGGCAGCTTCGTGAAGGAGTTTTTCTTCGAGAAGAACACGCTTGGCAACGGTGCGGTGTGGGACGTCGCGATCTGGCCCGATCCGAAGCAGACTTATCTGCTCAGCGCCGACGGCGAGAACAACGAGATTCGCATCATCAAGCGCGACGACGGCAGCGTGGTCGGCAGCTTCGGCCACAACGGCCGCAATGCCGGGCAATTCCACTGGGTGCATGCCATGGCGGTCGACGCCAAGGGTAACGTCTATACCGCCGAGGTCGATACCGGAAAGCGCATCCAGAAATTCAAGCTGACCTCGGCCGCGCTCAAATAGCGTCTCAACGCATTTTGCACAAAAGTTAACCGACGGATGACGCGACGACGATGGCGTCATCCGGCTTTAGGCGCATTGCAGCAGACCGCGGGACACGGTAGAGCCATCAGCCGGACCAAGGCCCCTCAAGAGAGCCGTCCGCATATTTGACAATGGAGGAAACCTTTTATGACGACGACGTTCGCGCGCCGCTATGCGGCCCTGCTCGCCTGTGCCGCTTTCGGTTTTGCCACATCCGCGTCCGCTCAGGACAAGACCGTCACGATCGGCGTGCTCAACGACATGTCCAGCCTCTACGCCGATATCGGCGGCCCCGGCGCGGTGACGGCGGTCGGAATGGCAGTGGAAGATTCCGGTCTCCGCGCCAAGGGCTGGAAGATCGACGTCATCAGCGGCGATCACCAGAACAAGCCCGACGTCGGCGTCAACATCGCGCGGCAGTGGATCGACACCCAGAAGGTCGATGTGATCGCCGACACGCCGAACTCCGGCGTTGCGCTTGCGGTCAGCAACGTCGCCAAGGAAAAGAACGTCGTCCTGCTCAACAATGGCGGCGCCAGCGCCGACCTCACCGGCAAGGCCTGCAACGCCAACACCATCTCCTACACCTACGACACCTACATGCTCGCCACCGGTACCGGCAAGGCGCTGACCAAGGCCGGCGGCGACAGCTGGTTCTTCCTGACCGCGGACTACGCCTTCGGTGCTGCGCTCGAGCGTGACACCAGCGCGGTCGTGACCGCGAACGGCGGCAAGGTGCTCGGCGGCGTCAAGCATCCGCTCAACACGTCGGACTTCTCGTCCTTCCTGCTCCAGGCGCAGAACTCGAAGGCCAAGATCGTCGGTCTTGCCAATGCCGGCGGCGACACCACCAACTCGATCAAGCAGGCGGCCGAGTTCGGCATCGTCGAGGGCGGCCAGAAGCTCGCTGCGCTCCTCCTGTTCATCAACGACGTCCACTCGCTCGGCCTGAAGACCGCCCACGGCCTCACCTTCACCGAATCCTTCTACTGGGACCTCAACGAGGGCACGCGCGCCTTTTCGAAGCGCTTCCAGGAGAAGGCCGCCAACAAGGCGATGCCGTCGATGACCCAGGCCGGCAATTATGCCGCCGTGCTGCATTACCTGAAGGCGCTCGAGGCCCTCGGCGGCAATCCGCATGACGGCGCCAAGGTCGTCGCCAAGATGAAAGAAATCCCGACCGACGATCCGTTGTTCGGCAAGGCTCCGCTCCGCGAGGACGGCCGCCGTATCATCCCGGCCTATCTGTTCGAGGTGAAGAAGCCGGAGGAATCGAAGGGCCCGTGGGACTATTACAAGCTGATCGCAACCATCTCGGCGGAAGACGCCGCCAAGCCGCTCAAGGACAGCGAGTGCCCGCTGGTGAAGAAGTGACCGCGTAGCGGTCGCGCACTGTCTCCGTAACACCATGCCCGGGGCTCGCCCCGGGCATTTGCGTTGTGTGCCATGGAAAATGCTGCCGCAGGGCGGGCAAAGCGACTTGTCCACCATAGCTCGAAAAGCGGAGGCGGAAGCGTGCCCCCCACCACTTCTTCGTTTCACGGACAGGTCGTGGGCACGGCGCTTACGCGCCTTTGCCCAATCTACGAGACTGTCTTCGTGGCAACGAGCGTCCGCATCGCGATCGCCACGCACACCACCATCAATACCGCCGCGAGCAAGAACGGCGCGCCGGGCAGATGCAGCGGCGTGCTGGCGCCGATGAAGTACGAAAACGTCAGCGTGAACAGGAATGGGCCGACCAGCTGCGACACGCTCTGCACGCTCGCGGTCGCACCCTGCAACTGGCCCTGCTGATCGGGCGTCACGAGCCGCGTCATCAGCGATTGCATAGCGGCGCCTGAAATGCCCCACAGTGACATCACGGGAATGCCGATCCAGAACAGCGGTCCGGTCGGCGCGGCGCCGAAGATCACAAAACCAAGCGCGCCGCTGCACAGCCCCATCACCAGCGCATTGCGCTCGCCGAGCACGCGCACGATCGGGCCGATGGCGAGCCCCTGCACCACCATGGCGCAGATGCCGACCATCGCCAGCGTCAATCCCACGGTCTTCGAATCCCAGCCATAGCGATAAGTCGCATAGAGCACGAAGGTCGAGGGCAGCACGACATGGGCGACCTGCGCGATGAAATTGACGACCGACAATCCCGCCAGCGCTGCGTTTGAGCGCAGCAAATGCAGCGCTCCGAGAGGATTGGCAGTTCGCCAGCGAAACGGCGCGCGCTTGTCGGGCGCCAGCGATTCCGGCAGCACGAACAGCCCATACAGCGCATTGGCAAGGCTCAATCCCGCCGAGGCCCAGAACGGCAGGCGCGGATCGATGTCGCCGAGCAGGCCGCCCAGCGCCGGACCGAGCACGAAGCCGGCGCCGAAGGCCGCGCCAATCCGTCCGAAGACCGCCGCGCGCCGCTCCGGCGGCGTAATATCGGCGATATAGGCAAAGGCAGTCGAAATGCTCGCCGAGGTAATGCCGGAGATCACGCGGCCGATGAACAGCCAGACCAGCGAGGGCGCCAGCGCCATCAGCACATAGTCAGCGGCAAGCCCGAAATTCGACAGCAGCACCACCGGCCGGCGTCCGAAGCGATCCGACAGCGCGCCCAGCACCGGCGAGAACACGAACTGCATCAGCGCCCAGGCGGTGCCGAACAGGCCGAAGATGCGGGCTGCATGCGCGGTGTCGTTGTCGACGAAGCTCTCGATCAGCTTCGGCAGGATCGGCATGATCACGCCGAGCGCGAGCATGTCGAGCAGGATGGTGACGAAGATGAAGGCGACCGCGCCGCGCCGGACCGGCGCAGCGCCTTGCGCCACCGCCTCGCCGGTCTCGCCGCTCACGACGGCCGCTTGCGCTTGTGAGCGAACGGATTGGCCTTCTCGCGCAGGGTGATGCGCACCGGCGTGCCCGGCAGATCGAAACTCTCGCGCATGGAATTGGTCAAATAGCGCAAATAGGATTGCGGCACCGCGTCCGCGCGCGAGCAGAACAGCACGAAGCTCGGCGGACGCGCCTTGTTCTGAGTGATGTAGTTCAGCTTCAGCCGGCGGCCGGACACGGCCGGCGGCGGATTGGCCTGGACCGCCTGCTCGAACCAGCGATTGAGCGCGGAAGTCGGCACGCGCCTGTTCCAGACCGCATAGGCGTCCTGGATCGCCTGCATCAGGCGATCGATGCCCTCACCCATCAGGCCCGACACTGCGACGATCGGCACGCCCTTGACCTGCGGTAGCCAGTGGTCGGCATCGCGGCGAAGAGTCGAGATGGCGCCGCCACCCTTGGTCTCCATCAGATCCCATTTGTTGACGGCGAGCACGATCGCGCGGCCCTCGCGCTCGATCAGATCGGCGATGCGCAAATCCTGCTCCTCGAAGCGGTTCTGCGTGTCCATCATCAGCACGACGACTTCGGCAAAGCGCACCGCGCGCAAGGCGTCAGCGACCGAGAGCTTTTCCAGCTTCTCCTCGATGCGCGAGCGGCGGCGCAGGCCCGCTGTATCGAACACGCGAAAATCGCGGCCCTTCCAGTTGATCTCGACCGCGATGGAATCGCGCGTGGTGCCGGCCTCCGGGCTGGTCAGCAGGCGCTCCTCGCCGAGCAGATGGTTGATCAGCGTCGACTTGCCGGCATTGGGGCGGCCGACGATGGCGACCCGAATGGGGCGCGTTGCAGCCTCCTCCTCGGTGAGCGGCGCGTCGTCCTCGTCCTCATCCTCGTCTTCTTCGACGGGCTCCGGCATCAGCTTGGCGAGCGCATCGTAGAGCTCGCCCATGCCCTCGCCATGCTCGGCCGAAATCTGGATGGGATCGCCGAGGCCGAGCGCAAAGGACTCCATCGCGCCGGCATCGCCATGCTTGCCTTCGCTCTTGTTGGCGACCAGCAGCACCGGCTTGTTCGCCTTGCGGGCGAAATCGGCGAAGGCGCGGTCGGTCGGCGTGAGACCGATGCGGGCATCGATGACGAAGAACAGGGCGTCCGCCTGCGCGATCGCGGTTTCCGTCTGCTCCTGCATCCGCGCCGTCAGCGAGCCCTTGGCGCCCTCATCGAGGCCGGCGGTATCGATGATGGTGAATTCGAGATCGCCAAGCCTGGCCTCGCCCTCACGGCGGTCGCGGGTGACGCCGGGCAGGTCATCGACCAACGCGAGCTTCTGCCCAACCAGGCGGTTGAACAGCGTCGACTTGCCGACATTGGGTCGGCCGATAATGGCAATCGAAAAGGACATTGGTCATTCGTGCGCCGCGGAGGCTGCGCCTGTCAATTCAATGAAAACATTAAAGCGCGATGAGCTTCGGATGAACCCCATCGCGCTTTAGCTTGTTTGAGCAAGATCTGTTCGGAAAACCGCGTCGCCCTTTGCGCTGGTGCGGCCCTCGGGGTCCGGATCATGCTCTAGCGGGAGAAGCTGCCGCTGGGCATCGGTGCCGGGAAGGCCCCCTGCGATTGCTGCTGCGTGGTCTGGGTCGGCTGCGCCTGCTGGACGGTCGGGTCCGGCGGTGGCGCAGTGGTGCGTTTGCGGACGATCTTCTGCTTCGGCGGCGGAGCGGCCGTGGGCGGCGCGGCCTCGGGCTGGGCCTCGCCATCGACTTCGCCGGCGGGCGCCTCGGCCGCGGCGGCCGGCTGCCTGGTCTGCTGTCCCGTCTTCCTGGCCTTCGCCCCCTTGGCCGGCTTTGCAGGCTCGGGCGGCTGCGGCTCCGCGGGCAGAGAGGCAACGGCAGGCGCGTTCGGGTCCGGCTGTTGCTGCTGGGCGCCCTTGTACATCTCCTTCGGCACGCCTTGCTCGAGGCCCGGGACGCCCTCCGGGAAGACCGGCTTGCGGTCGCCTGGCAGCTTCTTCTTGGTGTCGAGGAAGTCGAGCAGGTCGCTTGGATCGAAGCTGGAGCAGCCGCCCAGGACGCCCGTGAAGGCGATCAGGACGGCGGCTGCGATCAAGCGTGGCGTGCGGCGCATCTTGTATCTCGTCTCGCGTCAGAGGGCCCGAAGGTCAGCTCTTGGTCAGCTTTTGGCGACGGGCGGCAGCAGGGCCTGGAGCGCCTCGGCGCGCGAACGCAGGCCGGACGGGGTCTCGCCGTCCTCGGCGATCGCGTCGAGCCATTTGCGGGCTGCGGTCGCATCGTTGTTGCGCCAGGCCGACAGCGCCAGCATCTCGCGGGCGCTGTGGCGGAAGGTCGATTTGGGGGTGGCGGAAGACTCCAGCCGCTGCTGCATGTCGGCATAGGACGCACTGTCGACCAGCAGGCCGGCGGCGCGGATCTTCGCCAGATCCTGCCACTCGCCACCAACGCCGCGGTCGGCGGCGATGTCGTCATACATCTTGGCGGCGGCCTTGGGATCGCGGGCGGCAGCCTCGGCCGCAGCACGCAGCCGCGCCAGGGTGCGATATCCCGACGGAGCCTTGGCAGCGAGCTCCGTGAAGGCCGTCTCGGCCTCCGCGTGCTTGTCCTGCTCGGACAGCTCCGCGGCCTTCTCGAAAGCGGCGCCGGCCTCGGCGGCCTTCTGGGCCTCCAGATATTGGTAGCCGCGCCAGCCGCCGACGGCGGCCACGATCAGCACCATCAGGGCGATGAAGTAGACCGAATACCGATCCCACAGCTTCTTGAGCTGTTCGCGACGTACTTCCTCGTCGACTTCGTCAAATAATTCAGACACTTATGCTAATCCCATACCCGTCCGGGTGCGCGCGCCAAGGCGTTCGCGTCAGGAATCCCGTCCCCCGTGTGGCGGCGAGGTATCCTAACGATATGGCGGTGGCAAGGCAAAGCGAGCCCAATCAAGGCGTTAACCACCCGCAAGAGCCCGGAGCCGCCCGCCCGGCTCAAGCTCCCAACAGCTCCCGCAATTGCCGCTTCAACACCTTGCCATTGGCGTTGCGAGGCAACGGCTCGGGCGTGATCGCCATGGTTTCAGGCACCTTGTAGTCGGATAGGCGCTCGGCGCACCAGGCCCGCAATGCCGCGTCGGAGACCGGTGTGCGCGTCACCACCACGGCGTGAACCCGCTCACCCAGCACCGGGCAGGCTCTGGCAATGATCGCGCTCTCGATCACGGCGGGATGGCCGGCCAGCACGGATTCGACCTCGGCCGAATAGATCTTCAGGCCGCCGCGGTTGATCATGTCCTTCTGGCGATCGAACACGCGGACGAAGCCCTCGGCATCGACCGAGCCGAGATCGCCGGAGTGCCAGAATCCGGCGGTGAAGTTTTCGGCGGTGGCCTTCGGGTTGTTCCAATAGCCCTTGATGACGGAGGCGCTCCGGATCCAGAGCTCGCCGATCTCGCCGGGCGGCTGCTCGCGGCCGTCAGCTCCCATCGCGACGATGCGCGCGCCGGGACACGGCAGGCCGACGCTGTCGATATGGCTCGCGGTCAATTCGCCCGGCATGATGGTCGAGGGCGACGTCGTCTCGGTCGCGCCGTAGCAGTTCATCAGCTTCAGGCCGGGAATGGTCGCCTTCAGCTTCTCGATGGTCGCGACCGGCATCGGCGCGCCGCCAAAGCCACCGATGCGCCAGCTCTTGAGATCATAGCTGTCGAAATCCGGCTGAAGCAGGCAGAGATTGTACATCGCCGGCACCATCACCGTGTAGGTGACGCGCTCGCGCGCGGCGAGCTTGAGGTAATCGGCCGCCTTGAACTCCGGCATGATGATCAGCGCGCCGCCGCAACGGATCATGGTCGTGATGTTGGCGACGACGCCGGTGACATGACCGAGCGGCACCGCTGCGATCGAGCGGTCGGCCTCCGTCAATTTCAGGCAGGACGCGAACACCATCGAGGAGTGGACGATGTTGCAATGGGCCAGCATCGCGCCCTTCGGCTTGCCCGTCGTGCCCGAGGTGTAGAGGATCATCGCGGTGTCCTCCTCGCCGACCTCGACGGGCGCCGGGGCTGGTGCGTTGTCGGCGAGCGCCGCAAAACGCGAGAGAGCCGGATCGCTGTCGATGGCGATGCGGTGGAGTACATCCGGCACATCGCTCGTATCGGGCAGCCGTTCGGTGAGTGCGGCTTCATGGATCAGAATCTTGGCGCCGCAATCGGCCAGCACATAGGCGATCTCCGGCTTCTGCTGGCGCGTGCTGAGCAGCACCGTGACCAGCCCTTCATGCGCGGCCGCGAACAGCAGCAGCGGAAATTCGATGCGGTTGCCGAGCAGGATCGCGACGCGATCGCCGCGCTGGAGGCCGAGCCTGCGAAAGCCCGACGCGATCCGCGCGGCCTGCTCCGCGGCCTGCCGCCAGCTCAGGCGGACGTCGCCGCAAATCAATGCTTCGCCGTCAGCATTGCGGGCACAGGCGTCCGCGATCATCGCCCATAGGCTCGCCGGCCGCTCAACGAACGCCGGGACCACACGATCGCCAAAGCGCGCCTCGAGCCGCATCGGCGGGATCTGAGATTGCGACCAGTCCATCGGAACGCCTCGGCTTGTTGCTCTTGTTGTCTTCCGCACGGATTTGCGGATCGCGTCTTGCGCGGATCGGCTAGCCACCCATGACGGGAACACCGATCACGACAGGATGGAATGCAAACGCCAGCGCCAGATAAGCGACGATGCCGACCGCGACCGCGATCAGATCGTTGGTGACCCCGCCCACCGGAATCGGCGGGCCGCCGGCGTCCTTGCGGTGCTTCAGCGAAATCCGATCGTACACTCCCCAGCCGAGGAACGAGCCGAACAGGATGATCGAGCCCAGATCGCCATTGGCGAGCAGATGCGCAGCCGCCCACAGCTTGATGCCGGCGAGCATCGGATGCTTCAGCGTCGCATAGATGCGCCCGCGCAGATAGGAAGCGACCACCAAAATCACGGCGGGCAGCATCAAGGCGAGCGTGATGTGCTTCAGCGCCTTCGGCGGATACCAGACATCGATCCAGCCGGTCGCTCGATAATGTGCAAAGCCCCAGACGATCAGCGCCAGTCCCGCAAGCGAGACCACGGAATAGACGATCTTGTAGGTCCCCTCGCCCAACCTTGCGATCGCCTGCGCGCGCGCATCGCGTTTCGTCGTGAAAACATGGGCGGCGAAAAACAACACCAGCCCCAGGATCATGACCAGCAGACCCACGACATCCTCCCCTCAAGCAGCCCCCGCCTCTGAGGTATCATCGATTGGATGCTTGTCGCAACTCTCACCCCTCATGGTGCGGAGATAGAGCTGTGCTACTTGCTCAGCTCCCGATTGTCCACGTAGCGGATCGCGATCGGCCGCCCGGCCAATGCGCCGCCGAGGCCGCTGGTGAACTTCAACGGGAGGCAGGCCTTCAGCGATGAATTGATCGCATTGAGATAGGCTGTCCGCGTGTCAGCCGGGACGCCCGCGGTCGCGTAGGTCAGGCGCGGCGGGCCGATCAGGCCGCCCGCCTTGTTGAAGCTGAAGCGCACCGCCATCTGCATGCCCGCCCGCGCATTGTCCGATGGTGGCGACCAGCAGGTGCGCAACTCGGCAAAGAGGTCGCCGATCGTGTCGAGATCGTGGTCGGGCCTCTGGTATTTGGCGCGGTCGGCTTCCGCCGGAACGCTCTCGATCGTGAGCTGGAGGTTCTGGCCATAGGGATAGTCGATCTCGGGAATGCAGGGGCCGGGCTCAAGCGGGCTGCAATAAGACGGCGTGCAGGGACGATTGTCGAGTACGCTGCACGGCTCGTGCGCAAAAGGGATCGGATTGATCTGCCGGCGCTGCGCGTCGGCGGCAACGATCGAGATCGCCAGCAGGATGAGAACGAGAATGCCGCGCCACATGATGCGAGCTCGCAAGATCATATGGCTGGAACGTGGCACTGACTCCGACAACGTCAAGCCTGTGAACGTTCACATGCTCGCGTTCGAGGGGCTGGGGCGGCGCCCTACCCTTTCTTCTTGACGTCCTTGACGTTGGTGAACGCGATGCCCTCGGCACGTTCCCTGGTGTAACCGAGATAGAACTCGTTCCGGGCGAGATAGACGGGATCGCCGTCGACATCGTCGGCGATGCTCGACGTGTTGGCGGCAATGAAGGTGTCGAGCTTCTTGCGATCTTCGGAGGAAACCCAGCGCGCGAGTTGGAACTCGCTGACCTCGAACTCGACCGGCAGCGAATATTCCGCCTCGAGCCGCGCCTTCAGCACGTCGAGCTGGAGCGCGCCGACCACGCCGACCAGTGCGGGCGCACCGTCGCGCGGGCGGAACACCTGCACCACGCCCTCTTCCGACATCTGCTGAAGCGCTTCCTTCAGCTTCTTGGCCTTCATCGCGTCGGTGAGACGGACGCGGCGGACGATTTCGGGCGCGAAACTGGGGACGCCGACGAAGTTGAAATCCTCGCCCTCGGTCAGCGTATCGCCGATGCGCAGCGCCCCGTGATTGGGGATGCCGACGACGTCGCCGGCAAAGGCCTCATCCGCCACCGAACGGTCCTGCGCGAAGAAGAATTGCGGGCTCGACAGCGGCATGCTCTTGCCGGTGCGCACGAGCTTCGCCTTCATGCCGCGGCTGAGCTTGCCGGAGCAGAGCCGCGCAAAGGCGATGCGGTCGCGGTGGTTCGGATCCATATTCGCCTGGATCTTGAACACAAAGGCGCTCATGCGCGGATCGGTCGCCTCGACCCTGCGCTGGTCGCTGTCCTGCGCGCGCGGCTCGGGCGCGAACTTGCCGAGGCCTTCGAGGAGATCGCCGACGCCGAAATTGCGCAGCGCGCTGCCGAAATAGACCGGCGTCAGATGGCCCTCGCGAAACGCTTCGAGCTCGAACGGTTTTGAGGCCTCGGTGACGAGCTCGAGCTCGTCCTTGACAGCGGAGGCGTCGAGATTGGCGTTGAGCCTGGCGAGCTCGGCGATTTCGATCTGCTGCGCCGCGCCGGTCTTGGCGCCGCCGCCTTCGAGCAGGCGCACGCCGCCGTTGATGACGTCATAGGTGCCGAGAAAGTCGCGGCCGCGGCCGACCGGCCAGGTCATCGGCGTGGTGTCGAGCGCCAGCGTCTTCTCGATCTCGTCGAGCAGCTCGAAAACGTCGCGGCTCTCGCGGTCCATCTTGTTGATGAAGGTGATGATCGGGATGTCCCGAAGACGGCACACCTCGAACAGCTTTCGGGTGCGCGCCTCGATGCCCTTGGCGGCGTCGATCACCATGACCGCGGAGTCCACCGCCGTCAGCGTGCGATAGGTATCTTCCGAGAAGTCCTCATGGCCCGGCGTGTCCAGGAGGTTGAACACGAGGCCTTCGAACTCGAACGTCATCACCGAGGTCACGACCGAGATGCCGCGCTCGCGCTCGATCTTCATCCAGTCCGAGCGCGTGTTGCGCCGCTCGCCCTTGGCCTTGACCTGGCCGGCGAGATTGATGGCGCCTCCGAACAGCAGCAGCTTTTCGGTCAGGGTGGTCTTGCCGGCGTCCGGATGCGAGATGATCGCAAAGGTCCGCCGCCGCGACACTTCAGCGGCAAGCGGGGAACGGGCCGGCGATTCGGCTGTGGCGGCGATGTCGGACATGGCGGCAGCGTTTGGCAGGGAAAATGGGGCTGATCAAGCCTGATCTGGTGATTGCGGAGCCCTTCAGCCAGCCCCATATCGCCTTTCGGGAGGGACGGCCCTCCTTTTCATCAATCATTGCCCGCGGGGACGGCCCTGCCTTGAATGGAGGGTCGTCATGGCCTGGAGCATCCTGTTCGTCGCCGGTCTTCTCGAAATCACCTGGGCGATCGGCCTGAAATACACCGAGGGTTTTACCAGGCTTGTTCCGTCGGTCATCACGCTCGCGGCCATGGCCGGCAGCGTCATCCTGCTCGGAATAGCGCTCAAATCACTGCCTGTCGGAACCGCCTATGCGGTCTGGACCGGCATCGGCGCGGTCGGGACCGCCGCGCTGGGCATCATCCTGTTCGGCGAGCCGGCCAACGCCTTCCGCCTCGCCAGCATCGCCCTGATCGTCGCCGGCATTGCGGGGCTGAAGTTCGTTACCTGACGAAGATCTGGACCGCCCACCAGCTCAGCGCCGCGACGATGGCCGAAGCCGGGATCGTGATCACCCAGGCATAGACGATGGAGCTGGCGACGTTCCAGCGCACCGCCGAGACGCGGCGGGCCGCGCCGACGCCGACGATCGCACCGGTGATGGTGTGGGTGGTCGAGACGGGAACGCCGAGGAAGGTCGCCATGAACAGGGTCACGGCCCCGCCGGTCTCGGCGCAGAAGCCCTGCATTGGCGTCAATTTCGTGATGCGCAGGCCCATGGTGCGAACGATGCGCCAGCCGCCCATCAGCGTGCCCAGCGCCATCGCCGCCTGGCAGGACAGCACCACCCAGAACGGCACCGAGAACTCGCCGCCGAGATGGCCCTGCGAATACAGCAGCACGGCGATGATGCCCATGGTCTTCTGCGCATCGTTGCCGCCGTGTCCGAGCGAATAGAGCGAGGCGGAGGCGAATTGCAGGATGCGGAAGGCGCGATCGACCGCGAACGGCGTCGAGCGCACCGAGAGCCAGGACACGATCGCCACCAGCATCATCGCGAGCAGGAACCCCACCAGCGGCGACAGCACGATCGCCAGCACGGCTTTTGTCAATCCACTCCACACCGCCGCCGAGATTCCCGCCTTGGCCATGCCGCCGCCGACGAGCCCGCCGATCAGCGCGTGCGAGGAGGAGGACGGGATGCCGAGCGCCCAGGTTACGAGATTCCAGACGATGGCGCCGACGAGGGCCGCGAAGATCACGTGGGCGTCGACGATCGCGGGATCGATGATGCCGGTGCCGATGGTCTGGGCGACGTGGAGGCCGAATACCATGAAGGCGACGAAATTGAAGAAGGCGGCCCAGAACACCGCGAATTGCGGCCGCAGCACGCGGGTCGAGACGATGGTCGCGATCGAATTCGCGGCGTCGTGCAGGCCGTTCAGGAAATCGAACAGCAGCGCGACGGCGATCAGTCCGACCAGGACGGGAAGACCCAACGCAGCATCCACGGCGCGGCCCTGCCTTAAAGTTTGCGCATGATCTGAGCGGAAAACCGCTGCACACTTTTCCGGATCATGCGCTACACCTGTTCGATAACGATGCTGTTGATCTCGTTCGCGACGTCGTCGAAGCGATCGGCGACCTTTTCGAGGTGGTCGTAGATCTCGACGCCGACGATGAAATCCATCGCGTTGCCGTCGCGGTGCTTGAGAAACAGCTCCTTCATCCCGATGTCATGGAGATCGTCGACGCGGCCCTCGAGCTTGCCTAGCTCTTCCGTGATTGCGGTCAGCATGGCGACGTTCTTGCCGATCTGCTGCATCAACGGCAGCGCGCGGCCGACCAGATTGGCGCATTCGATCAGCAGCGCACCGATCTCGCGCATCGGCGGCTCGAAGGTGCGGACCTCGAACAGCATCACCGCCTTGGCGGTCTGCTGCATCTGGTCGATGGCGTCGTCCATCGAGGTGATGAGGTTCTTGATGTCGCCGCGGTCGAACGGGGTGATGAAGGTGCGGCGCACCGCCGTCAGCACCTCGCGCGTGATGTTGTCGGCGTCGTTCTCGAACTGGTTGACGCGCTGGCAGTAGACCGGCGTCTCCTCGCCCCCGTTCAGCATGCCCTGGAGCGCGATCGAGCCCTGAATCACGGTCTGGGCATGGCGGTCGAACAGGTCGAAAAACCGTTCTTCCTTGGGCAGGAAAGCGCGAAACCATCGCATCATGGGAAGTGGCTACCGGTTGGAAATGGCCCGGCCCGAGAGCCGTCACAAAACTGTCATAGACCATTTCCGCTCCGCGCGCGTGTCATCTCACGCCCGCGGAGCCAGATCATCCACCGGATTCGCACACCAATGAAATTGGCGTAATATCAATAACTTAGAGTGAACGTCGGAAGTAATGGGCGATTTCGCCGATGACGCCGCGGCGGAAGGTGAGCACGCAGATTACGAAGATCGAGCCCTGGATCACCGTCACCCACTGGCCAAACCCTGCCAGATATTGCTGCATGGCGATGATCGCGAAAGCGCCGACCACGGGGCCGAAGATGGTGCCGAGACCGCCCACCAGCGTCATCAGCACGACCTCGCCGGACATCGACCAGTGCACGTCGGTGAGCGAGGCGTTCTGCGCCACGAACACTTTCAGCGATCCGGCAAAGCCGGCCAGCGTGCCTGAGAGGATGAAGGCTACGAATTTGTACTGGTCGGTCCGGTAGCCCAGCGAGATCGCGCGCGGCTCGTTCTCGCGGATCGCCTTCAGGACTTCGCCGAACGGCGAGTTGATGATGCGGTAGATCAGCAGGAAGCCGGCGAGGAAGCCGACCAGCACGACGTAGTACAGCACGGTCGGCTTCGACAGATCGAACACGCCGAACATGTGGCCCTGTGGGATGCCCTGGATACCATCCTCGCCATGGGTGAATGGCGCCTGGAGGTAGACGAAATACAGCAGCTGCGACAGCGCCAGCGTGATCATCGAGAAATAGATGCCCTGGCGGCGGATCGAGATGTAGCCGGTCACGATCGAGAGGACGAAAGCCCCGGCGACGCCCACCAGAATGCCGAGCTCGGGCGGCAGCCCCCACACCTTCAGCGCATGCGCGCTGCAATAGCCGGCGGTGCCTAAGAACATCGCGTGGCCGAACGACAGCAGGCCGCCATAGCCGATCAGGAGATTGAAGGCACAGGCAAGCAGCGCGAAGCACAGCGCCTGCATCACGAAGAACGGGTAGATGCCGCTGAATGGCACCGAGGCCAGGAGCAGTGCCATCACCACGAAGACGATCATCTCGTCGCGCATCGCGCGCGGGGTTACCGGCAGCGTGTCGTCCGTCAAGGCTGTCATATCAGGCCGCCCTTCCCGTCAATCCCGTTGGCTTCACCAAGAGCACCAGCACCATCAGCACGAACACGACGGTGTTGGAGGCCTC
>Ga0065165_1001522_pt1 | contig 24416 bp, 22 predicted proteins | sample AraplaMF_Cvi_mMF_FD_63813 | JGI IMG/M metagenome (GOLD analysis project Ga0065165, IMG submission 63813) | Arabidopsis root microbial communities from the University of North Carolina, USA - plate scrape MF_Cvi_mMF (version 2) (version 3) | ecosystem: Host-associated > Plants > Roots >... | reverse complement strand
CATACAAACTAAACATCCATTAAATATGAAACGAGGCATTAAAACCACTGCTTTAAGTTATCATCAGTCACTACGTATATTTCCATTAATCTTTTTTCAATAACGAGATCAATACCATATTTAAATAAAGCCTTTTTAACCGCATAAAAATCACTCATATCAACGTTCAACTCCAAATTAATAATAGATGTAATTCCCGTCTCATCGAAAACAAATCTCACATCATTACTTTTCAAATAATAATCCAAACTACTTGTTAGCTTATCAAATGACTGCGATCTTAACACTAAATAGTAATTATTTCGATCAAACGAACTAACAGCTGTCTTACGGAATAGCTTATCATTACCTCGACCTTTTAATATCGCACAGTCAACCATTCGAGTCTCTTGCTTGACTGTGTATCCAAATATGTTTTTCAAGTCAGATTGCATTTTTACACGGAGTGAATCACTCTGGGAAATTGACGTAATCAGTTCATAGCAAAACAAATTAGAACTATCCCTTTTTGTAGATGACGGATGAAAAAAATCCTTATCATCAACCTCAATCAAAATTTCGTATATTGATGGCAACTTATAAGCATAAGAATACATAAATGATAAAGGAAGATTTATAAGTCTTATACCATTACCAGTAGTTGACTCATATGGCTGTGACGCCAAGCCTTTAATATATCTACTCATAACCGAACTCATAAACAAATCAATCCGACTATTAAGCCCAGGACTGATATAGGAATGAAGAAAATCATCCGGAAGACGCTCATTCCTTTTTATAGATCTCGAAGCACCAATTTTTTTTCCAGACAAAGCCAAGCGAATATTGTCTTCCGTCAAGAACTCCTTACCCGTTGTTATACCGACGATTTCACCATGAAAAATCCAAACATATTGACCTGACCACTGATTGGATTTATCGACAAAATACTTATAAAGTACAGTATCAATAGCTGTTGGCAAAACGTAATCTCTCTGCTTTTTTAGTCTATTAAAAAACTTTTGAACCTTATCTTTATCCTCCCACGTTACAGGAAGAAACTGAACTCTACCATCAAATTTTCTCTGCAAAGAATCTAATTTAGGGAATGCTTTTACACAGGGAACACAATAAGTTGCCCAAAAATCAAGAACAAGTAACTTGTCATGATAATCAGAAACATTTATTGACTTCCCGGGGAAGTTAATAACTTCTGAAAGTGTAACATTAGGAGCCTTATCACCGACATTAAGCAATGATTGTGAATTCACAATCGGTGAATGCAAAAAAACAAAAAATATCGCAAATAGATTTTTCATACACAAAAAATTAATACCCATCATTTTGCGGATTCAACTTAGGATCTGCATTTAGTTCATTTAGCGGAATTGGATACAAATCATCCGTCTTCTGATAAGTGCCTTTAATCTGCGACAAAATATCAACCGATTCCCCTGATCTTTTTAAATCAAACCACCGATGACCAAACTCTGTAAACAACTCAAATTTTCGCTCACGATAAATAAGTTTTAGTAAATCCGCTGTATCATCCAGGACACCTGAATCCACAAGTAGATCTACCCCAGCTCGTTTGCGTAAGATGTCAAGATCTGCGACTGCGCCTTGAAAATTAGAAAGATTAGCCCTAGATTCGGCACGTATAAGATATTGCTCAGCTAATCTAAAAATAACTAACGCTTCCGTAATCGGGGGCATAGGCACGCCCGATTTTATCTTATACTTATACGGATAATAATAGCGCAAACCAGACTCCTCGTATACACCGACCCACTTAACCTTCCTTTGATCACCTTCATCAAAATCATCAACAAAAGTCGGACTCAAAGAAAACCTAGACGGAACAGCGCTTAATATAAAAGTTTCCCCATCCGTTGTATTAACACCCATATCATAAACAGATTTAAGCTGCCATATAGCCTCCTTACTATTAACCAAAAAAACATCGTCTAAATCATCTGCTAGATTAAACAAATCAGCACGATTAATAATCTCAGTTGCGTACTTTTCAGCATTACTCCAGTCACCCAAATACAAATAAACTCTCGCTAGCAACGCCTTTGCGGCCCAAACATTTGGACGCCCCCTATCCCCATTAAAAAAGCTATAATCATCATACAACAGCTCCTCAGCAACCACTAAATCCTGAACCACACTGCTATACACCATCGAAACATCAACCTTATGCAGATTCAAATTAATCCGGTAATCTATTGTCGTCACAAGCGGAACCCGGCCCCAATAATTAACTAAATAAAAATTCGATAGGGCCCTAATAAAATGAGCTTCTCCAATCAGCTGCCTTTTAACTGATAAGTCAAAACCAGAAGCTTTTTCTAAGCCTTCAATTATGGAATTCGCAGAATACACATATGAAAATAATTCAGACCAAAGCCCCAAAACACTTGGATTTTGAGAAGTCAATGCGTTATTATAATATTCAACCAGCTCAACCTGCGAGTGCAATCTCAATTCATCTGCATACAAACCGTTTGTCACAGAAATCCCAGTCAACGCACCTTTATTAAACATATCAATATAATTACCAACCACTACAGATGTTGCGGTCGACTCGTTACTAAAAACAATTTGCGTGGACGTCTGAGTAGCTGGAGGATCCAACGACACAAAACTCTCACACGACAAACACAAAGAGAGTGCAATTAAAAAAAAACCAATAACTAAATATCTCATATATTCAGGTTTACAATTTAAAGACCTATTTGCATACCAACAGTAAACACCTGTAATGGTGGTAATGAGAATCCTCGACTTTCGGGATCCAGACCTACATACTTCGTAATTGTTAATAAATTCTGGGCTTGGGCATATGCCCGAAACGAATCTAACTTAATACGCCGGAGAAAATCTGAAGATATCTTATAAGAAAGAGATATATTTTTAAGACGAATAAAAGATGCATCAACTATAGCTGCGTCACTTGACGAAAAATCATAAAAGGCAAAATAAGTTGCGTCGTATGTTGGAGAATACCGCTGAACATTGGAACTCTCACCGCTATTCGACCATCTCGCCAAAATATTTGTTGGCTGATTTCCATACAAACCAGGCATTGAAAAGTACCGAATATAGCTCCAAGCTGTCTGCCTTACAAACTGAACTAAAAATGAAAGTTCAAATCCGCGATAAATAAAGGAATTCTGAAGCCCGCCATAATAATCCTGTCCTACTTCCTTAAGAAATCTTGTATCATTTTGATACGAAACACTACCATCGTCATCAAAATCCTTAAAATTATACAATCCGGTTTCAGGATTAACTCCTAAAGAATGATAAACCTTTTTAACAAAAGTCGATTTACCCACATCATAAGTATTGACATAGGAGGAGAACTTCAGACCTGGAAAATCGACGATAGTGTTTCTTGGAATTGTCATATTGAAGCTAGTATTCCAGGTTAATTTATCATTAGAAATTACATTATAATTAACTTCAAATTCCCAACCTGAATTCCTAACTGTCGCCGGTAAATTATTTTGAACACTCGAAAATCCAGTTAAACTAGGCAACGTATATCCTAATAATTGATTAGATGATTGGTTCCTGTAATAGCTGACAGATAGCGCAACCCTATTCTGAAAGAAACCTAGCTCAAGGGCTCCCTCTAACTTTTTATTAGTTTCCCAACTATAATCAGGATTAGGCATACGCGAAGCCGTCAGCCCCTTTACTCCCATATATGAGTTCGACATATACGTGTATGAATCCAAATACCCGTAATCACCTATTTGATCATTTCCCGTAATACCGTAACTACCCCGTATTTTCCCCATGCTTAAAAAGGACTGAAAAAGACGAGCAAAAACCTCATCTGAGAAAATCCACGCCGCTCCTATCGCTCCAAAATTACCAAACCTTCGATCTGGACCAAACCTACTTGATCCATCCCTTCTCGCTGTCGCATTCAAAATGTATCTATCTCGGTATACGTAATTTGCTCTAGCAAAAAAAGCAGTATATCTATATTTCGAATAAGTATACTCTGACACAGTGTATCGACCAGCCGCCGCAGGGTTCTCCAAAGCACTATCATCCTGAAATCCTTCTGCTACTGCAAGTTTTTGCCGGCTCACCTTCTGCTGCCAAGTCCCCCCCAATAGCGCTGTTAATCGACCATTATTACCTACCTTCGAAAACTCAAGTTGCGGTTCTACGATCCAATTATCTGTGGTTGCTTCTTGAAACTCAGAATACCCTTGAGTTATGCCAGAAGAGGGAGAAAATGCCTTAACAGGAACTGCTTTAGTATTCTCAAATCTAATAATATTATACCCACCATTAGCCTTAAGAACCAAGCCCTTTAATAGCTGATAGTCAAATTGTATATTATTCACATTATTAGATGTTGTGGATTTATTACTTATTAAAAGCGCAGCTAAGGGATTCGGTGTTTGAGTATTTTCCCAATTCAAGTCTCCATTTTCATCAACTAACAGCGGCGAATTCGGAGCCATTGTCAACGCAGGACCAGTAAAGTCAGCACCAGGCAGCCCACTTAAATCAACAACATAACTTGAGACAACAGAAAACTTAAGCCTATCATTTAATGATCGATTACTTAAATTAAAGTGAAATGACCCACGTTGAAAATCATTATCTCCGGGAAATACAGTAGATTCCCTATAATATCCACCACTTACTATAAATTGTGTCTGCGAACTCCCTCCTGATAAAGAAACTTGTGCATTATTAATCCTTGAAGTTCCTCCTATCAACTCGTTTTGCCAATCTGTATCTCTCTGTCCTCCCCAGCGACCATTTACATCATACTCAAAATCAGCCGGAGTCATTTGCACATTATTAAAAGCCTCGTTACGCATTTCAAGGTATTGATCCGTATTTAACAAATTCATCTTTCGAGAAACACGTCCCCATCCTTGATAGTAATTTGCATCCAATTTTGTCCTACCAGATCTCCCTTTTTTTGTATTTATAAGCACAACACCGTTAGCTCCGCGAGACCCATAAATAGCCGTAGCATCAGCATCTTTCAAAATTGATATACTCTCTATATCAGACGGATTAATATTATTAAGAGGATTTCCATAATTTGTCATCGAACTAACACGTTTACTTTCGAGGGTTTGAGACGAATACGGGACACCGTCAATAACATAGAGTGGCAAATTCCCATTATTAACAAAATTACTTCTGAGACTATTTTGCCCACGAACTAGGATATCGAATCCACTTCCGGGCAATCCAGTATTTTGCGAAATGTAGACACCGCTTAATCGGCCCTGCATCGCTTGCATTGGACTGTATACTGGCTGCCCTTCTATATCAGCCGCCTTGATACTAACAATATTTCCGGTCCTTTCCTTTTCTGTAACCTTCCAATATCCCGCATCAACAACCTCAACAACCTTCAACGCAGCCACGTCCAACTCCAGCGCCATATTCACTATCGTTCTCGCTCCCACTTCCACTTCCATTGTCTTATATCCGATGAACGAGAATATTAACACATCATTCGCCTCGGCCAAGATTGCATACCCCCCTTCCCCATCCGTTGTAGTGCCAGTTGTAGTGCCTTTAATCACTATATTCACCCCCGCCATCGCCAGTCCATCCTTATCCGTCACCTTACCTTTAACGAGCGATGCGCTCAAAACCGGTGATACAACAGCCGGTGCCGTAGAAGCAGCAGCGTTCTCTTTCTTCTCACTCAACACCACATACCGCCCATTCTGCTCGTAGCGTAGGGTTGTGCCTCCTAGGGCTAAGTCTAACGTTTCCTTTATGGTACGTTTGGCTTTACTCAGCGATACTAGGCCGTACTTATTCAACTGCTCGGGTAAGTAGATGAAGCGCAGGGTGCTTTGGTCTTCGATCTTTTTGACCAGGGCGACGAGATTGTCGTTTTCAAGTTCGATGGTGACGGTTTCTTTGTCGATGGTTTGGCCGTTGATGGAGTGGGCCAGGAGCTGGATGCTGGAGGCGAGTAAGATTGAATATGCCAGAGAGATTCGCATGAGCCAGGTTTTTACCCCGCCTTCGCTGAGGCAGCTACGACGGGCGTGGCGGGAGATGTTGGCAGTAGGTGGAGGCGGCGCTATGGGGCATGGCGGAGCCTGTACTACCAACCCCCTCCCGGGATTTAGTAGAGAAAAATTCATACCTTAGAGTTTGTTTTTTAAATGGTCCGTTAAAAGTCTTTTAAAAAGCAAATCATCGAGTCGTCCAGCTGCAACTGGACGACTCTTTTGCTTTGTGCACACTGCACGCACGGCACGGTGTACACTTCGCAGGCATGATACTATCCGCTCAGGGTGACGGTGAAGTAGTAGAGAGTTTTCATAGGTTATGTTTAGTATTTAGGTCGCTGTTATCTATCCACGTCAGCAGCCGGTGCCTTTGATGTGGATGGTGCCATAGCCTCGCTCGTACTCCAGGTGAAGTAAGGAGCCCATCAGCATTAGGACCGTGTCCAGCGATTCGTTGTTAAAGAATGTAGCGTGGATTCGGCATGTGCGTAAGGCCGGGTTGGCGATCGTGAATTTTATATGATACTTGTCGCCGAGGATGCGTGTGGCTTCTTCGAGGGGGATGTCGTTGAGGATGACGAATTCGTCCATCCAGTGTGTGGCGGTGGTAGCGACGACTTCTTGTTTCTGGATACTGCCCTTGGCCGCAGCAGTAGCCTGCTGGTTGGGGCTGAGGGTTTCGTAATGGCCCTTGGGATCTGCTACTTCTACGCGCCCGCGGGTTACGGTTACGGTAGTGCTGGCGTTGTTGGTATTGATGTTAAAGGCGGTGCCGAGAACAGTAGTAGTAAGGGTTCCGGCTTTTACAATGAAGGGATGTTTGGTGTCGTGGGCGACGTCGAAGTAGCCTTCGCCGTTGAGGGTCACGGCGCGGATGGTGTCGCCGAAGTTGGAGGTATAGGTTAGTGTGCTTCCAGCGTTGAGAACTACGGTGCTACCGTCGGGCAGGGTCACCAGTTGTTTGTCCTTATATTCAAAAGTTGTGGCCAGCGGCGTGGCGGGCGACTGTTTTACGTACAGCCAGATACCGCTTGCTACCGCGATCACTACCGCAGCTGCAGCAGCAAGCCACCAGGATGAAAACGTCTTTGACGTGGAGGGCGATTCCACCTGGGGCTGCGTTCTTTGCATGTAGCCCGCACGGAGTTTATCGAGTACACGGTTGTAGCGTGTGGGGTCCATGTGGACGTCGTCGGGGTTCTGGTTGAGCATGCGGGAGACGAACTGGAGTCGGTCGTCGTAGTCGCCGGAGTTGATGAGGTGCATGAGCTGCGCGAGTTCTTCGGGAGTTTCGCGTCCGTCGAGGTAACGGTTAAGGAGTTCGTCGAAATCGTGTGTATACTCGTTGTTCATGCTTCAAAATATGCTTTTGCTGTTTAGAATCATTTCAAAATGTTTGAGAATGATTTAAGAGAAAAGCTTGTGTTTTATTAGCATGATTAGGATTTGGGGAAATGGATTACAGGCAATGTTAAGTTTATTTTAAACAGGATGAGCGGAGGATTGACATGATGATCAAGATAAATGCGGGTGTCTGAACAAGATTCGTGAGATTAGAGGATTATCAGGATTAGGATTTTAAAATGCAGATTAGTGGATTTAGAGTGTCGGACAAGTTGGAAGTGCTGCGAACACACTGAATTCCGCAATGTACATTAGCTTAGATTTACCTAACAAACAATAATTATGTAACTTGGTAGTACTGATGGTAACTGATTTTGCTTTGAAATCATTTCGGTGTAATTAAACCTAACACAAACTTATGACACGCTTAATCGGCTATACACTAGGAGCTATTTCCGGTTTAGTATTACTGGGATCGGTCGGAGCACTTATATTTCAGTTATTTATCGAAACTGGAAGCGAGTCCAATGACGGAGAGGCTTTAATGATAAAGTTATTAATAATAACCCTCTCTCTTGCCATATTTTATTACACCTACCATACAGGGTTTGGAAAATCACGGCTAGAAAAAGTCAAAGAAGAATTAGAGATTATAAAAACAAGGATCGAAATAGAAAAGGTAAAGAATACCTAACGATAACCCACATCTTCAGGGCATTCATTGCATACACTACCAAATGCTTTTTCTGCGGCCTCTTCAGCATACGTACTAGCTGACGCCGCATAATCAACAGCCTCATCCACCTTGCTTTCAATTTCCGAAAGACGATGATTCATTTTCTTATTCTGAAAAAGAATTACTAAAATCAAAATGCATAATAGAATAATAATAACATTAAGCTTATCAAATTTCATAACTTAATAATTAACAAAGTCAAACCTCTGCTATCCACGCGATGAATAGAACAGGCACCGACGATATATGCTTCCGCAAAAAATGCAACGTGCGCGTTATGTGAACATGCACGGTATTGGGCGATATGTCCATGCGTTCGGCGGCTTCTTTGTAGCTGAGGCCTTCGAGTTTTACGAGTTCGAAGGCTTTCTTGCCGGATGGGGGGAGGCGCTTGAGGAGATCGTTGAGTTTTTGGTTGGTTTGGGTGTCGATGGTGGAGAGGTCGTTGGACTCGGCAGCGTCGATGAGGCGTACGTATTCGCGCGTGGCTTCGAACTCGCGGCTCTTCTGTTTGATACGCGTGAGCGCCATGTTTTCGGTAATCTTGAAGAGGTAGCCTTGTAAGTTGTTAACGTTATTGAAAAGAGCTGCGTTAGCGGAATCTAACATTTTGGCGAAGACCTCGTGTACTAAGTCTTCGGCCAGCTCGTCGGAGCGTAAAAGTCTTTTGGCCAAAGAAAACATTCTTGGCGCATGCTCTTTATACAGTTGCTCGACGGGCAATTGGCGTTCCTTCCCTTCAGACAACCATACATGAGTGGGCTTCTCTGTATAGTCGATCTCCACGGTATAAGCGTTTTGGTTTATACAATTTCAGTTGATTTATCGGTTAATGCAAACAGGATCGATGAGATTTTCTTTTTTAAATGGGGATGGTTGTGGTGTTATGGAAACGCGTTTAGAGGCGTGGGAAAGTGGCGTGGGGTAATGGTTTGAGAGGATTTATTATGAACGGTGATAGGAGATTATAGTGCTATCGTTTGCTGGTTGGCGCTGTGTGGTGAGGCAGTTGTGATGCTTAGGGGATGTAGAGAGCTAACGGGCGGGCTCGGCACACTGTCGCTGCGCTAAGTGTGCCTCCTTTAGGGGCGATAGTATGGTGGACGTGCATTTTTATTCTGTCCGGCTTTGTCAGTTTGAAACTGACGCCGTCGTCGGTCCCCTCCGAGTTCGGTACCTGAAATCAAGCATTGAAAATGTGGAGAGATGAGTAATCCATTCATGAGTTTGAGAGTCTCTTGTAGTAGCATAGAGAAGAAAGGTACGGATAGCGGTTTGCGCTGGAATCTACTGCTCTGGCGGCCCTGTGAAGCCTTTTGAATGTTAGGACGTAGAATTCACTTCCTCATTTTAGGTTTATAAATAGAGTCACACTTCACAGGTACGTTTAGAGCAGCCGTAGTAGTAACGGGAACCCTGCCAGGAAACTTGCGTATTCGTTGATGTTAAACCATCAATGCGTGTAAACACTATCCGGACGTTTTGAGGTTCGGCTGAATGCGATACCGCCAGCCGCCGCTAAAGCTATGGCGGGCAAAGGCCGAACCTTACTTTTTCATTCTGTAGTAGCAAATGGTTTAGTTAGGGCTGGAAGCACGCAGGGCTCCTTATCAGAAAGTAGTGTGGAAGGCCCTTTCTTTTACGTGGGAATACTTACGTAGTATTGATCAGACATTAGGTGTTATAACATTGCTAGCATAGCCGTGCCGTGGATTAGTCGTTAGAAAAGTAAGCCAGTCGCGCATAATGAGCAATAGCGTTAACGTTGGCATGTCGGTAGTGAGCCCGGATATCCAGTGGTTGTCGTCGGAATAGTCATAGTATTCCAGATGCGATGTTTCTTTAGTGGAGCGGACCCTGCAGAAGTCTTCGCCCCAAGGCCCGTATTCTTCGAGATGGCCGGCAATGACGTTTTCGAGGCTGCCGATGATCTGACGGACAGCTTCTGCCTTTAACGTACTGAGGTGCGAGAGCATGGGGTACTCCTTCGACCATATGTTGTGATAAATCCGCTTATCGCCATCGGCAGTAATGAGTACACTGATTTCAAATCCATAACGGATGCTTTCAATTTTCGTCATCGTGAAAAAATTACAGATCGAGTTCCAGGTCTTTTTCTTCGTACCATCGGGTTTTCAATTTCCCGTTGACTTCCACCCTAAACAGGTATCCGTCACGATTGGTATGCCACCAAAAATCGCGAACGACACCAAATTCCAAACTACCTTTCGAATTATAGAATTTAACGGGATCATTTATAAAAGCAACGGGTTTGCGTTTTCTGGGCTGAAAGAGACTGGACTTAACGCGGCCGCGAAGGCCATCAGACTCAACCGTTATATATCCATTTTCTTCACTTATGTATTTTACAACGTGCTGCGTCATTTGCATAAATGAGCCGAGGTCATCGAGTATAATGCCGTTGTCGCATTCCCGGTTCTTAATACTGGCTAAAGGGATCGATCCCCAACGTTCTATTATCATGTACGAAATTTTCCCTGACGCAAAATAAATATTTATTGCGTTCGGTAAAGGTTCGTTTCTCTAACGGGGAAAATTTCGTGTATAGCCCGCTATAGGTCTTCCATGACGTTGCGGAACGAGAAGCGGGAGATGAGGTCGAGGTTTACTTTGAATTTTGAGAGGGTTATGTTTTTGAGGATCTGGGCGGCTTCGGTTGGAACCTCTTGCCAGCATTTGAGCGGGAAGGGTTTGTCGCGGCGGATTTCGGTGTAGTCCTGGTGGGCTTTGCCGAAGGGGGTGTTGTCTTTCTGGCGGCGGAGGAAGTCGAAGAAGTGGCGGGCGTTGTCGGGGTAGTTGGTGAGGATGCCGAGGATGACCATGGCAGCGTAGTAGTGCTCGCCACGGTTGGCGTCGGTAAAGCGGAAGCGGGCGTGTGCGCGGATGAGGCGGTAGATGTTTACGAACCGTTTGATGGTTCGCGGGGAGTCGCCTACGAGGAAGGTGAGGCATTGCATGAAGGCTATCTCTTCGTCGCTTACCGATACGAGGCTGGTTAGGGCGCGGCGCTCTTTGCTGGCGGTGATCTGCTGTTCGGATAAGCCCGACGTTGTGGGGTCGGTTACGACGGTTCCTGTATAGGCGGTGGTGGGATCTTCGGCGATGGTGGCAGCGGAGGCCAGGCTGGGCATGATGTGATGGAGGTGGATATCTGGGACGGTGTCGAAGTGATCGTCGGTGAGGTTGGCCTCGATGAGTTTGCGTTTTCCTTTTATGTCGATGGGTTTGAGGACGAAGGGGATCTGGAATATTTTTTCGAGATAATCGAAGCTGGTGGCGGACTGACCGAGTGCGGCGATTTCGCGGAGCTCGGCGGAGAGCTCGGCTTTGTTGTCGGCACTGCCTGTGGCGAGGAAGTCTTTGTATTTCTGTTGCAGGGCGTTGTGCATCCAGCGCGGGTCTACGCCGACTACGACCACGAACAGCGGGAAGGCCAGTAGCAAGTGGATGGCTTCGAGTACGCGCACGACGACGGATACGTCGCAACGGTCGAGGTCGTCGATGTAGAGTACGATGCGGTCTACTTTGAAGACGTCTTTTACTTTGTTATCCACCAGGGCGTCTTGCAGTTTACGGGCGTCGTGTTGTTGTTTTAACAGGAAGTCGAGTTCTTCGAAGTCTTTACGTATCCACGAGATGATGCCGAGGCTGTTGATGTAGCGTTGGTCGGTTACACGTCCTTCAATGAAGCCGATCATTTTTTTGCCGGAGGCGATGGTGTTCATTTCGTGTTCGGCTTCGGCGGCTTTGAGCTCGAGGTCTTTTACTTTTTCTTTAAGCGTGTTGGCCAGGAGTTGTGCGTGATCGATTTTACGCTGGATGTTGTCGCGGTGTACGTTGAATTTATTACGTTCCTGGATTTCGAGTTCGTCGGTTTTCTTTTTGAGGCTTAGGAGTCGGCGGTGCAGTTCGTCTACGTAGGGCACGCCGCGCTTAACGTATAGCAGTGCCTGTGAGAGGCCCACGAGGAACGGTACGATGAGCAGCCGCATTTCGGCGAACCACGCTTTTACGATCGGCACCTGGTTTACGAGGTATGAGCTGCCGATGAATACGGCGATGGCGGTGGTGAGTGCTATCCACAGGTCGCCTTTGCGGTAGGAGTATAAGATGCGGAAGCTTTCGACGAGTTTGCCTTGTGTGGTTTCGAGGGTGTCGAGGTTTTTGCGGATGTCTTCGAGGCTGTCGGAGCGGACGAAGCTGTATTCTTTTTTGAGCTCGGCAATGTCTTTCCGCACGCTGTCGTCGTTGAGTACGGCTTTTACGATGTCGAGGGTGTTCATGCTTTCGAGGTTCTGCACCTGGTCGGTGATCTCGTTTTCTACGGCGGCATGTTGCTGTTCGAGCTTTTCGATTTCTTTCTCGACTTTGCGAAGTTCCTTTTCAGATTCGAGTTTCAACTCGCGCGATGAGCTGAGGTTGTTGAAGAGTATTTCGAGCTGGGTTTTCTCTTCGTCTTTGGTGCCGCACTTTTCGAGGTCTTCGAATATTTTCGTGATGAGGCTTGCCCACAGGTTGGAGTCTGAGTAATGCCAGGAGTTGAAGTTGATCTGTACGATGCGTTCGCAGTAGTTGGGGTCGTATGTGGGGCTTTCGGTATCGGTAAGTTTGCTGATCTCGCCTTGCAGCTTGCTCATGAAGAAGCTTTTGCCGCTGCCCCAGTTGCCGAATAACCCCACGGCTAGTGGCGGCTGGAATTTGCGGTAAGCTATTACGGATGCGAGCGCGATGTAGTCGCTTTCGAAGTCGAGGTGATCTTTAAGGCCTGGGTTGGCAGCATCGCTGAAGATGTTGGCGATGGAGCCTTCGTTGGAGAAGGGTTCCTGTTCGTCGGTATCTTCGTCGTCGGTATGTGTATGTTGGTTTGTCTCGGTTTGTTTAGTGGCTTCGCCTGTTTGGTGTTGTACCTGATTGAGTGTTGCGGAGATGGTGGCACCGAAGCGGTGAACGATCTCTATATCTTCGTGCGACTGGATGGTCGTGTAATGCTTTTCTAATGATGTGGCCGCGGTGAAGGCGATTTCCAGTGTGGTAGCGAAGTGCCTGATGCGCGGTTGCAGTACGGCCATTTCTGTGGCCTTCCTGCCCATAAGTTCCTGCGCGGCTAACAGGGTAGCCTGTACCATTACCCCGAAATCGGCTTCGATGCTTGTGGTGGCAGTGGACCACCACGCGTCGTTCTCGCGAATGAGACGGCTTATACCGTTGTGATACGTGGAGGCAACAGACGCAATGCCGCTGCCCTGCAGAACTTCTTCGCTTTGTACCATACCTTTACCGTTTACTGTTTTTAAATCTCCCGAACTTCTGTGAATGAATGGGTCGCAACTGAAACTCACGTGGCTACAACATCCGCTACCGCGGCGATATACTTGCTGCTCAAAAAATCTGGATAGCAATGATCAAAAAGGGAATGATCTCAGGGCCACTATCCGTTATCGAAAGTACGGAATGGGCGAGTGTTTTCAAATGCACCCCCTGAATAAAAAGTGAGGATAGATGTACCCAGCGATGGCTATACGCTTGTGATAACAATTACCGGTAATGGCTTGCGGTGATTTACTGGTGGGCTATACGCCAAGGGACGATCGGATAATAACCCTATCAACATCGACCTCGTTGTATCTTCGCTTTCTTTTATTACCATGAACTGCAATATAGAAGAGATAGTGTTTGTTGTTCAGGTGCCAATGAACACTTGTAACTATACCGAATTCCAGATAGCCTTTTGCATTCAAGACTTTCACGGGCTCGTTTATCAATGCAACGGGGCCTCGCGGTACTGATCGGAATTCTTTAGTATGGATACGTGCACGGTAGCCATCGGATTCTATAATGCTGTAATCGCCTTCTATACCGACACGCCTTACGATGTAATTGGTCATGCTCAGAAATGCGTCAAGGTCGTCTACTATAATAGCGCTGTCGACCTCGCGATTTTTAATCCAACTCAACGGTATAAATCCCCACTCCTCCATATGATTTTCCAGTCGTCGCTTGTTCACACACGGATTAACGGGTATTAGCATGTTTGGTTGCGCTATCGAATATTATACGGGTTGTTTCCTTCCACCAAACACATACTGCAATAAATAATACAACGGCAGGCCGATAATGAACAGACAGAAGCCCACCAACGCGGTGCCGGGTTCGAAGTACATTACGCTGATGTTGACGAGGGCGTAGCCAATGATGAAGACGAGGGGCATCCAGGGATAGAGTTTCATTTTATAGATGCCCGTGGGCTCACCCGATTTGCGGGCACGACGGCGGAGGATGAATACGGCCGAGCATGCGGCGATGAGGCCGATGCTATCGAAGAACATGACGTAGTTGAGGATTTTCTGAAACGACGAGAGGGCAAACAAAAATACGAGGATTATTGCCACATACGCGCTTAGTGCAAGCTCCTGTGTCTGGGTGCGGGCATTTACCTGTTTGAAGGCCGGTGGCAGTACGTGCTCTTCAGCCATGGCGTAGTATACGCGCGGGTTTGATAATAACGAGGCGTTGACGTAGGCCAGGACCGCAAGGAACATAACGACGGATACAACGAGCGATGCGCCGCTACCAAAGATCACCGCGACCATCTGCGCCGCCAGCGCGGGCGAGTGTTTGAGTCCTTCGAAACCGAGTACGTTTACATAGGCAACGTTTACCAGCAAGTAGGTGGCCAATACGATGAACATACCGATGAAGATGGCACGCGGTATGGTGCGTCCGGCTTGTGGCACGTCGCTGCCGAAGTTCATGGTTTGGTGGTAGCCGCCATAGGTGAAGAAGATGGGCACGAAGCATACCCAGAAGGCTTTGAGGGCATCGGTGCCGGTAAGGGCCGACGGTGTGGCTACATGCTGCGGCGGCGCTGCGACGAACATGGTGCCTATGAGCAACAGCAGCATACCGATCTTGATTATCATCAGCACGTTGAGTGTACGCGCGCCCATTTTGATGCCCAACAGGTTTATACCGTAGAGCACCAGTACCGCTGCGACGGTTGTGATACGTGTAGCGATTACGGGATCGAGTTGCGGTAACAGCAGCGGGGTTATGTATTCGGAGCCCATGATGGCTACGGATGCGCTGGAGCCGGCATTGGCTATGACGGAGATCCAGTTTACCATGAACGCGAACGCCGGATGGTAACAGTGTGAAAAGATCTTGTAGAAGCCACCGGCGGCAGGATACCGCGAGCCTACTTCAGCCAGTGTGAGGGCGCCAAACAGACTGATTATGGCGCCGGCAATCCAGGCGGCGAAGAATATCGAGGGCTGACCGGCTTTCTGTGCGATCTCTACCGGTGTGCGGAAGATGCCGGTGCCGATAACGACGCTGACCACGATCATGGTGAGGTCGAATGTATTGAGGCGTGGTTTGATGGCCATACCGTTAGCGGGTAAGCAGTCCGGCATCCAGCACGAGCTGTGTTCCGGTTACATACCGGGCAGCGTCGGATACGAGGTATAGTACGGCGTTGGCTACGTCTTCGGTTTCGATCCACGGCACGGGTAACAGGTTGCCCGCGGATGCCTCGGCGATCTCCTGTGGTGTTTTGCCTTCGAGGGCCGCGAGGCCGTCGTTCATCGGTGTGTTTACGCCGGTGGGATGTATGGAGTTCACGCGGATGTTGTGTGGCGCGAGCTCGATGGCCCACGACTTGGTTAAGCCTACGAGCCCCCACTTGGATGCGGCATAGTGGCTGAGGCGGTTCATGCCGCGCAGGCCTGCGATGGAGGAATTGTTTATGATGTTGCCACTGCGGCGGGCGATCATGTGAGGTATTACGTGACGCGCGGAGAGCCACGATCCTTTGAGGTTTATGTCGAGCATGGCGTCCCACGCGTCTTCGGTGAGTTCGTGTGCCAGGCCATAGGCGCAGATGCCGGCGTTGTTGAACAGGATGTCGATGCGGCCGTAGTGGGTGGCGGTCTGCATTACGGCGTGTTTTACGTCGGCGTCGGTGCGTACGTCGCCACGGAAGGTGAGGCATTGTACGCCGAGTGCTTCGGCTTGTTGTTTGAGCGACGCGAGGTCATCTTCGGATGCCAATGTATAGCCGGGATATGTGAGCTGGCGGGCTACATCGAAGGCGGCAATGTGTACTCCTTCGGCGGCGAGGGCTAATGCTACGGCGCGGCCCTGACCGTGCGCGGCACCGGTGATGAAGGCTACCTGATTTTTTAACGACATGATGAAAACGGGGTTATGTGAATGATGATTGATGTGCTATGCGGGCATGTGCTTATACCTGGCGCTCGCGTAGTACGGCGGGGCTGGCCACAAAGGGATGCAGGTAGTCGTCTATTTCGGTATGAATTACGTTGTTGAAGATGTTGGTGGCGATCATGATGCCGGCAAACGCGGTGAGGATTACAATGGCTTTGTCGGCGTAATGTTCTATCAGTGGCCGATATACTTCGTCGGGCACGAAACCTCTGCGTGCGGCAATGGTGGCGCCGAAGGTGAGCACGGCCTGCTCCTGGTCGTTAAGGTCAAGCGCTTCTGGATTCTGACCGCTTTCGATGATGACTTTGCGGAAGTAGGTGCTGCACAACGGACAGTCGGATGCTTCGGAGATCGACCATGCATACAGCGGCGCCAGGCGGTCGCCCAACACACGCTTTACTTCTTCATACAGCGGATACCATTGCATGTATGCCTGAAAGGCGGTGTATGAATGCCCCAGGGTGGCTTTCATGTTGGTGATGCGCGCATTGTATATGGCTTTGTGCTGGTGGTATGCTATACGTGTTTCGGCCGGTGTGGCCGCTTCGGCAAGAGGATCAATACGTGGCATAGGTATAGAGGTTTAACAATGGGTTGCTTTCAGTTATCGAGCTCGACGGTTTGCACTTCGATATCCCAATGCGACACGAGCAGTTCAAAACGCCGCTGCTCTTCTTTCTTCAGCTTCTCGGCATCGGGATACAAGGCTTTTTTGTAGGGTTCGGTAAGAGCGGGGTCGAATGCGGCCTGCATGTTTTTAAACACCAGGGTGACGCGGTAGTCCCAGCGGCTGTCTTCGGTGGCGTGCTGGCGGGGCTTCTCGATGGTTATCGCGATGACGTCGCCTTTTTCCTGTGCTTTCTTTAGTAACGGGTAGTGATTCTTTTTATACAGCGCGATAAATTCTTCGGCATAGCCCCACCTTACTTTGTAGTAATTCTCGATGGTAAAAGTCTGATCGATTGACTTCTGTGCTTGCACCGGTAGCACAGCAAACGTTAACAGGCAATAAAAGAGGTATGCTGTTTTCATAAAACGGCTGTGGTTAAAAACATTATAACACAATTATAATCTATTAAACCAATAGACTTTACAGATTATCAAAATTTCTTTCTACCTTTACGCGGTACAAACGGCTGCTGCCTTTACGAGGTGTAGCCTGCTATCGGTATGCGTTCATCTTTGTTTATCATTCGTTTGCCCGGCGCACTATACTTCACAGCTACCTGCTGTTGTATACCCATGCGCTGTTGTTGTTGACCGATCAGCAGCATGGTCGGCTCAGGCCACGTGTATGCAGCAACACTTTTATCGTACTAAATAATCAATTGTATACTTCATCCCTTTTGTCATGAAAACGTTTTTCTCCACACTGTATGCCGTAGCGATCTTACTGCTGGTGGCAGGCTGCTCGGCCACACCCGAAACGCATGAGCTGTCGTCCGGCGCATGGCGCGGCGAGTTTGCCGTGAACAACGACACCCGCATTCCGTTTACGTTTGTGGTGCGCGACTCTGCCGGCCACGCCAATGTATTCCTGACCAACGGCGCCGAGAAGGCTCCACTGGACAGTGTATATTATAAAGGCGACTCGGTGGTGATTGCCATCAACCTGTTCGACGCTGTACTGACCGGCAAGATTACCGGCGACTCGCTGCACGGCTACTTCCGTAAGAACCAGGCCGCACGCCAGGGGCTCGCCTTTCATGCCGTACGCGCGAAGCAACCGCGCTTTGCCGTGAACGACTCTACTAACGCGAAGGCTGTACGCGGACGCTGGTCGGTTACGCTTACCAGCGAACGCGACGGCAAATCGACATCGCGCTATACGGTAGGCCTGCTGGAACAACGCGGCCACAAGGTAACCGGCACGATACTCTCTACCACCGGCGACTACCGCTACCTGGAAGGTGTTATCGACGGCAACCAACTAAAGCTCTCCGCGTTCAGCGGCTCCAGCCCTGCCCTACTGCAAGCCGAACTGACCGACAGCATTACGCTGCGCGGTGAATATATCACCCCCGGCGGCAAAACAATCGTACAAGCGATCAAGAGCGACACCGCCGCCCTGCCCGACGCCTACTCGCTCACACACCTGAAGGCCGGCAGCGAGAAGCTTTCGTTCACCTTCCCCGACCTCGACGGCAAACCCGTATCGCTTGCCGACAGCAAATACAAGGACAAGGTTGTGATCGTTACGATACTGGGCAGTTGGTGCCCCAACTGCATTGACGAAGCCGCATTCCTCGCACCCTGGTTTAAAGAGAACAAGAACCGTGGTGTTGAAATTGTAGGCCTGGCCTTTGAACGCAAAGACGATCCGGCTTTTGCCAAAGCACGTTTGGGTAACCTGATCAAACGCTTCGACATTCAGTACGATATTCTGTTTGCCGGTGTGTCCGACAAAAAGGTTGTAGCTGAGAAGCTGCCAGAGTTGGCCAGCTTTATATCGTTCCCTACAACATTCTTTATCGATAAAGCCGGTAAGGTGCGCAAGGTGCATACCGGGTATAATGGCCCGGCGACGGGAGAGTATTATGATGCGTTTATCAGGGAGTTTAATGGGGAGGTCGATGCGCTCATAAACGAAGCGTCGCCTGGAGTTACAGCCGCGCTGTAGACAGAATTCATAATTAAGATTTTATAGATTGTTAAGTTTTAGAATGCGGGGGCTTAGGTCTCCGCATTCTTTTTTTTGGGACCGATGCAGGCATGGAGATTTAGGGAGGTGCGGGTACGAATGTTTTGTATGATGGTAGGCCGTATTATATCCGTTTTAGTTGTTTTTTGGCTTGTACTGGTGCCGTGTTGGGGGCAGGAGAAGAAGCGGGAGAATGTTTTGTTGCATCCGGATAAGTTTTACAGGAAGTATATGCCGGGTTTTCGGGTTAAGCCGAATCCGCCGGATACGGCATATATAAAGACGTATCCGAATTATTTGTCGGCTAATATGCATGTGTTGTCGCCGGCGATACAGATGCAGGTGCGGCAGCGGGGAGATGGGACACCGGGCGTGGCATCGACGTTTAAGACGAATATTACGGATGTGATCGGGTTCGCGGCGAGCTACCGGTTTATTGCGGCGGGCTTCGCGTTTCTGTCTAACTCGGGTATGAATCTGCGAAGTCACTATGTGCGGAGTCGCTACCGTACAGCAACGATTAAGTACAGCGGTGCAGCACGCTCGTTTCAATTCAAGTATATCCGCATACGCGGCTTTACAGACGTACGCCAACTGGGCGACCGCGAACGGTATGTGCTACGACCCGATATGGTGAGTAAGGAGTTTCAGTTTGAAGGGATGCATAACTTTAGCTGGCGCAAGTACTCCTACATCGCCCCAATTACTTTCGCCCAACGGCAGGTGAAGAGCCGCGTCGGTTTCCTGCTAAAGGCCGGTGCATACTATACACAAATATCCGGCGACTCTGCCCTACTCAACGCACGCCAACGGCCATACTTTAAAGAGCTTAACGACGCACGTATTTTGCGTACGGTCGGCGCACGTATAGCACCAGGGATCGGATGCAACCTGGTATTCCGGAAGCGGATCTATTTTTCACTGGCCGCGTTTACATCAGCCGACCTTTACTTCTATAAGTACTTACAACACCCCGACGAGAAACGCGCCGCACAAACGCACCTGGTATTTGTGCTCGACAGTAAGGCCGGGCTGGGCTATCATACCCGAAGGTTTTATGCAGGCGTTCGATATGATCTGGAACAGCGTAATGGTCCGTTGAAAGGATTGGTGATCAATAATGTGTATCAGTATACGGGGATAGAGCTCGGGTATAGATTTGATGCGCCGAAGATTGTGAAGAAGGTTTATAAGAAGACGATGCCTCCTGGAATGTAGGGTGAGTGCGGAGTGCGAGAGCGGAGGAGTGTGGGTTATGTGGGTTCTTTGATGTATTTGCGGAAGGTGGTGATATAGCGGTCGGCGAAGGCGATGAGGGTGATGTCGGTGTAGGGAACGGTGGTGGGTTTGGGATCGAATTTACCGTCGGCGTGGTAGTACCAGATGGAGACGGTGTTTTTATTGATTCGTTGGATGGGACCGATCAGGAATAAGGGTTCTTCGAGGTCTTCGCATTCGATGATGACGTGTTGGTAGTGGCGCTTGAGATCTTTGAAGAGGGTTTGCCAGTTGGTAAGGTCGGGGCTGTGCTGGATGCCGTAGTCTGTTGCAAGGATGCCTTCGCCTTTGAGGATTTTCTGCAGGAGGCGCTCGGCTTTGTCGTGACGCACGGCGTCGTAGCGGTCCTGCGGGATGATGCAGTAGCCGTTAAGGGAAAGCTCTTCATCTTTTGAACGAGTAGAAAGCTATCGGACATATCGAGGATGAATCCGCTGATGTTGTTTTCGTCGTTGTTGAATGTGCGACGAAAGGTTATGAGATCTTTATGCTGCATGTGCTGGCGGAGCATAGCATTGTATTGTTTGGAGGTGATATTTTTTGACATAACGGGTTGGTGGTTTGTTTGAGTATTATACGGTGTTGGTGGGGTTTAGTTACGGATGGAATCAGCGCGAGGACGAGCCCGCCGTCGCGAAAGCTATCCCGCCGTCGCCAACAGCTATGGCGGGCAAGGGGCGGGTGCAATGTAGGAGTGAGAGGGTGTGAGATGAGAAAAAAAGAAGGCTTGTGAGGGGCCTTCTTTTTTTGTGCGTTGGTATATCGGTGATGTTGATTAGTCGGCGTACCAGTTTCTTAGGCGGACGTCGATGGAGGGGTCTTTTGAGGTGATGGTTTGTTTGAAGGCTTCGGTGTCGCTGAGGCCGTTTTGGCCGCGGTAGTGGTAGGGGTAAACGATTTTGGGTTTAAAGTCGAGGACGGCGGCGGCGGCTTCGGGGACGTCCATGGTATATGGGAGGTTCATGCAGACGAAGGCGATGTCGATGTTTTTGAGGCTACGCATTTCGGGAATACCGGCGGTGTCGCCGGAGAGGTATACTACAGTATTGCCGAAGGTGAGTATGTAGCCGTTGCCGCGTCCCTTAGGATGTTTGGCGTCGGGTGCTTCGGGCAGGTTATACATGGGGATGGCTTTGATGACGATGTTGAGCTGGCTGGTAGTCTTACCGTTGTTGAGAATGATGGCTTTGGCTTTGAGGTCGTCGGGCAGTTGATCGGCTACGGCCTGGGGCACGATAAGTTTGGCGTGGCTGGTGTTGATGGCTTTGAGGGTTTCTACGTTGTAGTGATCGCCGTGGATGTCGGTTATCAGGATAAGGTCAGGGGTGGCGAGTCCTTCGAAAGCCTTGGCGCCGCCGTCAGGGTCTGCATAGATTGTTTTGCCGCCCCAGGTGAATACGAGGGTGGCATGTTTAACCGGCTGAATGGATAATGTACCCTTGGATGTTTTGATAAGATCGGCAGCGGGGCGCTGTGCGAACGATGAGAATGTTATGCACGCGAGCAGCAGGAGAAATACAAATGGCTTGTTCATAGTTATATCGTGATCTGAGTATAGTGTCTATGCCGCCAAAGGTAGTTGGTGGTGGGTGGTGTGCAAGTGGATTTCCGATAAAGTGATGTGGTATGGTTGGTTGACGAGACGGAAGGTGTTGGGGATGATGGGGATGGAGGAATTGGGAGGGGATTAGAATGGGGTTAGATTGGGTTGGGCGGGGATTAATCCTGTGCGATGGCGTTGACGAGGAAGTCGTAGTATTTTTCGGACGAGGGGCCGTGGAAGGCGGTGAGGACGTCGTGGGTTTTGTTGCTGCGGAGGAAGTCGACGAGTTCGGTATTGAGGGAGTCTTCCATGTAGCTTATGGCGTTGAGGGCGAGCATGGCCTGGCTAACGCCGGTGGCGTCGAAGGTGATGTCGAGGATCTTTTCGTCGGCGACGTAGCAGGAGGCGATCCAGATGTATTTGGGGCGGCTCTCGGTAAGGAGCTGGAGTTTTTGCGGATAGAGCCCGGGGTCGAGGTCTTGCACCATCTTTCGGTAGTCGGTGTTCATCACGAGTCTGATGTCCCACACGAGGTCGAGTTCGAGGTATGCGTTGAAGAGTATGGAGAGTATGAAGTCGTATGCGCGTACAAGTTTGTCGATGTCTTCGTATGATATTCTGATCTTGGGATATACGGCGACGATGATGCTATCGAACTGGACTTCGCATGCAGACAGTTCCTGTTCGTTCCAGGGTGTAATGATGCCTTCGTCTGTAAATTCTATACGGGCAAATGGTCCCCACTGGTCGTCGTGTGCGTAGAGCTTTGTGATGTTGTCGGACATGAAGCTCATCTCGGTATCGACCTCAACGGCTTTTGGTGGTTCTTTGTGGAAGCCACACACGGTAACGGCGTGAAGGCCGTGGGTTTCCTGGTCGGAGAGGTTTACGACGAGTATGATCGGAATGCCGATGCCGGAATAGGCATTGACGATTTTCTTGACAAACTCTACGGAGACGGACTCGTCTTCGCTTTTTATTTCACACACGAGTCCGGCGTTGAAGATGGACTCCGATATTTGTTTTACTTCTAAACCGGTGTTGGGGAACAGGCGGTGTCCGTCGGAGGAGTTGCCTGCGTTTTTTGTGATCTCGCTTGGCGACTTCAACAGTATGGCATGATTACCGTTCTGCACGGCTCCGTGTAACATGCTCCAGATGGCGGCGGTGGCACACGCGGCAACAACGGAGTCCTGCTCCTGGAACGCTAACGACGCTACGTGGAACGAGAGTCCGAAAAGGTTAACGGGATAATTTTTTACGGCCCAGAAGGTGCGCGGTGCACCGTACGTTTTGAGAGCAGTAAAGCCGATGACCGCATGGGGTATGGGGCGCGCTACGGTAAAGCCTATATACGCGGCCTGATAGGGTTCGATAGGCGTTGTTCCAAGCACCAGGCTATCGAAAGCCTGTGTATTGAATACAGACTGAAAGAAGTGGATGCGTTTACAGTATTTTGGATACGCCTCGAAGCAGAGGGAGTAGTAGGAGGTGTAATCGTGCAGGTAATCTTTACTAACGTATTCGTCTTCGACTACGATGGTGTTAACACCAAGGTCTGTGAGGTATGTTAACAGGTAGGTGAAGTGCCCTTTTTGTTTGATCTCTGAAACTGTGGTGAATTGATTTGCGAGGCAGAACGCGAGGCTCTCCCCGGAGAAGGGATAAACGTTATACAAACCGGAATGGAATTAGAATAATTGAATAACGGATTCGAGCGTTTTTTTGCTTGGCGTTTTGTAGCGCAGAATCTCTTTTTGCTTCTCGATGGTTTTTTCGAGAAACGCCTTTATAGCAGGATCGTTGAAGTCAATTTTCTTTGCTTCCAACTTCGCTCCCGGCTTTAAGAATTGACTCGCGCTGATTTTTGCCATAGTGTGAGGGATGTTTTTAGTACTATACGGAATACGAAGATAATGGTTTTAGACAGGATTGATGAGATTCCTGGAAGATTATAGCAAGATCAGGATTAGTAAGATTTTCTTTTGCATGATGCCGGTTTAGGGGGTGTCGGGGGCGTTGGGGTCGAGGTAGAGGGCGAAGAGGACCATGTAGAGGCCGTAGGATATGGTGCCAAGGGCGACGAGGACGAATAGCGGGTGGCCCAGGAGGCTTTCGCCGATGAAGTTGAAGGCTTTGTCGGTGTTGACAGTCTGGGAAGGATCTTTGTGGATGGCTCCGCGTAGCAGGGAGTAGGCCATGATGCCGAGGATGATGCTTCGGGCAAAGTGACCGGCCCACGCGAGGATGTTGATGAGTCGGCGACGGCCGGGTGGCATGCTGTCGACATTTAGTGCGGGCTTATGGCTACCGAGGGCTACGAAGCGAAGTTCCATCAGCGCGACGAAGCCAACGACGACTCCGGATATGCCGATGAGCCAGGGGCCATAGCGCCAGTTGAGTATGGTAGCGATGAGGTGCCGTTGTTCTTCAAAGCCTTCGCCCTGGTCGCCGGTATCGAGCATTGCCTGAATACCCGACCAGGCAATGGTACCGTATGCGGCGGCGGCACCGGCAATGCCGATGCGTCTCAGAATGCCTTTGGCGGTGTGGCCGTGGTGTAGTGGATCGGCTGCCGCTTCGAAGAAACGCCAGACCATATAACTGAGGATGCCCGCCAGG
>Ga0065165_1001521_pt1 | contig 24420 bp, 20 predicted proteins | sample AraplaMF_Cvi_mMF_FD_63813 | JGI IMG/M metagenome (GOLD analysis project Ga0065165, IMG submission 63813) | Arabidopsis root microbial communities from the University of North Carolina, USA - plate scrape MF_Cvi_mMF (version 2) (version 3) | ecosystem: Host-associated > Plants > Roots >... | reverse complement strand
AAATACCTCATGTTTAAAAGAAAGCATACAACATTAAAAATAGATAAAGCATCGAGACGATGTTGTCGTTTTTATACAAGCAGGGCACCACCCGGTTAAAAGGCCAATTCCAGCCCTTCAAATAAAAAGAGTTGCAACCTAAAAACCGACCACAATCAACACGGCCACACCATGAACATCAACTCGTTGATCGCCGATGATTCTATTCCGGAATTGTAGCATAGAACATAATATACACAAAAATCACGCCTCACGCTACTCCTTTAGGAGGATGCCGAGTAGCATAATCACCACCATCTTCAATGTTGTCATGACAAGTTTAAAAAGAATGCCTATATTGCTCAGCTACGAACCCGATACTATATGACGCAAAAACAAAAAAGAAGGCAGACTTCTCCCATACGTCTGCTGAGTGTGTTGAGCATTGCAACGTTGTTCTCCTGCACATCTACACGAACCACAGACGCATCACTTCCAGCATGGCGACAACTCTTCAACGGCAAAGATCTTAATGACTGGACTGTCAAAATAACCGGCCACCGCGCAGGTGATAATTTCGGCAATACATTCCGGGTAAACGAAGGCAATCTAACCGTAGGCTACGAACAATACGACGAATTCAAAGAGCGGTTCGGACACATATTCTACAAACACAAATACTCGGCATACCTGCTCGGCATAGAATACCGCTTCGTGGGTGAACAGATAAAAGGCGGCCCCGAGTGGGCCATTCGAAACAGTGGCGCGATGATCCACTCACAATCGCCCGAAACCATGGGACAAAACCAGGATTTCCCCATCTCACTTGAAGTTCAACTGCTCGGAGGCAACGGTACCGATGAACGAACTACAGCCAACCTCTGTACACCCGGCACCAATGTAGTGATGAACAAAAGACTCATCACCGACCACTGCATAAGCTCTTCCTCAAAAACCTATGCCGGAAATCAATGGGTACGTGTCGAAGTACTCGTGTTGGGAGACTCTCTGATCAAACATATTGTTGAAGGCGATACCGTACTCACCTACGAGAAACCACAGATCGGTGGCGGCAGTGTAACCAACTACAATCCTGCCGCTAAACGAGACCTGGAACTGCTTAAAGAAGGATATATATCGCTACAAAGCGAAAGCCATCCCGTAGAATTCCGCAAAGTGGAACTCTTCGACCTTTCACGCTATACCTGGAACAAACAGCAACTCCGAAAGGTCTTGACGCAGCTGCGTAACCGACCTAAAATAGCATACGCGGATATTGAACAGGAATAATACCGCCCGCTATAACGCCTGATAAACCGCCACCTGAAATACCCGGTAAATATGTCGGCAGGCGGCGGTTGTTATATAGATCGGGCATCATGAACAGAAATACACACAGGATGTAAGAATATATACACCTTTACACAGTATTCATGTCTGTGCGAGCTTAGTTTAGCAGAAACTAAATAAACCGTATAGCATGAATTTTAAAGACACATTGTGGTTAAAACGAGGCATGGTATGCCTTACCCTGGCATCACTTCTCTCAGCACAGGCCTGCAGCGATGACGAAACTACAAGCGCCGCCACACCGGAAAAATCTGCGGCCCTCAGCACACGGGCAAACGTTACCGATCAAAACACACTGGTAACCATCAACATTCCCGCCGATCAGCTCACCACCACCGGCAGCAGAATCCAGCGTGGTTTTGTATTCCTCTCCGCCGCCGATGGCGCACTACTCACATCCGCCGAATATCAAAACGGTATCACACTGGAACTCACTGCCGATAACTTCGATGGTGATGAATTCTACCTGACCGAAGTAATCGTAAACGGCTCCGATTATGTCACCGCACAAACCTATGCAAACATTGAACGTGGGTCGACCTGGGTCGTAACAGACCGTAGCGTAGAAAACAACACTACCTATGCCGGTGATGCTTCGCTCAGACTGATCCAGTCTGCCCCCAACAATCTGTACCACATACATTCATCAACAAGCGCCACATCCGTATACTCCGGGCCGACGCAAATGGAGTCAATCGCGCTTGCCAAAAGCCCGGCAAGCCTGTACATAACGCGTGAAGACCTCGGCACGGATGTACCACTGGCCTACAACATTGTATCCAACATAACCCTAAACACAACAAACACCATAAACCTGGCTGCCGTAAACAAGCCGCTCACACAGTACACAACCACCGTACCGACCGATGCAAACAGATTCTACCTGGACGTAAAAGGCTATCCTGTCTTGGGTAATTACGCCGAAGGTATTATTGTATCGCAACGATCTGGCTCCGCGGGAACCACATTCAATACCTATTACCCCGGAACCGGCTTTCCCACGTACCACGCTACACTCGAATACGATGGACCAGGTTTTTATTTATTAAAAGGCTCGACTGCTCCGGTTATCACCCCCGATAAACCTCAATACAATGCATCCTTTGCCGTTGCCAACAACCAGGTGACCTACACCGCCACTGGCAACATCGACTGGATAGCAGTTTCCTGGTGGGTAGAAGACACCGAATGGAGCTTCACACTCCCCACAGGCCAGGACCTCGTAATCCCCCAACTGGAAATACCCGCCATACTCAGTGCCTGGACCTTCCCGGCAATCCAACAAACCCCTGGCTATTACGACGTTTACGAATTCGCCTCGATAACCGGCTATGACGGCCTTAAAACCTACATCCGCAACTCTTCAAAGGGCTTCCGCTTCTCGACCGACACCCACGAAACCTATACGCAAATGGGCGTTACCCTCGCGCCTCAGAACGAGCGTGTCGCCACTGCGGGACGTAAACACCAATAGATCGCTAAAAACATACGCAGCAATCAATAAACGGGCGGTATGTATACATTGCCGCCCGTTTTACATTTTATACACCATCATCCGTTCAAATTCCTTTTCTATAGATGAACCCCAGTAACTAACACCCTATTTACAATAACAGTAATGATAAGCACAACAATCAATGCGTTATTTAGGGTTGCAAGTTTTTCCGGTTCGGTGTTGGCATTTAGATTCGTGTATTTTTACGGTTACGATAATGCCTAAAAAAAGCGGTGTCCGTATTAAAGAAGCTATAAATGTTGCGCGTTGTCCTTTGTTGTTAATTACTTCCACCGATGCCATTTCCACAAAGTATTTTGAAAGCTTTGTCATGGAGAAGAAAAGAAAAACAGCACCTGCTAAGGAAAGCGTAATCACAAGCCACAATGGAAAACCTAATTGACTGAACACAAAGCCTGTATCACCCGACTTGAAGAATGAGGACATTAGCAAATAACCACCAAAATTGATGTAACCAAACGAACTCATGAAGAGCATAAACAAGAATAAAATATTTCGCTGCTTGTAACGCGCACAGACAAAATGAAATAATAAACCACAAAGTAAACTTATTAGCGGTCCTGCCGACGCAATAATCAATCGGCTCGTCATAGCGATCGACGACGCATCATGTTCAACGTAATTATGATAAAGCGTCACGTCTTTTGAATGAAGAACAATTGCGGCAACGAAGTGTCCAAGCTCATGAAATGTTTGATGCCACAGGGTAGCAATTACAAAAAGTATTGTAGCGTAATAATGATATTCCGTTTCTCCATTTTATAGGTTGGTAATTCTATATTTTTACCCGCTTGACAAAAACAAAGCTGCCTTTTAAGACAGCCTCGTTTTAATGCCCATAATACTATATACAAACGCCTACAGCTTCAAGGCCACCTTCTTACCCGTAGCCACGGCTTGATAAATTGCGTCGATAATCTTCAGATCTTTCAGTCCTTCCTCTCCATCCACAGGCACCACGGGCTTTTTGCCCTGTAGTATAATCCCTGCCATCTCATCCATCTGTACTGTTTGATGGGTTGTATGCGCTTGCGTCAGTTCGCCCTGATGCGTTTTTCCTTTAATAGGCCCGTATCCGGTAGAAGGCTGCAGCTCGGCAAAGCCTTTCTCACCATTTAAGAAAAACCGGTCCAGGTTATTCATGCTATACGTAGAAAGACACGATGCCACGGCTCCACCCGGAAAGCCGAGCTCAAACTGAATTGTCTCATCAACACCGGCCTTAAACTTCTGCGGATCGGTTTTCGTCTCCTGTGCCGTTACCCATATCGGATCTTCGCCAACCATATACCGGGCACCGTTAATAGAATATATCCCGATGTCCATCATCGCGCCGCCACCGGCGAGCTTTTTGTTCAAACGCCACTGCCCCGGATCCCCAATGCGAAAGCCCGATAACCCCTGGAAGAACAGAATCTTACCAAACTCGTTCGCTTTACGCATGCGGACAATTTCCAGCGTCTTCGCTTCAAAATGCATTCGATACCCCACCAGCAGCTTCACGTTCGCCTGCTTACAAGCCTCCACCATTGCCTGACCTTCCTGCGCATTGATCGCCATCGGCTTCTCACAGATCGCGTGTTTACCGGCCCTGGCCACCCGGATCACCTGGTCCTTATGTAGCCCGTTAGGCGTAATAACATACACCGCATCGATATCGGGATTGTTTTTGATCTGATCAAAGTTCTCGTAGGTATAGCAATTCTTTTCCGGGATAGAATACTTTGCCTGCCATTCCTTCACCTTAGAAGGTGTTCCGCTGATAACGCCTACCAGCTTTGCCTGCTTACAATCCTGCATAGCCTCTGCCACCCGGCTGCCATAACTACCCAACCCCATAATTGCCACCCGCAGAACAGGACCATCATACTTTCCACCGGCATACACCGAATCCACCGCACCAGCATGTCCTAACTTCGAAAATAACGGTAACGCCAATGCTGACGCTGCCACCTTACCAATAAAATCACGACGAGTACTCATAGTATAGTGTTTTAGTAAATAATGGAATCCGATAATAACAATGCCACACAAAATACCAAACCACTACAATCGGCGCAAGGTCTTTGACGTAATCGGTGAGCAGCAGTGCCGTGAGACACGCCGTGGTGCCGCTGATACGACAGTCTCTGACCCAGGAAGGTGCATTAGAGGTTAACCTCGCTTCACTCCATTGTCTGTTCGTCATCGAACACCAAACGCAATAAAACGCACAGCGCCACCCAACTTCCAGTCTAATTCCGCTGTTTTACAAATTGGCATTAATTTCGTCTACAGCACCCCAGGCAACAAACAGTGCCCGCTAAACCTTTCATTCCTATGATGCGAAACTACCTCAAAGCCGCTCTCCGTAACATACTGCGGCAAAGAACCAATACTGCCATCAACATCGTGGGGCTTACGCTCGGCATAACCGGCGCGCTGATAATATTTCTCATCATTGACCAGGGAAACAGCTTCGACACCTATCATAGCCACTACGATCGTATATACCGCGTAGTATCACAAAGTCGCGACAATGGAAGCGAACAATACACAGAGGGAATTCCCACAGGATTACCTGAAGCCATCAAAACAGACTTCCCCCAAGTACAGGAAACCGTGTTTACGTCGTACCGGCGGAATTCTATGCTAACCGTTGTACAAAAAGACGGTACGATAAAAAAATACGAAGAACCGCTGGGCATCGTAATAACCGAACCGTCGTTCTTCCGTGTCTTTGATCGCAATATTCTGATAGGCTCATCCGAAAAAGGCCTTGACGATCCAAACGAAGCCATTATCTCTCAGGAATGGGCAAACAAATACTTCGGACGAACAGACGCCACCGGCGAAATCATCCGCTATGAAGATAACGAATATAAGGTCACTGCCGTAATGGAAGACCATCCCAAAAACACGGACCTCCCGTTCCAGCTCATGTTATCATACAGCACTATCAAAAAAGAACTCGACAATCGCGATTGGGGTAGTGTTGCTGACAGCGATAACTGCTACATCCTGCTGACCAAAAATGCATCCGTTAACACCATTACAGAAAAGCTCCCTGCACTTGTTGAAAAATACATCGGTAAGGGAGATAATAACCCGCAGCAAAAAGCATTCATACTCCAACCGCTCAGCAAACTACACAGCGATATACGCTTTGGAAACTACAACACCCGCATGCCCGACGTCGCGAAAATCTCCTTCATCGTCATTGGCCTTTTCCTGCTGCTAACCGCCTGTGTAAACTTTATAAACCTTACAACCGCCGAAGCCATAAAACGCACGAAAGAAGTAGGCATACGGAAATCGCTGGGCAGTACACGGACGCAACTGATATTAAAATTCATAAGCGAAACATTCCTGATAACCGTTATATCGGTAGTGCTTTCGCTCGCATTTACACAAATCGTCATCGCCACACTTGTAAATCCGTTTCTAAGCATGTCGTTAACCTTGAATTTATTCGGGAACCTCACACTTTGGGTCTTCCTGGCGTTGCTTACACTGACAGTATCGTTATGCTCAGGACTCTATCCCGCGTTTGTAGTCTCGGGATTCAAACCGGCAAATATTCTCAAAGGTCACTTGGATAGCAAGAGTACCGGTAGCTTTGGTCTGAGGAAAAGCCTGGTTATTGCCCAGTTCTTTATATCGCAGCTTTTCATAATCGCGGCCATCGTTATGCTCCAACAAATGGATTTTATGGAGAATAAGTATCTGGGCTTCACAAAAGAAGAAATCGTTACGGTACCAATACCAATACAAGGAAACACGCGTGAAGCAGGAAAAATGCACACCCTTAAAAATGAAGTACTGAGATTGCCGGGCGTAGCAATGGCAAGTCTGAGCAGTATGCCTCCCGCAAGTGGCACCGTCGTATCGGGAGGATTCACGATCGAAGGTCGAGATGAACAAATAACCCAAATTAAACAAGTGGACGCCGATTACCTCGACCTTTTTGAAATAGGGCTAAAGGCAGGAAGCAAACTTACAGACATTGATACCATGACAGGTTTTGTGGTAAACGAGGAATTCGCCAAAGTAGCCGGATATACAAACGTACAGGACATCGTAGGCCACGAAATTGATCTCTGGGGCAAGAGACTACCTGTACAGGGCGTCGTCAAAGACTTCAACACAACGGCACTGGAAAAACGTATAGGGCCTGTATTACTCATGGCTGACAAGAGTAGTTACCGGAATCTTTCTATAAAACTGAATACAGGAAACTTACACGCCACGGTAAAAGCAGTACAAAATCTCTGGGAAGAAACCTATCCTGAATACATATTCAAATACGAATTCCTCGATCAGCAAGTAGAAAACATGTACCGCGGTGAGCGTAAAACATCGGCAGTAATTGCCGTTTTTGCAGGCGTGGCCGTTGTTATCGGGTGCCTGGGATTATTCGGCCTCGTTACCTTTATGGCCAATCAGAAAGCCAAAGAAGTGAGTATCCGCAAAGTGCTCGGGGCAACGGTAAACAACGTTATGATTCTATTTTCGAAAGACTTTGCCAAACTTATACTAATAAGCTTTGTACTTTCAACACCCATCAGCGCATTCGTGATGAACGAAGTGCTGAAAGAGTTTGCATACCACATAACGCTCGGGCCCGCTATCTTTCTCTCCGGTCTGTTTATCACACTACTGATTACCGTACTCACCGTGGGCGCGCGGGCGTACCGCGCTGCTGCGGCCAATCCTGTGGATTCACTACGATCCGAGTAACCACAAATCCGCGCTAGAACTTTTCTGTCGGCCGGTGCATCCAGGAAATGGGATAAAGCAAATCCCGTTTCCTGTATGCGTTGGACAAACCCTTTAGGAATCATAAGCCTGATCTTATGTTGCCCCTTGCTTTGCACCGGCCAGCATGCCGACCATGGGCCGACAGCAAAATATACCCTTGCCGGATACATTCGCGACTCCACGGCGCGCGAAGCACTACCCGGCGCAGCCATTACTGTACTGCACAACACAGCCGGAGCATCATCCAATGCGCACGGCTTCTATTCGCTTACCTTACCCGCCGGAACGTATACAGTACAGTACACATTCATCGGTCACAAACCAGTTCGGATAGCCATAAACCTCACCGCAAACCAGCGACGGGATGTGGAACTGCCGGAAGAATCAATAGGGCTGGACGAAATTGTAATAAGCGGGGCCGAGACACCCGCGCAAGAACTTGCTATCGGTACGCACGACATAACACCACAAACCCTACGGAAACTTCCATCGTTCGCAGGCGCCAACGACGTAATAAAATCACTGCAATGGCTACCGGGTGTATCAACCATAGGAGAGGGGTCTACCGGTTTCTTCGTAAGGGGAGGAGGTATAGACCAAAACCTGATCCTGCTGGACGATGCCCCCGTATACAACGCTGCCCACCTGCTGGGCTTTCTCTCCGTCTTTAATGAAGACGCCATCAAAAACGCCAGACTTCATAAAGGCTACTTTCCAATAGAATACGGTGGCAGACTCTCATCTGTACTGGACATTCGTATGAAAGAAGGCAATGCCAAAACATTTAAAGCCTCCGGCGGCATCGGAATACTAAGCGGGGCCAGACTACTAGCCGAAGGCCCCGTTAACCAGGGGCGGGGATCGTTCATGCTCTCTGCCCGCCGAACCTTTGCCGAACCAATCCTGTGGCTCACCCGCATAGACTCCGCCAGCAACGTACAATTCAAAGGCACCAAGCTCTATTTCTATGATATAAATGCCAAACTCAATTATAAACTCAACAGCAAAAACGATCTGTTTTTATCTACCTACACCGGCACAGACGTAAACAAACTACCGATACTCGATTACAACATCAACTGGGGAAACATTACCAGCACCATGCGCTGGAATCACATTTTCAACAACCAGCTCTTTTCCAATGTATCGTTCATCTACAGCACGTATGACTATAACCTCAGCACACCTTCTGCCGGTAATCTGTTTGAATGGAAATCGCAGATAAACGATGTTAACGTAAAGGCGAACCTTACGTATTATCAAAGCGACGCCATAACCTGGAAATTTGGCATCAACGGTATCGTACATACATTCAAGCCGGGTTATAACCGATCTGGTAACGAAACACTTAGTGTCCCCAATCGCAAGGCACTCGAAAGCGCCGTGTATGCCGGTATTGAAGCAAAACTGACAGACCGTATTACAACCGAAACAGGTTTACGGCTATCATCCTTTACCAACCTCGGCCCGACAACACACTATCGATTCGACAACGGCAAGCCACAAGACTCCATTATCCACAGCAAGGGTAGCGCTTTCCATACCGCTATAGCGTTCGAACCAAGGTTCATCGTCAATTTTAAAGTTAACGAGCAGCAGGCCATCAAAGCAAGCTATATGCAGTCCGCCCAGTATCTGCAGCTGCTCTCGAACTCGTCGCTGGCAGCCCCACAAGATTACGCTAACCGGCCATTACGAAATATCCAACCGCCTCGCTGTCTCGGCCAGTTGGGTCTACACTACAGGCACGCCGAACAACATACCCGTAGAAAGCTTTCAATACGAAGGCAAGACCATACCGGTATACGCCGGCCGAAACAATCGCCGCTTACCCGATTACCACAGACTGGACCTCGCCGCCACCGTAAAAGGCAAAGAGAAGCCCGGAAAGAAAACCAGCCACTACGTTGTATTCTCCATTTACAACGCCTACGCCCGCAAGAACCCGTTGGCCATCTATGTGGGCGAAGACCTGTCGCTGAACAGAGACCGAAGCGCTCCCAAAACCGTAGCCAACATGGCCTACCTGTTCTCGATCGTCCCAACCATATCCTATAACTTTATTCTGCGATGAAATACTACTGGATCATATCGCTCGTGGCCATCATCACCACCGGCTGCATCGAACAAGTCGACCTCCCACAAAACAACATCACCTCCGGCCGCCTCGTGGTAGAAGGGGAGATCACCAACGAAAAGAAAGCCCATACCATAAAACTCACCCGAACAAACGCGGCCATTCCCGATGATCCCGCGCAAGCCGTATCCGGCAGCGTCGTCTTCATCACAGCCGGCGGACAGGAAAAACATCCGCTTCACGAAAACGACACTCTGCCCGGAACCTATGCAACCGATACTTCCGTACAGGGCGAAATCGGAAAAACCTACACGCTCATCATCCAGACCGACGGCATACTTTACACAGCCTCGGCAACCATTCCACCACCGGTACCCTTTACCGAACCACGTGAACTATTCCGCGCACCCAACCGACTCGAAAACCCAATACCGGATAACCTCGACGTTTATGAACTACAGTTTCCAAAAGTCCGTTTCGGCGTAACCCAACCAACACGAATCGTCTGCGCGGCCATCAGTCCGATAGACAACACACTCCTTCAAGCCAGTCATTACCAATTCCCGGGCATCGATCCCCAAGGCTTCCTCCTGAACTTCCAGGGCCACAACGCAACACTCACCGTAACCGAAGGCACCGAAATAACTCAAACCAACTACGCCATGACCACCGAACACGAAACGTTTATGCGATCCGTTTTTGCCCAAACCGAATTCAAAGGAGGCCTGTTTGATCGTACCGCCGCCAATGCTCCGACCAACATAACCAATGGCGCGCTGGGATTCTTTGCAGCTACTGCGGTTACGTCACGAAAGATCATCTTCTCAAAACTCCTCTTAAATTAACCGGCCGGGCACAAAATGGAGGCTTTTACAACCAGCCCTGGCAGAATATAAAAAGAAAGGCATCACGTTCATGTGATGCCTTTCTTGATAACAAGGAGTGGACAATTCAGCGCTGAACAAAACCCAAACGTATTTAACATAATACAAATTATGTGACTTTTAATACGTCCAAAACAGGGAATCTGAATGATTTAAGCGACTGACGAGAATCAGGCCATCAATGCCGATACCGAGGCGTTGCCACAACACGTTTTTTACGAATCTCCACATTCTTGTTCCGTGGATACCGTACTTCAAACGCAATCCGGTAAATAACCGTTTCTCCCGGAGCCAACGATTTGATCCATTGCAGGCGTCCCGAAGGAACATCCAGACTGGCGCCCGATAACTGCGACGATTCCACTACGATATCTTTTTCCTGAGAAATCGGAACCTGGTCCTGAACCTTAACGGAAACCGTGGCTTTACGGTTGTTCCGCAACTGAATTTCGTAAACAAACGACTCGCTGCGTTTACCGGTAAGCACCGTCGTATTTCCTTTATCCTCCAGCTTGACCCGGTTCACCACAATCTGTGCATCACGGCCCAACGACAGCTCCAGCGTATCGCCAACAGATCGGGTATCGATCATAGACGCGCCAACGTAACTGTTGCCGTAATACACGTTGGCCTCGCCATCAATCAGGTTAAGCCTGCTCCAACCCGTAACCTTAGCCAGCAGAAATACAGAATTCTCTACTTTCGGAATCGCCAGGTATTCGTACGAAGCCTGCAGAGACTCTGACGTGACGCCGACAACATACGGCACACCGGCCGATGACGCGATTGAATGCCGCCCATCCAGCTCGAAAAGCGCGTTCAATTCAGACACACTCCGTTCAGTCGCCAACGTATCACCCGCCGTAACACCACGATTCGCCAACCGCGAATTCAAATAGCCCTCGTTCGAATTACTGGACGTATAGTTCAGATTCCACGTGGTGAGATACGGACGCGTCGAACTCTGTATAAGATCACCCGACGACAGCCAGAGTTTAACGTCGGTCCATTCAACACCTGTACCGTTATAAACATTTCCTTTATACTGCAATGCCACCGGCTTGTTGATCTCCGGAACAACAATATCGTACGAGGCCTCCCACGATGCATTCTCAACGCCGTACCGAACCGCAAACGGCACATTACCATCAGCCGCCGCCCGCACGGTAACCACTACAGTATATCGTGTGGCGTCATAAGGATCACGTTTCTCAAGCGCCTGTTTGGAAGCTAAAACCTCCTGTAAAACACTGATTTTCTGCGACAGCTCCGTTTGTGCCGTATGAATTGCCAAAACGCGGTTTCGGAAGAAATCGGCAGCATTGGCAAGTGCCTGCAACGATACGCCTGTTTGTAACCGCTGATTCTCCGACAGCATCTGCTTCTCGGCATCGTACGCCTGGATACGGTTGTTTATATCCGCAATCTGTAGCTGCAGCTTTTCAATAGAATCGCGCCGTACCCGAAACCGCTGCGGCATAGCGCGCCACGGCAGAGCCTCCTGCTCTGTGGAAACCGACACAAGATTGACCGACGCATTCGCCGTAACGTGTACGCTATTGTTTACCAACGACGAGGATAAGCCTCGAAACCGTAAAACTGAAACACCCCGTTTCAACGGAACTGACTCCGTAAAACGTAATTCGGCTCCGTTTAAATAAACTGTAGCTTCCTGTACCGAAGCATCAATAACAATAGGATTCTGTCCCTTTACCAACGTAAGAGCCAACACCTGAAAAACCGTAAATAGTAGGATTTGCTTTTTCATCGTATAAAAAACCATAATCGGAACGATAATATTGTCATCAGGGCACACATTAATTAGGCGTGAAATTAACATACTACTACCCACACGCGCGCACGAAACCCCACTCCCGCCCTTGCCTGCTTCAGCAACGGCGGGCGCACGCTAATTATGTCATTTGGAATAAATCACAGCACATACGTTCTTTAAGCCCTGATGACCAATAGCCAACCCGAAATCCGCAATGTAAACGTAACGCGATATGTTACGCCGCTTCGCGAAGGAGGTTCAATGCCCGCCATCGTCGAGGCCGACGACCAGTTCCTTTACGTTCTCAAATTCCGCGGCGCCGGCCAGGGCCGCAAAGCACTTATTGCCGAACTTATCGGCGGCGAGCTGGCCCGTATACTCGGATTTAGAATACCCGAAATTGTCTTTGCAAACCTCGACGTAGCATTCGGCCGTATTGAAGGCGACGAAGAAATACAAGATCTCCTCAAATCAAGCGTAGGCCTCAACCTCGCGCTGCATTATCTTTCTGGAGCCATAACCTTCGACCCACTCGTAGTAAAAGTAGAACCCAAACTGGCCTCTCAGATCGTATGGTTCGACAGCTTACTGTTGAACGTAGACCGAACCGCCCGCAATACAAACATGCTGCTCTGGCATAAGGAACTGTGGCTTATTGATCACGGTGCTGCATTATACTTCCACCACACCTGGCAAAACTGGGAAAAGCCCGACCGCGCATTCCCGAATATAAAAGACCATGTATTACTTCCACAAGCTTCGGAACTTGAAACCGTAAACACCGAATTCCGCGCGCGCGTCACGCCGGAACATATCCAGGCCATCGTAAACCTCATCCCAACAGAATGGCTAACCGACGAACCTGCCTTCGAAGATCCCGAGCAGCACCGCCAGGCCTATGCGCAGTTCTTAAATATCCGTATATCGAATTCTGATTTTTTTGTAAACGAAGCCAACCATGCAAGAAAATCTGTTATTTGAGTACGCCGTCATTCGCGTAGTGCCGCATGTAGAACGCGAAGAATTCCTGAACATCGGGGTAATTCTCTATTGCTCTGCCCGTAAATACCTCCAAACACGCTTCCATATAGACGAAAGCCGTCTAAAAGCACTCTGCAACAATCTCGACATCGAAGAGCTGCACCAACACATCACATCTTTTCAACGCATCTGCGAAGGCGGTAAACAAGCCGGCACCATCGGCCAACTTCCCATCGCCGAACGCTTCCGCTGGCTCACCGCCACCCGAAGCACCGTACTTCAAACCTCCAAAACCCATCCCGGCCTCTGCCTCGACCCACAACAAACCACCGACAAACTCTTCAACCAACTGGTACTGTTGTAGGCTTAACATACTCCCAATTCTTTAGTTTCTACCAGCCCGAAACTGAAGAATTGGGCTTACAAGAATCGTATGTCATCTTGTTCATCACACACATCTTATCCATCCTGTTTAAAGATACTTCCCCACCTTCTTCATCAACTTCCCTGTGTCAACAGGCTTCACAATAAAATCATTCACCCCCTGCTTCAGCGCCAGTGCAATAACCTCTTCCTCTCCATCCGACGACAGCATAACAATAGGCGTAGACTTTCCTTGCTCTTCACGAACCAGTTTCAATACATCATCGCCGTTATAATATGGCATATGGATATCGGTAATAATAAGATCATAGTGATTATTCGGATCACGCAGCAGCTCCAAAGCTTTGCGCCCATCACGCGCCACAACAACATCTGCACCGCGGCCTTCCAGCGACACCTGTACTACCTTCAAAACAACCTCCTCATCGTCACAAACAAGTACTCTCATAGCAATATGTCGCTGTTGTTATAGTAACCATCCATACGCTTCAGGCAGCGTAACCCAGACGTACTCGCCTTTTTCAATACCGCGCCGGTCACTTCGCACCGTAAGATCGGTACCGCTCGGCAGCGTTACCTCAAGTTCATAGAAGCCAACCGAAAAGCTAACCTTCTTCACCACCACCTGTACTGCACCTTCGGTACCATCATCAACCAAACGGAAACGTTCCGGACGCACAAATAGCGCACGGTCTGCAAGCACGGAAGCGTCGATGTGCGAAAGACTGTCAAAGCACTTCAGATCCTCGGCCTGCAACAAGCTGTAGCGACCGAACAATCCGGCTACATACGAATCGTCCGGTTGATGATATATCTGTTCGGGAGTACCCTGCTGTAAAATCTCGCCACCGCGCATAACCACGATCTGATCTGCCCACGACAGTGTATCCGAAGGATCATGTGAAACCAAAACGCAGGTAATCTTAAGCTGCTCACTAATATCCTCAATAACCGCTTTCAACGTAGCCTTATGGATCATGTCCAGGTTAGAGAACGGTTCGTCCAAAAGCAACAACCTTGGCGCTGCTATTAACAAACGCGCCATAGCAATACGTTGCCGTTCACCGCCCGACAGCTGATCAGTGCGCCGTAATAGCAGATGGCTGATCTTACAAACCTCGTATAATTGTTGAGCTGTATCAGGCGAAAGCACATTGGCATACGCCAGGGCTTGTTCTACACGTAAGAAACGCGGCAATTCAAAGTGTTGTGAGAGATAAGCGATACCCGGATGCCCGGGAACAAGTTTCTCTAACGGTCCTTCCACACGCTTGTCCTCAAACCGAACCTCTCCGGCATCGGCCTGTTCAAGACCAGCGATAATCTTCATCAACGTACTCTTTCCGGACCCCGTCTCTCCCGCTATTGCCAATCGCTCAAATGGCGTTAACGTAAAATTAATGTCCTTTAAGATCGGCAGTCCACCCGCCTTCCGCGAAATGTCAGAAACTTTTAGTAAATTCATTACTCGCTTTTCCAGATAAAAGATCCCCTCTTCCCCTCATGTCCTCCAAAATTATAAAAACACACCCAATTTCCAACCAAAGCGGATAGGCATGTACATCCTGAGATAAATCACCGTTTTCGGGTATACCGTCCTTCAAAGCCCGCTTCCTACTGCGTACCGCACTGTCCTGTAATCCTAAATCTTTTTACGTTCCTGATCTTGATATTCCTGCAAATCTTATCAATCTTGTTACGGTCACATGAATTCATCAAAAGTTATGAAAACGGTTATTAAACACCCACACCAGCATCTATCCATCCATAACAAGGTCTGGCAGGCCGTTATCACATTATCAAAGCCATAGCACCGTAAACCGTCAGCAGCCTTGACACGGATCAGGAGAATTCAGTATAGTATACCAACCGTTGTAGTGCTCCTTTGCGCTATACTATCATCCCATGCGCAACCAAAGGCTGATTATTCTAAAATGGTCCGGGTTTATGAAGATAACGATTTCATACGACTCGTCGGCGAAAGCACCGACCAGGGCTATACAAATGGCACACAGCTTAGTTTTTTTTACCAGAAAGACCACCCGTCAAAATTCTTCCTTGACCGATGGATGCCACACGCCGGCGATAGCAGTATAAACACTTTTGGATGGAGCGTCATGCAAATGATGTTCACCCCGAAAGACCTTCGCCGACGCGTACCCAACCGAAACGACTACTTCTACTCGGCAGGATTGTTCGCCACGCACTCACTGCATGCGTCAAACCCTGTAAAGAAATATAACATACAGACCGAACTCATGATGGGTCTCATGGGACCACCGGCCCTCGGAAAAGAAGCCCAGACACTCATTCACCGCATCATCGGCGTACAGAAACCAATGGGTTGGAGCAGTCAGCTAAAAACCGATGTGCTGCTCAATATCAACCTCATAGTCGAGAAACAACTTTTCGGATACAATAGAATGTTCGAATGGATTGGTGGTGCCGAGTACTTTGGCGGAACAGCCCTGAACGGCGGCGCGCTGTACTCCATCATCCGTGTCGGAAAAATGACACCCTACTTTAACGGTTTCTTCGCACAACACACCACCAGCAAAACAGGACGTCGCTGGCAGATTTATGGCCTTATCAGACCGTCCATAGAGCTCACACTAACTAACGCCCTCGTCGAAGGCGGAGTCTTCACCGACAACAACCAGTACACAGCCCTGGGCGTAAAACGTCCAGGACGGCCCGAAAACAACAAAATCATAGGAATGTTAGACTACGGCGCCGTACTGGCCAATGGCCGGTTCAGTATATCGTTTACCCAACGCACCATGACGCCCATGCTGAAAGGTCTCAAAGGCCATCAGCTCGGCAACATCTCTGCATACTTCGCCTGGTAAGCGCTAATTCGCCACCGCGATCTTAACTTTCAATTTCTTTATCCGCTCTTCCTTCACACCTGCAAGCACCTTCTTAACCAATGATCGCTTTACCATCACAAACGATGCATGATCGAGCGTAGTAATCAGTCCAACATCACTGGCCTCAAGTCCGCCCTTCTTCATCAGCAATCCGGCAATGTCGCCCTTGTTAACCTTATCTTTCCGGCCGGCACTGATATACAAACAGGCATACGCCGGTGGCGGTGGAAGCGGCACCGTATCGGCCACTGAAATCGCCTCCACATCCTGGCCAATATACTCCGGCAAAACCTCATCATCGGCCAGCACCAGGTACGCCTGCCCCTCGGCATGCATCCGTGCAGTACGACCATTCCGGTGGATATACGCATCCTCGTGATGCGGCAGCTGATAGTGAACCACATGACGAATCTCCGGAATATCAAGACCACGGGCCGCCAGGTCTGTCGCGATCAATACCGTGAACGCCCCTCCCCGAAACTTAATAAGGTTCTTCTCGCGATCAATCTGCTCCATTGCACCATGAAGGATACCGTGCTCAAAATCATGATAAGCAAACAGCGCGCTGATCCGGTCTACCGCCTCACGGTGGTTACAGAACACAAGGCATACATCGCTCCCAAAGCCGGCTACCAGATTCATCAGCGTTTCCGCCTTCATAGAACTGAGGGTGTTTACGACATGGAGCTTTAGTTTGGAATCCACCTGGTCAACCAGGAAATCGACCTTAACCGGCTGCCGGAACGGCAAAAAATCCGGTAACACATCCATACGCGTAGCAGATGTAAGCACATGCCGCTGCCTACCACTCAACGCCTTAAAAAGAATACGGATCTGATCGTGAAACCCCAGTTGTAACGACTTATCAAATTCATCAAGTACCACAATCCGTACACGTGACACATCCACCGTATCGCGGGTTATATGGTCGGCCAACCGCCCCGGAGTAGCAATAATAAGTGCCGGCGCCTCGCGCAAACTGTTTATTTCAATCTTAATATCATGCCCACCATAGCAGCAGCTTACCTTAAACGTTGTTTTCATGGCACGAAAAACCTGCTCGATCTGTAGCGCGAGCTCGCGTGAAGGAGCTAAAACCACCGCCTGAACATCGCCTACCGTGGTGTCTAGCCGCTCTACTAAAGCCGTTAAAAATGCAAGTGTCTTACCCGACCCCGTAGGGGAAAGCAGCATCACATCAGCATGTTTACGGGCTTCCTGTATCAGGCTCTCCTGCATCGGATTAAAAGACTCAATCGACAGCGCATCCAGCGTGCTCCGATACACCTCACTCAGATTCTTCTCCATAATTTTCCCAAATATATAAACATTGTTCCCACTGCGGGCCTCACGTATACACCTATCCGACATAAACATCCCCTCAAACGCACCGGCCTATGCGCTATAAAACACCCCGCCATTTCCCCAAAAAAGCCTTTTGTAATACGAACAGCACCTGAATTCGCCTGTTTCTGTTCTATACCCCTGAAATAGTAAAAGGCCATCCCTACGAGTAGGACGGCCTTTACCTAACCTAAACCTAAATTAACCTATTTCTTTTAAACCCAATGAATATATAGCAATCATCAGGCCACTTTATGTCTTGTTTTAGAATGTAACAGACTTCACGGTACCACCGCTCGTTGCCACTTCGAATGTAAGCTGTGAACCAGGAGCACGGACAATCTTGCTAAGGTTATACACCACGCCATACTGGCCTTTTACAGCAATCGTTTCTTCGTGCAACAGTTTTTCAGCCTGATAGATCTTAACCACCACATCCTCAGCACCGTCATTCGCTACATTCAAACAATACTTGTTAGCAACATTCGGTACTTCAATCACACGGATCGAGCTGTTAACACGGTTCATAGCATAGTTAACTTTCTCAACCTGCTGACCATTTTTATCTTCCAGTACAATAGTATACGTACCTTCGTGTAGTGAGCTGAAGTTGTAAGGACGAACAAACGCTGACACATTCGACAGAACCTCAGTAAACACAAGCTCGTTACGCTCACCGTAGATCGACACACGAACGCGGCCAGCTTCCGCCGACTTGTAATAAACCTTGTAAATACCCTGGCTGGTAACCGGAACAACAGCCAATGAAGACATCGGAGAGTCGGCAAACGCCACAACAGCAGACATTACAAACGCAACTGCAAAAACACTGATCTTAGATTTCATATTTTTATATTGATGATATATGTCCTTCTGATAACAATACAAAGGTCTACATTGCCAGACTTCCGTACTTCGCAAAGTATATCCTACATCAAATCACGTAAGGAATCGTCTCGCCCTCCAGAAACAAGATTTTGTTTTACCGAGACTCATGTTAGCGAAACGCTGCAACCGTTTCTGCAAACCAACCCATACCCAATATCACCGCAAACTTTAAATCAGAATATTATTTCGCCACAACCCGATTTTTAACGTCTCAAAAACCGATAAATAAGACAAAAATGGCCTTAAACAGAATAATAATTCAAAAACCAGGAGTATGATGTCTGCTACAAAATGCAAAATCAGCCCAAAAAATTAACCGCCGATCCCGATCTTACTTCACATACCATTTTCCACCGTTCCCCGTCGCCCACTATCTTTGCCCGTATGAACGGCACCATACGCGCAAACATCAAAAAAGGGTCTCACGTCAAGATCGTACTAAAGAAAGATCAACGCACCGGCACACTCACTGAAGGCATCGTCAAGGACCTTCTCACCTCGGCGCCCGTCCACCACCGGGGCATCAAAGTTCGCCTCGAAGACGGCCAGATCGGACGCGTCCAGGAAATCCTGAACTGATTTAAACACCGGAGAAAGTATTTAGTCCGGCTTAATCGGTATTAAACACTGGCGCAGTAATCTTTGTAATCTTATCAATCTTGCTCAGACAATAATTTAAAGTCCTCCCCGTCAAATAACCCCTTATCACTCAACTTCAAACTTGGTATCACCAATAGGCCCATAAACGATAAACTCATAAACGGAGCCCCAAGCGTACTCCCCATGCCCTTTGCCAACGCATCGATGTGTTTATACTGCTTCGCTACCACATAACCATCATCCGCAGACATTATACCCGCTACCGGCAACGGCAGCACATACTCCGTAGTCCCATCCACAGCAGACACCCCGCCCTTTTCGGCGATAATCAGGTTTACCGCACGGGCAATCGACTCATCATCAACCCCTACCACCAGAATATTATGGGAGTCGTGCCCCACCGACGATGCAATGGCGCCGCGTGTGAGGCCGAAATTCTTTATAAACGCAACTGCCGGCCTGGCCTCTTGATAACGGTTTACCACCGCGATTTTTAAAAGATCACGCTCCGTATCGGCTACAGCAAAGCCATTAACCACCTTCGGACTGAATAAGAGCGCGTTGGTAACCAACTGCCCGTCGATGGCTTCAATAACACGAAGTTGTCCGCTTTTCGGCGCCGCCATTTGAAAGTCAACGGCCTGCTTGGCTCCTATGGCAAAAGCATTTACAATTGAGACCGGCGTACGCCCAATTTTCGTCTTTCCCCGCTCGGCAACGAGCGTACCGTCAATAAACGTCTGCAACACCGTAAAATCGCGAAGATTATCAACCACGATAAAGTCCGCGGCATCACCGGCACGCAGCTGACCGACCGATAAACCGTAATGCTCTACCGGATTAATACACGCTGCTTTCAAAATATTGAAAATGTCCAGCCCTTTGGCCTGGGCACGGCGCACCAGCAGGTTAATATGTCCGTCTTCCAGGCTGTCGGGGTGTTTATCATCTGAACAGAACATAATAGAATCTGCATGGTCCGCCAATATTCCGATTAATGCCTCAAAATTCCGGGCGGCACTTCCTTCACGAATAATGATCTTCATGCCATACTTCAGCTTGTCCAGCGCCTCCTCAGCGGTAAAGCATTCATGATCAGTACTCATACCAGCCTCGATATAACTACGGGCCTGCTCGCCACGAAGGCCGGGAGCATGTCCGTCTACCACCTTTTCATAGCGCTGTGCCAGGGCGATCTTAGCGATAACATCGGCATCCTTATATAACACGCCGGGCCAGTTCATCATTTCGGCCAGGTAACGAACATCTTCCTTTTTAAGCAGCGCATGCACATCATCCACGCCTATCGTTGCGCCGGCAGTTTCGAACACCGTGGCAGGTACACAGCTGGGAACCCCAAAATAGAACTTAAACGGAACCTGCTTGCCGTTCGCTATCATATACTCGACGCCGGCAACACCAAGCACATTCCCGATCTCGTGAGGATCCGACACCGTGGCCACCGTTCCATGTACCACAGCCATACGTGCAAACTCCGATGGCACAACCATCGAACTTTCAACATGCACGTGCGCATCGATAAATCCGGGCAACAGATACGGCGCGCCGGAGGTTTCAGGTCCGGTTTCATCGATCCGGGAAATACGACCGCGTTCCACGTGTACCGTACCGGTGTAAATCCGTTTAGCCTTTATATCAACTACATTGCCCGAAATATTCATGCGCTTCGCTATTTTAGGTGCCTAAAATACTAACAATGCCCGACGTATAAGCACACCGGCCTTAAACAAGCCCACGCCGCCCCGTACCATTACCCGTTCAACAATGCTCCCCTACTTCCCTTTCACCGAACCGTTCAGCCAGAAAATGGGAACCAGCCCGTTATCCGACACCGGAAGCATCATCGAAATCGATCATCATTATATAAACGAAATACAGCAAAAGCACAGTCTACTGGGCTGGGACCCGACCTATTACGCAGCGGCTTTACCCGGCACGGAGCAGGCTCAATGGGAAGTAGTCGACCTCGTTATGGCCAGCCTCGCCAGAACAGCGCCGCACCAGATCACCTTTGAAAACATTGGAAAAACTCGGAAATGGCAAAACAACATGCTACAAGAACAAGGTGAATTTATTACCGGCGAGCAACACACGCTTCCATTCCATCTCCCGCCACTCCAATGGATTAGTCGCCAGGTACAGGAAGATCTGCTGATACTTGACCCCACAGGAACGCTGGTAGCCGGAACACTTTGTTTCCCATCCGGCTGGGATCTTACGGAAAAGCTGGGCAAGAACTTTATGGCGGTCCACGCCCCGCTGCCCGAAGCACTCAGCCGCATGCTAAAGGCAGCCGAAACGTTCATGGATCGATTACCCATTGGCAAATCAATACAACGCAATAATTGGGGGCTCCGCATAACCGACCAGCTTGATCTTTCAACGCGTCACAGTTGCCATTACCAAAAACTGCTCCTTGAAAAAGCTTCATCTATAAAGTCACAAGAAATTGGTAATGAAGTATATATCCGCATTGAGCACCAAACATTAACAAGACTTCCCACCACCCAGCACATACTCTTCACCATCCACACCTACCAGGAACGGCTGGCCGATGAACTCAACACTGCTGAACGCACTGCAACATTCCGTGCCTTTATGCAATCTGTTCCTCCAACCGTACTGGACTACAAACTGATCACCCCGCTTATGCCGAAGCTCATGGCATACCTCGACCGCATAGGTTAAAACAACCCCTAGCTCTCAAAAACCAACTCCATTTGAATGTTACAGCGGGCGTACGGCGTAGGTCTGCCGGTCTGTAAACGCTGAAATCCAAGTTTATAATACAGCTGAACCGCAGGCTTCAACTTGGTATTACTTTCCAGGTAAACCCGTTTGGCCCCCATCTTCCGGGCCTGCGCTATCGCTGCATTACCCAACAATACCCCGATGCCCTTCCCTTGAACGGTAGGCGAAACCGCCATCTTGGCCAGTTCATAAGAACCATCGTCCATTTTAATTAAAGCACACGTACCCACGGCTTTATCGTCATACAACGCAATAAAAATATAACCTCCCTTATCGAGTATATATTCCTCCGGATGATCAAGGGCCTTGTAATCGGCCTCCTCCATTTCGAAAAACGTCGAGATCCATTCCTCATTCAATGCACGGAAATCCTGCCGGTAAGCCGACGCAAAATCTACAATCCGGATGCGCTCACCCTCACGCAGGCGACGCTCATCCTGCACCCGCTCAAACAGACTCCGCTCGGCCAGCAGCGTCTCCCAGGCCTCGATAGCCTTCCACAAATCATACTGCGTGGATGCCGATGCCCGCTCGATAGCCTGGTTCACATCCTGAAATTGGTCCTGAATCCGTTCGGCAATCGCCTCACCTGCCGGCGAAAGCGAAAGCAGCGTTTTACGACCATCCTTTCGATCACGCTTCTCAGTAACATAACCCTTCTTCACCATCTCCTTCACAATCTGGCTGACCGACACGTGCGAATGCCCGATCTCGCCAGCAATCGCTGTAACGCTGCGCGTCTCACCCTCCAACAGCACGTAAAATACCGGGAACCACCGGGGCTGAAAATCCACCCCATACGTACTGTAAATTCGACCCGCATCTTCCGTTATCAGATCACTTAAACGCCGTAAACGGCTTCCAATTGCCATCTTTCCTGTTCGATTATAAAATTGCATAAGCATATACGTAAGTACTTACAAATATACTTACAGACTTTGTTCCCAAAAGCGTTTTAAAAAGATTTTATCTACTTTACGAATATCATGGCCATTACACGCATTTACTACTACTTCTGTGTTCTAATTATGATTACTGCCGGAACCACAACAGCCCAAACTGCTTTTCGCGTTATCCCCCTGGGCGTAAAAGGAGGAAGCGACGAGAGCAACCTCTCCGCATACGCCCTGGCCGTAAAAGGCACCGAAAACTACGTTTGTCTCGATGCCGGCACACTCCATGCCGGAATCCGGAAAGCCATTGAAGCCAACCTCTTTACCGGAGACCCGGCAGCCGTGCTCAAAACCAACATCAAGGGCTACCTGATAACACACCCGCACCTGGACCACCTCTCAGGTCTCATCATCAACTCACCCGACGACGGACCTAAACCGATCTACGCGCTCCCGTTCTGTCTTAACGCTTTTCGCGATAAATACTTCACCTGGCAAACCTGGGGGAACTTTACCAACGAAGGCGAAAAACCCCAGCTCGGCAAATACCACTACGTGCCCCTTGCCATCGGAAAAGAAACGCCACTCGAACAAACAGATCTCCACGTCCGTCCCTTCTTTCTAAGTCACACAGGCCCAAACCTGAGCACCGCCTTCCTTATCCGACACGGCGACAACCACATCCTTTACCTGGGCGACACCGGCCCGGACGCCATCGAAAAGTCCAACGCCCTCCAGCAGCTTTGGAAAGAAGTAGCCCCTCTGGTCAAATCCAAAAAGCTCAGAGCGATATTCATGGAAGTCTCCTTTGCCAACGAACAATCCGACCACCTCCTCTTCGGCCACCTCACCCCTCGCCACCTTATGACCGAAATGGCTGTACTCGCTCAATATGCCGGCACCGAACCTTTAAAAGGTCTTCCAGTAGTCATAACCCATATTAAGCCAGCCCCCGGCCGCGAACAAGCCATCCGTACCCAACTCGACCACCTCAATACCCTCAAACTAAACATCATTATCCCCCAACAGGCCACTCCCCTCGATTTCTAGATACACATACTATCTCCAACCACCCTCACGGCCATCTTTCAAGGTGTCTAACTGAAATAGCTATACACATGAAAGTATTTAGCGATGAAAAACGAAAAATCGAAGAAAAGAAACTATCAAAGCCTGGAGATCAGGCGTCAGGCAGTAGAAGCGTATGAGCGGGAACAATTCCAATACGGGACTTGCTGGAGCAGTATAACCTCTATCACAGTATGCTTTGGCGCTGGCGGTAGCAGTTAAAAAGCGTAAAACCGGCCATACAGTCCAAGCCGCGGCATCCCCAAGAGCTAAAGCTCAGGATCGTCAAACAGATCGTTA
>Ga0065165_1001520_pt1 | contig 24424 bp, 24 predicted proteins | sample AraplaMF_Cvi_mMF_FD_63813 | JGI IMG/M metagenome (GOLD analysis project Ga0065165, IMG submission 63813) | Arabidopsis root microbial communities from the University of North Carolina, USA - plate scrape MF_Cvi_mMF (version 2) (version 3) | ecosystem: Host-associated > Plants > Roots >... | reverse complement strand
GGTTTTCCGGCGGGACCGTGACGTTGTCGAAGAACAGCTCGGAGGTGTCGGAGGCATGCAGGCCGATCTTGTCGAGGTTGCGCCCGCGCTTGTAGCCATCCGCGCCAGAGGTCTCGACCACGATCAGCGAAATGCCCTTGGCGCCCGCGTCTCCGGTGCGCGCGACCACGACGACGAGATCGGCGGCCTGGCCGTTGGTGATGAACGTCTTCTGGCCGTTGATGACGTAGGAATTGCCCTGTTTCTTGGCCGTGGTCTTCACCGCCTGCAAGTCCGAGCCGGTGCCGGGCTCGGTCATGGCGATGGCGCCGACCATCTCGCCGGACGCCATCTTCGGCAGCCAGCGCTTCTTCTGCTCCTCCGAGCCGTAATTGAGGATGTAATGCGCGACGATGGCGCTGTGCACCGAGACGCCGGTGGTCAGTTCCGGCACCGTGCTTTCGAGATCGTCCAGCACGGCCGCGTCATAGGCGAAGGTGGCGCCGAGGCCGCCATATTCCTCCGGCACGCTCGCCAGCAGCGCGCCCATTTCGCCGAGCCCGCGCCAGGCGAAGCGGTCGACCATCTTCTGCTCGCGCCATTTCTCGGCATGCGGCGCCAGGTCCTTGGCCAGATATTTCCGGAACTGGTCGCGGAAGACATCGAGCTCTTCGGTCATCCAGGAGGAGCGGTAATGCATTGGCGCCTCGTTCTCACACGATCAGGCCGCCACCGGCGACGACCACCTGACCGCTGATATAATTCGATTCCGGACTGCAGAACAGATAGACCGCATCGGCGGCCTCTTCCGGCGTGCCACCGCGGCCGAGCGGGATCATGCGCGACATGGCTTCCAGCATGTGCGGCTGCACACCCACCTTGATGTCGCGGCCGGCGACGTCGATGGTCTTCTGCTGCGCCTCGATCGGCTGGGTCAGGCGGGTGTTGATGAGGCCGAAGGCGACGCAATTGACGTTGACCTTGTAGCGGCCCCACTCCTTGCACATGGTTCGGGTCAGCCCGATCAGCGAGGCCTTGGCCGAGGAATAGCTTGCCTGTCCGGCATTGCCGTAGAGGCCTGCGATCGAGGAGATGTTCACGACCTTGCGGAACACCTCGCGTCCCTCCTCGGCTTCCTTCCTCGCGAAGACGCGGATCGGCTCGGCCGCCGCGCGCAGCAGTCGGAACGGCGCGACGAGATGGACGTCGAGCATGGCCTGGAACTGCTCGTCCGTCATCTTCTGGATGGTGGAGTCCCACGTATAGCCGGCATTGTTGATGATAATGTCGAGCGCGCCGAACCTGTCGAGTGCGGCGCCGACGAAGCGGTCGGCGAAGCCCGCGTCGGAGACGCTTCCGTTCACGGCAACGGCATCGCCGCCGAGCGCCTTGATCTCGGCGACCACGGCATCGCCGGGCTCGGCATCGAGATCGTTGACGACCACCCTGGCTCCCTCGCGCGCGAGCTTGAGCGCGATCGCGCGCCCGATGCCGCGGCCCGAGCCGGTGACGAGCGCGACCTTTCCCTGCAGTTTTGCCATTTGCATGTGTCCTCTTGCTGTCACAGCGCGACGACGGCGCTGCCTTCGAGCTTGACTTCGCCGCGATCGTCCTTGGTGGTGAGGGCCAGTCTTGCGCGGCGCTCGCCGTCCTCGGTGAAGAGCTCGGCCAGGGTGCCTTCGCATGTCAGTTCGGCGCCGAGCTGGGTGATGGCGACGAACCGCGTCGCAAAGCTGCGAAGCTTCTCCGGCGGTACCACATCAGCGAGCGTCTGCCCGAGATAGGCCATGACCAGCATGCCGTGGGCGAACACATCCGGAAATCCGGCCGCCTTGGCAACGTCGATATCGACGTGGACCGGATTGTGATCGCCCGATGCCCCGCAATAGAGCGCCAGCGTGTGGCGGGTGATTGGCGGAAAGACCTTGTGGAGGATGCGATCGCCGGTCTTGATGCCCTCCGATACGATCATGACGCCACCTCGTTGCGAACGACGATGGTGCGCGCGGTATCGGCGACATGCACGCCATCCTGGTTCGTCACCTCGCACCGGATCCCGATCAGGGTCAACGCGCCGCCCTTCTTGTCCGTCACGCTGGTCACGCGCGGGCGAAACGTCAGGGTGTCGCCGACCAGGACAGGCGCGCGATAGACGAAGCTCTGCTCGCCATGCAGCACGCGGCCGAGGTCGATGCCGAGCGTGGTGAACATTTCGAACGGGTCGGCGGCGTCCATCATCTCCAGGCAGAACAGATAGGTCGGCGGCACCGGCGTGCCGCCGGATCCGGCCGCCTGCGCGGCAGTTGTGCTGTAGACCGGATTCTGTTCACCCAGCGTCTTGAGGAAGTAGCGAAGGCGGCCCGGCTCGACGCACGCGGTGACGGGTGTGAAGCTTCGCCCCACGGCGGACTGGTCGACCATGACGGATTTCAGTGCCGCTTGTAGAGCGTGACGACGCAGGCGCCGCCGAGGCCCAGATTGTGCTGGAGCGCGACTTTCGCACCCTCGACCTGCGTGGGCCCTGCCGTGCCACGCAACTGCCGCGTCAGCTCGTAGCACTGCGCCAGCCCGGTGGCGCCGAGCGGGTGCCCCTTCGAGAGCAATCCGCCGGACGGGTTGGTCACGATCCTGCCGCCATAGGTGTTGTCCCCGTCATCGATGAACTTGCCGGCTTCGCCTTCGCCGCAAAGGCCCAGTGCCTCGTAGGTGATGAGTTCGTTGTGGGCGAAGCAGTCGTGCAACTCGACCACGTCGAGGTCGCCAGGGCCGATACCTGCACTCTCGTAAACCCGCTTTGCCGCCTCTTTTGCCATGTCGTAGCCGACCAGTTGCATCATGTCGCCGGCCCTGAAGGTCGAGGGCGTGTCGGTCGTCATGGTCTGAGCCGCAATGCGCACCTGCTTGCCGATGCCGTGGTTGTCCGCGAACCGCTCGGACACCAGCACGGCGGCGGCGCCACCGCAGGTCGGCGGACATGCCATCAGGCGGGTCATCACGCCCGGCCAGATCACCTGGTCATTCATCACGTCGTCTGCCGTGACTTCCTTGCGGAAGATCGCGAGCGGATTGTTTTTGGCATGGCGGCTCGCTTTGGCGCGCACCTTGGCGAAAGCGTCGAGCGGCGTGCCGTACTTCTTCATATGGCTGAGCCCAGCTCCGCCGAAATAACGCAGGGCGAGAGGAATGCCGGGCGCGTCGATCAACTCGTCCGCAGCCGCGTCGAACTCCTCGAAAGCGCTCGGGCGATCGGTGTACACGCTGCCGAGCGCACCGGGCTTCATCTGCTCGAAGCCGACCGCCAGGACGCAGTCCAGGGCGCCGCTCGAGATCATCTGCCGCGCCATGAAGAGGGCGGTCGAACCGGTCGAGCAATTGTTGTTGACGTTGACGATGGGGATGCCGGTCATCCCGACATGGTAGAGCGCGCGCTGCCCGCAGGTGGAATCGCCGTAGACGTACCCGACATAGGCCTGCTCGACCTTCTCGTAGCCGAGGCCGGCATCGGCAAGCGCGAGCTTGGCCGCGTCCGTCCCCATCTCGTGATAGGGCGCGCTGGCGCCAGGCTTGGCGAAGGGGATCATGCCGACCCCCGCGACGATGACGTCAGGCATCGCTTCCTCCAAATTTACCCATTGGACTTTTTATTACCCGCGGGTAACATATCGTCCGATGTCCGCCAGAGTCAACCGATCGAGCATGAATTCAGCGCCGCATATTCGACCGTCATCGCCCTGGCTGCCTTTCGAGAGCCGCCGGCGCGCCCGCGACGAGAAGCGCGAGGCGGTGCTGCGTGCCGCCGTGCAGCTCTTCCTGGAGCAGGGCTATCATCGCGTCACCCTTAACGAGGTCGCCGACCGGCTGAATATCACCAAGCCCGCGCTGTACAATTATTTCAGGGGCAAGGACGAGATCCTGTTCGAGTGCTGGTCGATGGGGGCCGAGCTCGTCGACGGCGTGATCACGGAGGTCAACGCCGGCGGCGGTTCGGGCCTCGTAAAGCTGCGCAAGCTGGTGCACGCCTATGCCGCGCTGATGGCGACCGATTTCGGCGCAAGTCTGGTCCGCTTCGACCTGCGCGACCTGTCCGAGCGGAATGCCGATGTCGCGCGCGCCGCCAAGAGGCGGATCGACGCCACGTTCCGGCAATACATCGCCGGCGGCATCGCCGACGGGTCGATCAGGCCTTGCGATCCCAAGCTTGCAGCGTTCGCGATCGCAGGCGCGCTCAATTGGATCGGCAACTGGTATCGTAGCGATGGCGAGCTGTCGCCAACCGCAATCGCCGATGAATTCACGATCCGGCTGACGGAAGGCCTGGCGATCGAGGAGCGGCAGCAGACGACAAAGAAGACGCCGGGAGTGCCGCAACGGCGCAACTCGGTGCGCAGAACAATAGGGAAGAAGAAGCGTACAGGAGGAACGGGATGAACATCACGCATGGTTTGCGTCGCGCGCTGCAGATCAATCCGAATGGGCCGGCCACCGTCTACGGGCATCGGCGCCGCAACTGGGAGGAGATCGGCCAGCGCGTTGCAAGGCTGGCCGGCGGCTTGCGGACACGCGGCGTCCGGGATGGCGATCGAGTCGCGATCCTGTCCTTCAACTCGGATCGCTATCTCGAGCTCTACCTTGCGACCGGCTGGGCGGGCGGCGTGATCGTGCCGCTCAATATTCGCTGGAGCGTGCTGGAAAACGAGGATGCGCTACGCGACTGCCGCGCGTCCATCCTGCTGGTGGACAAGGCCTTTGCGCAGGTCGGCGCTCAGCTCGCCGGCGCCATTCCGGCGCTGAAGCTGGTCTATGCCGACGACGGCGAGGTGCCGGCGGGGATGGAGAGCTATGAGCATCTGGTCGCAAGCAGCACTCCGGTTGCCGATGCCATGCGCAAGGGGGACGATCTCGCCGGCATCTTCTACACCGGCGGCACCACCGGACGGTCCAAGGGCGTGATGCTCAGCCACCAGAACCTGATGGCCAACGCGCTCAACGCACTCGGCGAAGGACTGTTTCCGGGGAGCGCGATCTATCTGCACGCCGCGCCGATGTTTCACCTCGCCAACGGGGCGGCGATGTATTCCCTGCTGCTGTCCGGTGGGTCGAACGTGATCGTTCAGACCTTCAACCCCGAAGGCGTGATGGCTGCAATGCAGGCCGAGCGCGTCACTGACGTGCTGCTGGTGCCCACGATGATCCAGATGTTCGTCGATCACCCCGCGATCGGCAGCTACGACCTGTCGTCGCTCAGGAACATCATCTACGGAGCTTCGCCGATCAGCGAGGCGGTGCTCGAGCGTGCTGCGCGCGCACTGCCGCATGTGCGTTTCACCCAGGCCTATGGCATGACGGAGCTGTCGCCGATCGCGACGCTGCTGCACCACGACGAGCATGTCGGGGAGGGGCGGAGAAAGGGGCGTCATCGCGGTGCCGGCCGTGCGACGCTCGGTTGTGAGGTGCGGATCGTCGACGAGGACGACCGGCCGGTGCCGGCGGGCACCGTCGGCCAGATTGTGGTACGCGGCGACACCGTGATGATGGGCTATTGGGAGCGACCGGAGGAGAGCGCGCGCGCCGTCATCGACGACTGGATGCACACTGGCGACGGCGGCTACATGGACGAAGACGGGTTCATCTACGTCGTCGACCGCGTCAAGGACATGATCATCTCGGGCGGCGAGAACGTCTATTCGGTCGAAGTCGAGAACGCCCTGGCGCAGCATCCCGCGGTGCTGCAATGCGCCGTCATCGGCATTCCCAATGAGCAATGGGGGGAACAGGTCCATGCCGTCGTGGTCAAGCGCAGCGGCGTGGAGGTTTCCACCGGTGAGCTGATCGAGTTCACCAAGACGCTGATCGCCGGCTACAAATGTCCCCGCAGCCTCGAGATCACCGAAACGCCGCTGCCGCTGTCCGGCGCCGGCAAGGTCCTGAAGCGCGAGTTGCGCCGGCCGTTCTGGGAAGGTCGGGAACGGCGGGTCAGTTGATCGCTCGCGCCTGAATCGAGGCTTGTCCGGGCAGGCCGCGAAGTTTGACGTTTGCAGGTCGCGATCGCGCTTGTACCATTGGCGCAGTACATCGGGGACATTCTCTTGGTCGAGAGGCGCGAGCTCAAGCTCGACATCGTGCGCATCGGCGCGGTCTCCGCGATCCTGACGCAGCCGGCCGATGCGCGCGCCTGCTACGTGCTGGCGCATGGCGCGGGCGCCGACATGCGGCATTCGTTCATGGAGAAGGTCGCGGAGGCTCTCGGCGAGCGCGGCATCGCGACACTTCGCTTCAATTTCCCCTACATGGAAAAGAAATTGGGGCGCCCCGACCAGCCGGCGGTCGCGCACGCCGCCATCCGCGCGGCGGCCGCGGAGGCGGCGCGGCTGTGTCCCGGCGTGACGCTCGTCGCCGGCGGAAAGTCGTTCGGCGGACGCATGACCTCGCAGGCGCAATCCAAGGCGCCGCTACCCGGCGTGAAGGGGCTCGCCTTCCTCGGTTTCCCCCTGCACGCCGCCAGGAAGCCGTCGAGCGAGCGCGCCGAGCATCTCACCGGCATCGCCATCCCCATGCTGTTCCTGCAAGGCACGCGCGATGGGCTTGCCGATCTCGGCCATCTCAAGCCCGTCATCATTGCGCTCGGGACGAAGGCGACATTGCATGAGGTCGACGGCGGCGATCACTCTTTCGCGGTGCTGAAGAAGTCCGGCCGGACCAACGAAGAAGCGTTGGCAGAGGTGCTCGACACGCTCGCGGCCTGGATCGAGGCGCTCGCCTGAAGTTCACGCCGAATACAGCCCCTTGTCGCGCGCCTTCTGGATCGCCAGCGCGACGATGAGGTCGAGCGTCGGCGTCGGCAGGCCGGCGGCGCGCGCGAAGGCGGCGGGCGCCTTCACCAGCACGTCGATCTCCATGGCGCGGCCGAGCTCGTAATCCTGGAGCAGCGATGGCTTGTGGTTCGGGGCCGGGCCGCTGCGCGTCACGCGCTTGACTTCGGGGATGAAGTGCTGGGCGATGTCGTTGGCCTCGGTCAGCATCCGCGGAATCACTTCGGTGAAGGCGGGGTCGTCGCGCACGCCGCGCGCGGTCTGGCCGGTGAGCAGGCACAGCACCGACAGCGACATGTTGGTCAGCAGCTTTGACCAGATTGCCTCGCGGATCTCGGCCACCGGCGGGGATTCCAGCCGCGAATCGTTGAAGACTCCGCGGAGTTTCGTGATGCGCTCGCAATTGCGGTCGTCGCATTCGCCGATCAGGAGGCGGTTGCGGTCGGGCGTCAGGTTCTGCACCACGCCGGGCGCGATCACCTCGTTGGAGGAGAACACGACGCCGCCGATGATCCGTTCCTTCGGGATACAGGCGCGCAGGCGCCCGCCGGGATCGAGGAAGGAAATATCGGGCGGGGCCGGATGCCGCGGCGGCAGGCCGATACCGTACCACCAGGGAATGCCGTTCTGCGCGAACACGATCGCGGTGTCGTCCTGGAGCAGCGGCTTGAGGCTGGCGACCAGCCCGGTCAATGCGGTGGCCTTCAGCGTCGAGATCACGACGTCCTGCGGGCCGAGCTGGGCTGGATCGCCCGAGGCGTTCACCTTGGCGGTGACCTCGGAATCGCCGACGCGCAGCCTGAGGCCGTTGGACCGGGCGGCTTCGAGATGCGCGCCCCGCATCACGCAGCTGACCTCATGGCCGGCGCGTGCGAGTCTGACCGCGATGTGGCTTCCGACGGCGCCCGCGCCGAAAATGCAGATGCGCATAGATATCCCGTTCCTGATCCCTTGGATGCCGCCCGGCGGCAGCATGACACAAGCCGCCATGCGATGGACGCGGCCGCCCCACGCTGGAAAGATATGGATCGAGGCCCGTTGCGTCGGCCATAGTGCGCGCCAAACAAGATGACCGGAGGATCGCCGATGACCGCCAGCCCCGTCCTGTGGACCCTCGATGAGCGTGGGGTTGCGACCGTCACGTTGAACCGGCCGGAGGTCAACAACGCCTATGACGGCGCGCTGATCGCCGGCGTGCTCGCCGCCATGGATGAACTCGGCAAGAAGCCCAATTTGCGCGTCGTCGTGCTCCGCGGCAACGGCAAGCATTTCCAGGCCGGCGCCGATCTCAAATGGATCAACGGCGTGCGGCCGCAATCGGCGGAGGCGAACGAAGCGGCCTCGCAGGCGACCTTCGAGGCCGTGCAGCGACTCAACACGCTGCCGATCCCGACGGTGGCGCTGGTGCAGGGCGGCTGCTTCGGCGGCGGCACCGGTGTGATCGCCGCCTGCGATGTCGTGATCGCGGCCGACAACGCCCTGTTCTCGATCACGGAGGTACGATGGGGCCTCACGGCCGCGATCATCATCCCGCAACTGTGCGACGCCGTTGGCGTACGGCAGGTCCGCCGCTATGCGCTGACCGGCGAACGCTTCGGCGCAGAAGACGCCCGCCGTATCGGCCTCGTCCACGACGTGGTGGCGCTCGCCGATCTCGAAGCCGCAGGTAAGAAGGTGGTCGAGCAGCTGCTGGCGAACGGGCCGGAGGCGATGGCCGAGACCAAGCGGCTCGCGCTGGAAAGCTCGTTCGGCGGCATGGCGGTCGACGATGCCGCCTACAAGCGGCTCGTGCACCTGCATTCGCTCAAGCGCCAGAGCGCCGAGGCGGCGGAAGGGCTGGCCTCGTTTGCGGAAAAGCGGGCGGGCAATTGGGGAAGTCGTTAGCCTAAACACTCAGCCTGTAGCCCGGATTACGCTTTCGCTCCATCCGGGCTACAGCACACTCACAGCGACCTCGCGAGCGACGTTTTCAGCAGCGTGAGCAGCGCCTGCACCGCGGCCGCATTGCGCCGCCGCTCGGGGATTGCGGCTTTCACCCATAATTCCGGAATCGGAAAGTCGCGCAGCACCGGCTTCAGCGTGCCGTCGCGCAAGGCATCCGCGACGAGATAATGCGACATCAGCGCGATGCCGTTACCGGCAATGGCGCTGCGCGCCAGCACGTGTCCCTCGTTCGAGGAGAGCAGCGGGCTGACCTGGATGCTGATGCGGCCGCGCGGTCCGTCGAAGATCCATTCCGGGCCGGTCGGCAGGAAGCTGAGGCAGCGATGCTCGACGAGATCGCGCGGATGTTTTGGCATGCCGTGCTTCTTCAAATAGGCCGGTGAGGCGCAGAGCAGCCGCTTCAGCGCGCACAGCGGCTCGTCGACCACGCCGCCGAAGGAATGCGGGAAGGCGCCGATCGCGATGTCAAAACCCTCAGTGACGGGATCGACCGGGCGATCGATCAGCACGATCTCGAGTTTCAGCCGAGGGTTCTGGGTCTGGAACGCACTGAAGGCGTCGGCGAGGCGCGCCACCGTCAGCGAGGTCGGGGCCTTGATGCGGAGGTGATCGACGAGATCGTGGCCCTTCTCGCCCATGCGCGAGAGCAGGTCGGTGGCGTCAGTCACGACACCGCGGGCGCGATGGACGTAGCGCTGGCCGGCCTCGGTGAGGCGCAATTGCCGGGTCGAGCGATGAAACAGCGGCGCGCCGATCCGCGCCTCCAGCTGGGTGACGCGTTTTGCGACCACCGAGGTCGAAACATTGAGCTTTCGCGCGGCGGCCGAGAAGCCGGCGGCATCCGCGGTGGCGAGGAAGGCCTGGAGGTTCACGAGGATGTCCATTTTGACCTTTCTCGATTCGCGAAAGCTGATCGCGTATTTTGGTGGATTGTAGCTCGGCGCGCGTTAATTCATAGTCGGACCCAAGCAAGAGATTTTGGGAGCGGACACGCCATGCGGGCCATGACGATCGAAGAACCGGCACGGCAGGTGCCGCTCTATGGCGAATATGAAGTCGTCGTGCTCGGCGGCGGGCCGGCCGGCATCGTGGCGGCGGCCTCAAGCGCGCGGGCGGGGCGGAAGACGCTGCTGATCGAGCGCTACGGCTTTCTCGGCGGCATGGGCACCGCGGCCGGCGTCACCAATTTTTGCGGGCTGCATGGCAATGTCTACGGCCAGGCGCACCGGCTGGTGCAGGGCATGGCGTCCGAGCTGCTGGCGCGGATCGATCGGTTGAACGGCCTCAACACGCCCCACCTGATCCTCGGCAAGGTCTTCGCCCAGGCCTATGACACCGCGGCCTACAAGATCGCGGCCGACCAACTGCTCGCAAGCCACAAGGTCAACATCCTCTTCCACGCGCTCGGCGCCGGCGTGGTGATGGGCGACAGCCGCCGCATCGATGCGCTGATGGTCGAGACCAAGGCCGGCCGGCAGGCGGTGCGATCGGAGATCTTTATCGACTGCTCCGGCGACGGCGATCTCGCCGTGTGGGCCGGTGCGCCGTTCGAGATCGGCGACGCGCACGGTCATCCGATGTATCCCTCCATGATGCTTCGTCTCAACGGCATCGACCCTGAAAAGGCTGGCGATGCCTGGCGGACCATCCCGCAGCTGATGGAAAAGGCGCTGGCCGCCGGCACCCACACATTCCCGCGGAAAAGCGCGATCGTGCGGCCGCAAAAATCCGGCATCGAATGGCGGGTGAATTTCACGCAAGTGGCGCGCGAGGATGGCCACGCCATCAACGGCGTCGAGCCCGACGATCTCACCCGCGGTGAGATCGAGGGCCGCAAGCAGGCGCTCGCCGCGTTCGAATTCCTGCGCACCGTGCCGGGCTTCGAGAAGTCCTACATCGTCGACCTGCCGCCGCAGCTCGGCATCCGCGAGACCCGCCGCATCACCGGCGGCTATCGGCTCAGCGGCGAGGATGTGCTCGGCTGCGCCTCGTTCGAGGATTCCATCGGCGTCAATGGCTGGCCGATCGAGGCGCACGTGCCCGGCGACGTCGTCTTCACTTTTCCGCCAATCCCGGACTCGCGCGGCTATAACGAGCTGCCTTATCGTATGCTGGTGCCCGAAGGCGTCGACAATCTGCTGGTCGCCGGGCGCTGCGCCTCGATGACCCATGAGGGCCAGTCGGCGGCGCGGGTGTCCGGGGCCTGTTTCGTGATGGGGGAGGCCGCCGGTTCCGCCGCGGCGCTTGCGCTCGCCGGAAACCGGATTCCGCGCGAGATACAAGTTGAAAAATTGCAGGAAACGTTGAAACAACAGGGCGCCTTCATCGGGCGGGACCAGCCCGTACCCGAAGGTTTGTGACAGCTGTAACAGAACGACCAAGAGAACCACGGGAAGGAAGCGGGATGATCGGGATTGCGCGGCTTGCGGCGGCCGGCCTGGTGGCGATCATGGCGATGGGTACGGCCCGGGCGGAAGACGCGCTGAAGGCCAAAATCGGCGTGCTCCGCCTGTCATCCTCCGCGCCCGTCTTCATCGCCCAGGACAAGGGCTATTTTCGCGAGGCCGGCCTCGACATCGAGCTGAAGTTCTTCGACGCGGCACAGCCGATTGCCGTTGCCACCACCTCGGGCGACGTCGATTTCGGCGTCACCGCCTTCACCGCGGGACTCTACAATCTCGCCGGCAAGGGCGTGCTGAAGGTAATCGGCGGCATGAGCCGCGAAAAGGCCGGCTATCCCCTGATCGGCTATTTCGCCAGCAACAACGCCTACGCCGCCGGGCTGAAGACCCCGAAAGATCTCGCCGGCAAGCGCGTGGCGATGACGCAGGTTGGTTCCTCGTTTCACTATTCGCTCGGCCTGCTCGCCGACAAATACGGCTTCAAGCTCGCAGAGGTGAAGATCGTCCCGCTGCAATCGCTCTCGAACGCGGCTGCCGCTCTGAAGGGCGAGACCGTCGATGCGGCGCTGCTGCCGATCTCCACCGCGCGAAAACTGATGGACGAGGGCGGCGCGAAGTTTCTCGGCTGGGTCGGCGACGAGACGCCGTGGCAGCTTGGTGCCGTGTTCGCCTCGCCGAAGACGCTGACCAACAAGGTGCTGGTCACAAAACTCCTCGGCGCGCTCGCAAAAGCCGATCGCGAATATCACGACGTCATCCTCGCCGCGATGAAGGACGGCGTTGCGCCGATCAACGAGCAGACAAAGCCGCTGTTGGAGATCATCGCAAAATACACCAATCTGCCGGTCGAGCAGGTGGTCGGCAACTGCGCCTATATCGATCCCGACGGCAAGCTGGACGTGAAAAACGTCGACAACCAGATCAAATGGCTCCAGGAGCAGGGATTCGCCGACAAGGGCTTTGACGCGAATGCGATCATCGCCAGGGATTTTGTGAAGGCGGATTGATGATGCGCGCATCCTTCCCGACCCGTCATCCTGAGGTGCGAGCATTGCGATGCGCATGCATCGCGATGGGAGCCTCGAAGGATGAGCGGCCGAGCTGCATCGGGGCCGTGCATCCTTCGAGGCTCGCTTCGCGAGCACCTCAGGATGACGGGTCGAGAGGGAAGGGGCGTCGCACATGGACCTGATCGCCAACCACATCTCCCATCGCTTCGGCGATCTCGCGGTGCTCGACGACGTCTCGTTCGCGGTCAGCGCCGGCGAGGTGGTGGCGGTCGTCGGTCCCTCGGGCTGCGGCAAGAGCACGCTGCTGTCGATCCTCGGCGGGCTGTTGCAGCCGACGTCCGGCGCGCCCGAGCTGCGCGGGGCGCCGCCGGCGGACAGCCTCAATCCGCTGACCTTCGTGTTCCAGGATTTTGCGCTGCTGCCCTGGGCCACGGTGGAAGAGAACGTCGAATTCCCGCTGCTGCACACCCGGCTCTCGGCCGCGCAGCGGCGTACGCTGGTTGAGGATGCCTTGCGCCGTACGGGGCTAACCGATTTCCGCAAAACCTATCCAAAGCAGCTCTCCGGCGGCATGCGCCAGCGCGTCGGCATTTCGCGTGCACTTGCGGTCAGGCCTGCGATCCTCCTGATGGACGAGCCGCTCTCGGCGCTGGACTCGCAGACGCGCGAGCTCTTGATGGAGGATTTCGTCCGACTGCTCGCGGACGGCGGCATGGGCGCGGTCTATGTCACCCATAATCTCGAGGAGGCCGCACGGCTCGCCGACCGGATCGTTGTGCTGTCGCGGCGGCCGGGCCGTATTCGCGAGGTCGTCACCGTGCCGATGACGCGCACCGAGCGTGGCGAAGTCGCGGCGCGGGAGAAACTGCTCGCCCTGCAAAACCAGATCTGGTCGCTGATCCGCAACGAGGCGATCGATGCCGAGCGCGAGGTCCAGCATGCTTGATCGCGCGGGCACGCCCGTGAAGGACGAGACGACGCGGCGCGTCCGCTTCCGCGGTGCCGGCTTCGTGCCCGCGTCGAGCCGCTTCGGCGGCTGGATCGCGCTCGCGCTCGTCATCGCGATCTGGCAGGCCGCCGGCAGCGCCGGCCTCGTCAATCCGCTGTTCCTGCCGGCGCCATCCGCAATCGTGCGGGCGATCTATGAGCTCGCCAAATCTGGCGCGCTTTGGCAGCACGTCTCGGCTTCGCTGCTGCGCATCGGCGTCGGCTGGGTGCTGGGAACGGCAGCTGGTGTCGTCGTCGGCTTCGCCATTGGCCTGTCGCGGCTCGCACGCAGCGTCGGCATCACCTTCATCTCGGCGCTGTTCCCGATTCCGAAGATCGCGCTATTGCCGCTCTTGATCCTCTGGCTCGGCATCGGCGAAGAGCCGAAGATCGCGACCATTGCGTTAGGGGTGTTCTTCTCGACCGCGATCTCGGTCTATAGCGGCGTCGATGCAGTGCCGCGCAACCTCATCCGCATGGCCCAGAGCTTCAACGTCCCCTTCGCCACCATCGTGCGCAAGGTGGTCTGGCCCGGCGCGCTGCCGGCGATCCTCGCCGGCTTCCGCATCACGGCGTCCGTCGCGCTGCTGCTCGTCGTCAGCGCCGAGATGATCGGCGCACAATACGGCATCGGCGCCTTCGTGCTCCAGGCCGGCAATCTGATGCAGACCGACCAGCTGCTCGCGGGCGTGGTGATCCTCTCGGTGTTCGGCCTCGCGATTGGCAAGGTGATCGGCTGGCTGGAAACGCGGATGTTGCACTGGCGGTAGCCACATCCGTCATTGCGAGCGCAGCGAAGCAATCCAGAATCTTCCGCGGCGGGATTCTGGATTGCTTCGTCGCAAGAGCTCCTCGCAATGACGATGTGGTTAGCAGGCGACGCCGTTACGCGTTTCCGCGATCCTCGCGAAACAGATCCAGCTTCTGCTGCACCGGCCGGTCCGAGAAGCTGAACAGCACGGCATCCTCGTCGGCCTCGTGCGTGACCCACTGCCAGCTCGGCACCACGAACAGGTCGCGCGGGCCCCATTCGAAAACCGCATCGCCGATCCGGCTGCGGCCGCGTCCTTCGATCGGGCAGAACACGGTGGCATCCGTTGCGCGATAGCGCGCGGTCTTGAAGCCCTTCGGCAGCAGCTGGATGAAGGTGCCGATGGTTGGCATCGCGAAATCGCCGGTCTCGGGGTTGCTGAACTTCAGCTTCAACCCGTGGCAGGCGTCCCACTCCTGGCTCGTGCGCGCTTTCTCCAGCGCCTCGCGGGTGTAGGCGTAGGGATAGCTGAAGATCGGCGATGTCTTCGAGCTCCGCTTCACGTCAACCGGCAGCAGATTGTGTCCGTAGCGCGCAAAGCTGTCGCCGGCGGGCTTCGTGATCTTCTGCTGGTCCTCCTTGGAGCCTTCCGCAAAGGAGCAGTCGAAGAACTGCACCAGGGGAATGTCGAGGCCGTCGAGCCAGAACATCGGCTGGTCCGTCTCGTTGGAATGATCGTGCCAGGTCATCGACGGCGTGATGATGAAATCCCCTCGCTCCATCGCGGTGCGCTCGCCGTCGACCGCGGTGTGGGCGCCCTTGCCTTCGAGCACGAAGCGCAGCGCCGACTGGCTGTGCCGGTGCGCGGGCGCGACGTCGCCGGGCACCACCATCTGCACGCCGGCATAGAGGGACGTCGTGATTTTCGACTGGCCGCGCAGGCCGGGGTTCTCGAGCACCAGCACGCGCCGCTCGGCTTCCTTCGCGGTGATCAGTCGGCCTGCTTCCGTCATGTAGTCGCGGATGACGTCGAATTTCCACAGATGCGGCCGGCAGGCGCTCTTCGGCTCCGGCGTGATCAAATCGCTCATCACCGTCCACAGCGCGGTGAGATTCTCGCCGTCGATCTTCTTGTAGAAGGCCTCGCGTTCCGGCGTCTTGGTCACGGCTTCCATGGGCGGCTCCCGTTCGTTTTGTTGATTGACAGTATACTGACGATCTAGGTAGCGTCAACGCGACGAATGATACAGGGAGGGTTTTGATGAAGCTGCACGGCTATTTCCGTTCCAGCGCCGCCTACCGCGTGCGGATCGCGCTGAACCTCAAGGGCCTCAGCGCAGAGCATCTCCCGCATCATCTGCGCAAGGGCGAGCAATGCGCGCCCGCCTATCTCGCCATCAATCCGCAGGGCCTCGTGCCGGCGCTGGAGGATGATGGCGGCGTGGTGCTGACCCAATCGGTCGCGATCATCGAATGGCTCGACGAAACGCACCCGCATCCGCCGTTCCTGCCGAAGGATGCCTTGCAGCGCGCCAAGGTGAGGGCGTTCGCGCTGGCGATCGCCTGCGACACTCACCCGGTGCAGAATTTGAAAGTGCTGGCGCGGTTGCGCGAGCTCGGCCTTGCCGAGGAGAAGGTCCAGGACTGGGCGGCGTGGGTCAATCGCGAGGGACTGTCGGCGTGCGAGACGCTGATCAGGGACGAGCCGGGGCCGTTCTGCTTCGGCGATGCGCCGACGCTGGCCGATCTCTGCCTGGTGCCGCAGCTCGCCAATGCCCGCCGTTTCGGCGTCGATGTCTCCGCCTATCCGCGCCTGCTGAGGGCAGAAGCCGCCGCGAAGGCGCTGCCCGCCTTCGCTAATGCCGCGCCGGAGAAGCAGAGCGATGCCGAGTAAGCCTGCCGCTCCGATCACGATCGATGCGGTCTATGCCGCGCCGGGCTATCTGTTCCGGCGCATGCAGCAGATCGCGGTCTCGATCTTCATGGAGGAGTGCAAGGCGTTCGACCTGACCCCGGTGCAATATGCGGCGCTGATCGCGATCCACACCCATCCCGGCATCGACGCGACGCGCCTGTCGGCCGTGATCGCCTTCGATCGCTCGACGCTCGGCAGCGTGATCGAGCGTCTCCAGGCCAAGGATTTCATCGAGCGCAAGCCCGCGCCGGAAGACAAGCGGATCAAGCTGCTCTATCCGACCAGGCCTGGCACCGCGATCTTGCGCGAGATCATTCCCGCCGTCGAACGTGCGCAGGCGCGCATGCTGGAGCCGCTCAAGCCCGCCGATCGCAAGACGCTGATGGGGCTGATGGCGCAGCTCGTCGACCTCAACAACGAGGCCTCGCGGGTGCCGCTGCGGGCCGAGGATGCGCTGGAGCATCTGGGGAAGGGTGGGTGAGGAGAGTGTGAGGAGCGGCTGTTTGATCAGGTCGCGCTGCCGCCTTTGTCCCCACTGTCATTCCCCGCGGAAGCGGGGAATCCAGTACGCCGCGGCCTCTCGGCTCAATCACAACTGCCTCTGGAATACTGGATCGCCCGGTCAAGCCGGGCGATGACAGCGAGGCGTCACATCCGCAACAACGCCTGCCGGTCGATCTTCCCCGTCCCCGTCTTCGGCAGCTCGTCGATGAAAATCACCTCGCGCGGATATTTGTACGGCAAGAGCCTGCCCTTCACGTAATCCTGGAGCCGCCGCGTCGCCTCGCTTTGGTCGGCGCTGCGGTTGTTCATTACCACCACCGCCTTCAACGTCATGCGCCGGTCCGGCAGTTCGGCGGCGAACACCGCGCATTCGCGGATGTCGGGGTGGTCGGCGAGGCACAGCTCGACTTCGAGCGGATAGACCCATTGGCCGGAGATTTTTATCAGATCGTCGGCACGGCCGCGGAAGAAGTGGAAGCCGTCGGCATCGCGCACGAAGCGGTCGCCGGTGTAGATCCAGCCGCCGTCGCGGATGGTCTCGGCGGATTTGTCCGGCCGGTTCCAGTACAGCGGCGTGTTGGAATCGCCACGCACCCACAAGATGCCTTCCTCATTGTCGGCGACGTCGTTTCCGTCCTTGTCGCGTAGCGCGACCTCATAGCCGGGCACGCGCAGGCCTGCGGCGCCGAGCTTCTTCTGCTCGGGACGGTTGGAGAGATAGATGTGCAGCACCTCGGTCGAGCCGAGGCCTTCGACGATATCGAGCCCCGTGAGTGCCTTCCAGCCGTTGAAGACCTCGGCCGAGAGCACTTCGGCCGCGGAGAGCGACATGCGCAGCGACGAGAAGTTCGTCTTGTCCGCGCCCTCAGCCTTCGTCAGCGAGGTGTACAGCGTCGGCAGGCCGAAGAAGACCGTCGGCTTGTATTGCTCGATCGCCGCGAAGATCGCGGCCGGCTTGGGCTGGCCCGGCAGCAACAGCGTCGCGGCACCGGCCGAAAACGGAAAGGTGACGGAATTGCCGAACCCGTAGGCGAAGAAGATCTTCGGCACCGAGAAGCAGATGTCATCCGGCGTCAGCTTCAGCACGTTTCGCGCGAAGGCGACTTCGCTATAGGCCATGTCGTGCTGGAGATGCACGATGCCCTTGGGCCGGCCGGTCGAGCCGGACGAGTACATCCAGAACGCCATCTCGTTGCGATCGGTGTCTGCTTCCGCCAGCTCGGTCGGGAATTGCGCGAGCCAGCTCGCCGCTCCGAGCGCCGCCGGCGCGGCGTGCTCGCCGATTTCGCCGTTGACGACGATCAGCGTGCGCAGGCTCGTGTCCTTGCAGGCCCCGGCGTTGAAACGCGTCGAGAACTCGGACTCGGCGACCGCGACGGTCGCGCCGGAATCGGCGAGATAGAACTGCAGGAGATCCGGCGGCGTCAGCGTGTTGATGAGTAGCGGCACGAAGCCGGCGCGCACCGCGCCGAAGAAGGCGGCCGGATAGACCGGCGTGTCGTCGAGGAACAGCAGCACGCGGTCGCCGCGCTTCAGGCCGAGCGAGGCAAAGCCATGACCCCACCGGCAGGCATCCGCGCAGAGCGCGGCATAGGTCTGCGTGCCCGCCGGCCCGATCAGCGCGACCTTGTCGCCATGTCCCCTGGCGAGATTGTCGAACAGCACGCGGCTGGCATTGTACTGTTGCGGAACGGCAAAGCCGATCTCGCGGGCACCCGCGCAGTCCGCAGGCACCTGGTCGCGAATCTCGTTGCTCATGCCGTCGCCTCGCCGCTCGCATTCCCGCCGTCGCCTGCACCGTTCTTGGCGGCCTCGTACCGCGCCATGAAGGCCGGCGACATGTGGCGCAGGCGTGCATCGTCGATGCGCCCGGAGCGGGTGATGTAGCTGTAGGCGAAATCCACCAGATCAAGCTGCATGTGCTGCGCGAAATGCTCGTACCAGAACGCGCTGGTGCGGGCGGCATTGACCAGCTTCTGCACCACCGGCTTTCGCGCGGCCTGGTAGCGATGCAATGCGGTCGTCAGATGCGCGTCGGATTCCAGCGCCTTGACCAGCGCGATCGCATCCTCGATCGCAAGGCGTGTGCCCGAGCCGATCGAGAAATGCGCCGAGTGCAGCGCATCGCCGATCAGCACCATGTTTTTGAACGACCAGTGCTCGTTCCAGACCCAGGGGAAATTGCGCCACACCGATTTGTTGGAGACGAGGCAATGGCCGCCGAGCGTGTCGGCAAACACCTCCTCGCAGACGCCCTTGGACTGCTCGACGTCCTTGTAGGCGAAGCCATAGGCCTGCCATGTGGCGTGATCGCATTCGACCAGGAAAGTGCTCATGGTCGGCGAGTAGCGGTAGTGGTGGGCGTTGAAGGCGCCGCGGTCGGTCTTCACGAAGGTCTGGGACAGCGTGTCGAATCGCTTCGAGGTTCCGTACCAGACGAATTTGTTGGAGGAGTAGGACAGCGACGTGCCGAAATCGCCCTCGTAGGCGCGGCGCACCAGCGAGTTCAGCCCGTCGGCGGCGACGATCAGATCGTGGCCGTTGAGCTGGTCGATCCCATGGATCTGGGTGTCGTAGCGCGTCGCGACGCCGGCATCGAGCGCGCGTTGCTGGAGGAATCTCAGGAGCTCCAGCCGCCCGATCGAGGCGAAGCCGACGCCGTCGATGGCGACGCTGTCACCGCCGAGGTTCAGCGTGATGTTCTCCCAGCTCTCCATATGCGGCGCGATCGCGTCGACCGTCTCGGGGTCGTCCGCGCGCAAAAATTCCAGCGCCTGGTCGGAGAACACCACGCCAAAGCCCCAGGTCGCGTCGGCCGGGTTCTGTTCGAACAGGTCGACTTGATCCTCGGGGTGACGCTTCTTCCAGAGATAGGCGAAGTAGAGCCCACCGGGCCCCCCGCCAATCACGGCGATCCGCAACGTCTGCCTCCCTAATTGACAGTATACTTACTATCTAGGGGTAGACTAATGGGCTCCGGTCTCCCGCGCCAGCGGAATTATCGCAGGCGCGCCAAAGCCCATCCCCGGACGCACGCATGGCGTGTGTCCGAAGCAGTGACATTGCAAAGCATAGCCAAACCGCGCCGGCTTGGCTATTCGCGCGTCAGACGCAGCGCTTCACGTAGACGCCGTCCACCAGCACCCGGGTGCAGCGCACGACCGGAACCGGCCTGCGGACCACGACGGCGGCGTTCGGTCCGGCGCAGCCGGCGCGATAGACCCCGCGGGCGCACACCACCGCATTGGCGTCTTTGGCCTCGAACGTCATGGTCGCTCCGAAGGCGAGGAGCGCAGAAGCAACGAGCAGCAATGAACGCATGTTGTCCTCCAGGTCTTGCTTTGAAAAGTCTTGTTTTGAAAAGTCTTGTCTTGAAAGGTCTTGTCGTGATCGGAATCGATATCTGCAAAAGGTTTGTCGTTGCAGGCGTGCGAAAATTCATGCGCGCACGCCGTCCGTCATTGTCCCGCGCTTTGGCGCCTCATTGTGCGCTGCTTTATCGCGCAGCGAAGGGCGCGAGCACGTCCTTGCACGCCGGCGACAGCGACGCGGCATTGCTGGCGATGCACTGCACGATGCGGCCGCCGCCCGGCGCAACACCGGCGCAGAGCGTGCGGATGTCGGCGCCGCAGGCCGAGCGCACGATGAACAGCTCTTCGCGCGGCCGCAGTGGTCGCAAGACGATCACGGCGGGCGCAGCCGCCGGTGCTGCTGCCGCAGCCGATGCCGCACCGGCCGCTGGCGCCGCCGCCGCCGTACCGCCACCGCCGGTCGCGGCGCTCACGGCCTTGGCGCAGGCGGCCGAGACCTTGGCCTTGTTCTTCTCCAGGCATTCGAGCGCGGGCGCGCCGCCCGGCGGCACGCTGGCGCAGACTTTCGGGTAGTCGGCGCGGCAGGCGCTCTTGACCGCGGAAACCTGCGCGCTGTTCGGCTGCTTGGCAGCAGCGGCCTTCGGCGCCGGCGCGGCTGCCGGCTTGGCCGCGGGCTCGGCGGCCGGCGCAGCTTCCGTCCTTGCCGGTTCGGACTTGGCCGGTTCGGATTTGGCGGGCGCGGCTTCGGTCTTCGGCGCCGCGGCCGGTTCGACCGCGCGAACCGCGGTCTGGCATCCCGACGACAGGCTCGACATGTGGCTCTGGAGACATTGATACGCTTCCACGCCCCCCGGCGTCACGCTCGCACAGTGCGACATGAAATCGGACCGGCATGCGGAGCGGATGGCGCTCTTCTGGGCTTCGGTCGGCGCTTGCGCGAAGGCGCTTGTTGCGGTTGCGAAGAGTGTTGCCGCCAGCAGCATCTGGCGCGTCGATGCATGTTTCAACGTGTTGAACATTGAGGTGAATTCCTGCCCTATCGATAACGACGATGATTTATTGAAAGTGATGCAAGCAATTGTCGCGGCGTCGCGTGCGGCATCATTGGCCGCCGCGAGCTCTACCGCAAGTAGATAATGCGCGTGCAATTGAGACGTAACTTTGAGCATGACCCGGAAAAGTGTGAAGCGGTTTTCCGAAAAGGTCATGCTCGAACAAAACAATACGTCGTCATAGCCTCACCATGCGCTTGCCGCGGTTCTCGCCCGCGAGCAATCCGATCAGCGCCTGTGGAGTGTTCTGCAATCCGTCGATGATGTCTTCCTGCACCTTGAGCTTGCCGGACTTCATCCAGGCCTGAAGGTCGGCCAGCGCGCGCTGGCTGTCCTTCATATAGTCCATCACGATGAAGCCCTGCATCACGAGCCGCTTCACCACGATCAGGCCGGGCACGCCGCGCGGGCCGTGCGCGGCGGGTGCGCCGTCATATTGCGAGATCGCGCCGCAGCAGGCGATGCGGCCGTAATTGTTCATCTGCGGCAGGCAGGCTTCCAGGATATCGCCGCCGACATTGTCGAAATAGACGTCGATGCCTTTGGGGGCCGCCGCGCGCAACGCCTTGAAGACCGCCCCGTCCTTGTAGTCGACGGCGGCATCGAAGCCGAGTTCGGAGGTCAGCCAGTTGCACTTGTCGGCACCGCCGGCGATGCCGACCACGCGGCATCCCTTGATCTTCGCGATCTGCCCGACGATCGAGCCGACCGAGCCCGCCGCCGCGGAGACCACGACCGTCTCGCCCTCCTTGGGCTTGCCGACCTCGAGCAGGCCGAAATAGGCGGTGAGGCCGGCGATGCCGAACACGCTGAGCAGATGCGTCATCGGCTCGAGCTTCCGCATCTTTGTCAGGTGCTTCGCCGGCACAGCCGCATAGTCCTGCCAGCCGGTGTCGCCGAACACGATGTCGCCCGCCGCAAGCCCCTCGGCCTTCGAGCTGACGACCTCGGCGATGCCGCCGCCGGCCATCACGCTGTTGGCTTCGACGGCCGAACGATAGGTCGCGCCGTGCATCCAGGCCCGGTTGGCGGCATCGAGCGAAATGTAACGCACGCGCAGCAGGGCCTCGCCGTCCTTCGGCTCCGGCATCGCCCCATCGACCATCCTGAAATGTTCAGGGCCGAGTTTGCCGCTGGGCTTTTCCACCAGAAGAATCTGACGATTGACGGTGCCGCTCATGGCGTTTCCCTCTTTGCTTGTTTGACGATTATTGATGCAGGTGCCGCAAACAAAACGTGCAAGCAGCATTCGTTGTGCGCTGCATGAAGGCTAGATCGCGCGCACCGGTTTCGCAACGGGAACATCCCGCTGTCGCGACCGCACGCAAAGCGTGTTGCGCAACCGTCATATCTGCGACATCATGAAGCGTCCGGGTAGCGTGGGGGTCGTTTCAATGTCGAACAGGTTTACGCAATACATTCTGGCGGCGATGGTGCTCGGCATCATCATGGGCTCCGCGATCTACAACTTCCTGCCCGAGACGCGGGGAGACTGGGCTTCCTCCATCAACCTGATCGCCGTGATCTTCCTGCGCCTGATCAAGATGATCATCGCGCCGCTGGTGTTCGCGACCCTGGTCGGCGGCATCGCGCATATGGGCTCGGGCTCCAAGCTTGGCCGCATCTTCGCCAAGACCATGGGCTGGTTCGTCAGCGCCTCCTTCGTCTCGCTGCTGCTCGGCCTCGTGATGGTCAACCTGCTCCAGCCCGGCGCCAACTTCCCGGGCACGTTGCCCGCGGCGGGGCAATCGACCGGCCTGCCGGTGTCGGCCTTCTCGATCGAGAAATTCCTGACCCACCTGATCCCGACCTCGATCGCGGACGCGATGGCGCAGAACGAGATTCTGCAGATCGTGATCTTCGCCGTGTTCTTCTCGGTGGCGATGGGCTCGATGCCCGAACGCTCCAAGCCGATCCTGGGGCTGATCGACGACATCGGCCACATCATGCTGAAGGTGACGAGCTATGTGATGCTGTTCGCGCCGATCGCGGTGTGGGCCGCCATCACCGCGACGGTCGCCAAGAACGGCCTGCTGGTGCTCTGGAAACTCGTCGTGTTCATGGGCGGCTTCTATCTGTCGCTGATGATCCTGTGGGGCATCCTGGTGATCGTCGGCTTCGTCGTCATCGGACCGCGCTACAGCCATCTGCTGAAGCTGATCCGCGAGCCGCTGATGATCGCGTTCTCCACCGCGAGCTCGGAAGCGGCCTATCCGAAGACGCTGGAGGGGTTGAACAAGTTCGGCGCCTCGTCGCGGATCTCGAGCTTCGTGCTGCCGCTCGGCTATTCCTTCAATCTCGACGGCACGATGATGTACTGCACCTTCGCCAGCATCTTCATCGCGCAGACCTATCACATCGAGATGTCGCTCTCGACGCAGCTCGCGATGCTGGCAACGCTGATGATCACGTCCAAGGGTGTCGCCGGCGTGCCGCGCGCCTCCCTCGTCGTGATCGCCTCGACGCTGTCGCAGTTCGGCATCCCGGAGGCGGGCCTGCTGATGATAATGGGCATCGACACCTTCCTCGACATGGGCCGCAGCGCCACCAACGTGATCGGCAACACGCTTGCGACCTCGGTCGTGGCGAAGTGGGAAGGCGAGCTCGGGCCCGAGCATGCGATGGGACCGGGCGACGCCGTGCCGGAGGACATGATCCCCGGCGAAGTGCCCGCGATGGCCGGCCATTGATCGGAGTGCGACATGCGCCTTTCAACGGCGATTTCGGGCGGCCTGTTGCTGGCGGCATGTCTGCTGGCAACCGGTGCCTCCGCCCAGACCGGCGGCAGCGAAGGGCTTAGCCCGTCGCTGTCGGCGATCAAGACTGCGCACACCGTGCGGCTCGGCTATCGCGAGAGCTCGCCGCCGTTCTCCTTCCTCGACCAGTCGGGTCGTCCGATCGGGTACAGCCTCGAATTGTGCGAAGCCATCGTCGAGGAGATCGGCGTCGAGGTCGACGATCCCAATCTCAGAATCGACTACGTCAAGGTCACCTCGGACGATCGCATCGATGCGGTGCTCCAGAACAAGATCGACCTGGAATGCGGCTCGACCACCGCCAATGCCGAGCGCGGCAAGCGCGTCGCGTTCTCGCCTTTGATGTTCGTCGCCGGCACCAAGCTGATGGTGCCGAAGGCCTCCAGCGTCCAGTCGCTGACCGACCTGAAGGGCAAGACCATCGTGGTGACGAAGGGCACCACCAACGAGCAGGCGATCCAGGCGGCCGACAAGAAGCTCTCGCTGGGGCTGAAGATCGCCGTCGGCGCCGATCACGAGCAGTCGTTCCAGATGCTCGCCGACGGCAAGGCCGACGCGTTCGCGACCGACGACATCCTGCTCTCCAGCCTGATCGCGCGCCACAAGGCGCAGGACAAGTTTCGCGTCACCGGCGATTATCTGTCCTACGATCCTTACGGCATCATGTTCAGGAAAGGCGAGCCGCAACTCGCCGCCGTGGTCGAGCGCACCTTCCGCAAGCTCGGCTCCAACCGCGATCTCGTGCCGCTCTACAACAAATGGTTCACCGCGAGGCTCCCCACCGGCGAACGGCTGAACGTGCCGATCTCGCTGCAACTCGAGGAAGCCTTCAAGGCGATGGACGATTCGGCCGGCGCGAATAATTGAGCCGCGAACTCGGTGCACCCTCTCCCCTTGTGGGCCTGTTGCGTAATCCGTCAGTTGTGATTCCCTAGGGCAAAGCCTTGGAGGTATCGATGGCGGTTAAGCGGACAGGGCGGCCGAGCTTTGTGGAAGCGCTGATG
>Ga0065165_1001519_pt1 | contig 24434 bp, 19 predicted proteins | sample AraplaMF_Cvi_mMF_FD_63813 | JGI IMG/M metagenome (GOLD analysis project Ga0065165, IMG submission 63813) | Arabidopsis root microbial communities from the University of North Carolina, USA - plate scrape MF_Cvi_mMF (version 2) (version 3) | ecosystem: Host-associated > Plants > Roots >... | reverse complement strand
GACGTGGCCGACCACGAGCCCGATGCGGCGCTCGGCAACGGCGGCCTCGGCCGGCTGGCCGCCTGCTTCCTCGATTCGATGGCCACGCTCGGGCTGCCGTCGTTCGGCTACGGCATCCGCTACGAGTACGGCATGTTCGCGCAGGGCATCGCGCACGGCCGCCAGGTCGAGCACCCCGATCCGTGGCTGGCCGACGGCACGCCGTGGGAGTTCCCGCGGCCCGGCATCAGCCACCCGGTGCGCTTCGGCGGCCATGTCGAGCAGCACCGGCATGAAGACGGCAGCACTCACGCGGTGTGGCGCCCGGCCGGCGCGGTCGAGGCCAAGGCCTACGACATGGTGATCCCCGGCCACGGCACGCAGAAGGTCAGCACGCTGCGCCTGTGGAAGGCCGCCGCGCCGGCCCACATCGACCTGAACGCGTTCAACACCGGCGACTACGCCCGCGCGGCCAGCGTGAAGAACGAGTACGAGAACATCTCGTGGGTGCTGTACCCGAACGACAGCACGCCGGCCGGCCGCGAGCTGCGGCTGCGCCAGGAGTATTTCTTCACCAGCGCGTCGATCCAGGACATCGTCGCCCGCCACCTCGACGAGCACGCCAGCCTGCACAACCTGGCCGACCAGGTCGCGATCCACCTGAACGACACCCACCCGGCGATCGGCGTGGCCGAGCTGATGCGCGTGCTGTGCGACGAGCATGCGATGCCGTGGGCCACCGCATGGGAGATCACGCAGAAGACCTTCTCGTACACCAACCACACGCTGATGCCCGAGGCGCTCGAGACCTGGGCGGTGGCGCTGATGCAGCAGGTGCTGCCGCGCCACCTGGAGATCATCTTCCGCATCAACCAGGAGTTCCTCGACCTGGCCGCGAAGCAGCGGCCCGGCGACGACGGCTTCCTGCGCCGCCTGTCGCTGATCGACGAATCCGGCGAACGCCGGGTGCGCATGGCCAACCTGTCGATCGTCGGCAGCCACAAGGTCAACGGCGTCTCGGCGCTTCACTCCGAGCTGCTGACCAAGACCATCTTCGCGGACTTCGCGTCGCTGTACCCGACGCGCTTCACGAACATGACCAACGGCGTCACGCCGCGGCGCTGGCTGGCGCAGGCCAACCCGGGCCTCGCGCACCTGCTCGACCAGACGCTCGGCCGCGGCTGGCGGCTCGACCTCGACCAGCTCGGGCAGCTGAAGGAACACGCCGGCAGCGAAGCCTTCCGCAGCAAGTTCGCCGCGATCAAGCTGAACAACAAGAAGCGGCTGGCCGAGCACATCCAGCGCCACACCGGCATCCACGTCGACCCGGGCAGCCTGTTCGACGTGCAGGTCAAGCGCATCCACGAGTACAAGCGCCAGCTGCTGAACGTGCTGCACGTCGTCACGCGCTACCTGGCCATCCTCGAGAACCCGACGCTGCCGTGGGTGCCGCGCACGGTGATCTTCGCCGGCAAGGCGGCGTCGTCGTACCAGACCGCGAAGTCGATCATCCGGCTGATCCACGACGTCGGCACGGTCGTCAATGCCGACCCGCGCGTCGGCGGCAAGCTGCGGGTGGTGTTCGTCCCGAACTACGGCGTCTCGGTGGCCGAGGTCATCATGCCGGGCGCCGACCTGTCGGAGCAGATCTCCACCGCCGGCACCGAAGCCTCCGGCACCGGCAACATGAAGCTCGCGCTGAACGGCGCACTGACCATCGGCACCGACGACGGCGCGAACATCGAGATCCGCCAGAGCGTCGGCGACGACAACATCTTCATCTTCGGGTTGAAGACCCCCGAGGTGCAGGCGCTGAAGGCCTCGGGCTACCACCCGATGCGCCACTACGAGGGCAACCCGGCGCTGAAGGCGGTGCTCGACGCGATTTCCGGCGGGCTGTTCTCGCCCGACGAACGCGACCGCTACCGCCCGCTCGTCGACTCGCTGCTGTGGGGCGGCGACCACTACCTGCTGCTGGCCGACTACGACGACTATGTGCAGACGCAGCAGCGCGTCGACACGCTGTTCGGCCACCGCGAGGCCTGGATCGCGCGCGCGATCGCCAACGTGGCCGGCATGGGGGTGTTCTCGTCCGACCGGACGATCCGCGAGTACGCCCGCGACATCTGGAACATCGACCCCGAACTGAAGGCGACGGCAGCGCTACGATCGGTCGCATGACCTCCCTGCCCTGCCGCCCATGCTGACCCTCGCCGAGATCGAGGCCCTCCGCCACGCCCGCCACGGCGACCCGTTCTCGGTGCTCGGCGCGCACGAAGATGCCAGCGGCCAGCGCTGGCTGCGCTGCTTCCAGCCCGGTGCGCGGGCCGCGCTGGCGGTCGATGCCGACAACGGCCAGCCGCTGTCGGTGCTGACGCAGCTGCACCCCGACGGCGTCTTCGAAGGCATGCTCGGCAGCACCGCCGGCGCCTGGCGGCTGCAGTTCACCTGGCCCGACGGCTCCACGTCCACCGTCGACGACCCGTACCGCTTCCCGCCGGTGCTCGGCGAGCTCGACGTGTGGCTGCTGGCCGAGGGCACGCACCTGCGGCCGTACGAGACGCTGGGCGCGCAGATCCGCACGATGGAAGGCGTCAGCGGCGCGAGCTTCGCGGTGTGGGCGCCGAACGCCTCGCGCGTCAGCCTGGTCGGCGACTTCAACCACTGGGACGGCCGCATCCACCCGATGCGGCTGCGCCGCGAGTGCGGCGTCTGGGAGATCTTCCTGCCCGGCATCGCCGAAGGGGCGCGCTACAAGTACGAGATCCGCACCGCCGACGGCCATGTGCTGCCGCAGAAGGCCGACCCGTATGCGCTGCAATCCGAGCTGCGGCCGGCCACCGCGAGCGTGGTGTCGCACATGCCGCGGCTCGCGCCGGCTTCGGCGCAGCGCCAGCAGTCGAACGCGCTCGATGCGCCGGTCAGCATCTACGAGGTGCACCTCGGCTCTTGGCGGCGCAAGCCCGAGGAAGGCGACCGCTGGCTGACCTGGGACGAACTCGCCGACACGCTGGTGCCGTATGCGCAGGACATGGGCTTCACCCACCTCGAGCTGATGCCGGTCAGCGAGCACCCGTTCGACGGGTCGTGGGGCTACCAGCCGGTGGGACTCTATTCGCCGACCGCCCGCTTCGGCGACGGCCCCGGCTTCCGCCGCTTCGTCGACCGCTGCCATTCGGCCGGCCTCGGCGTGCTGCTCGACTGGGTACCGGCGCATTTCCCGAGCGACGTGCACGGCCTCGCGCAGTTCGACGGCACGCACCTGTACGAATACGCCGACCCGCGCGAAGGCTTCCACAACGACTGGAACACGCTGATCTACAACCTCGGCCGCACCGAGGTGCGCAACTTCCTGGTCGGCAATGCGCTGTACTGGCTGGAGCGCTACGACGTCGACGGGTTGCGCGTCGATGCGGTCGCGTCGATGCTGTACCGCGACTACAGCCGCAAGCCCGGCGAATGGATCCCCAACGTGCACGGCGGGCGCGAGAACCTCGAGGCGATCGCGTTCCTGAAGCGCATGAACGAGGTGGTGGGCATCGAACGCGCGCAGGCGGTGACGCTGGCCGAGGAATCGACCGCGTTCCCGGCGGTGTCGCGCCCGACCTTCGCCGGCGGACTGGGCTTCCACTACAAGTGGAACATGGGCTGGATGCACGACACGCTGAAGTACATGGCGCGCGACCCGGTGCACCGCAAGCACCACCACGGCGAGATGACCTTCGGGCTGGTCTACGCCTTCAACGAGAACTTCGTGCTGCCGCTGTCGCACGACGAGGTGGTGCACGGCAAGGGCTCGCTGATCGCGAAGATGCCGGGCGACCGCTGGCAGAAGTTCGCGAACCTGCGGGCCTACTACGGCTTCATGTTCGGCCACCCCGGCAAGAAGCTGCTGTTCATGGGCGGCGAGTTCGCACAGGAACGCGAATGGGACCATGACCAGAGCCTCGACTGGCACCTGCTGTCCGATGGATTGCACGAAGGCATGCAGCGGCTGGTGCGCGACCTGAACCGCTTCTACCGCGCGACGCCGGCGCTGTACGAGCAGGATTTCGTGCCGGCCGGTTTCGAGTGGATCGACCACCAGGATGCCGAGCATTCGGTGCTCAGCTTCGTGCGGCACGGCCGCCGCGACGGCGCGACGGTGGTCGTCGTGTCGAACCTGACGCCGACGGTGCGCCACGGCTTTCGCATCGGCGTGCCGCGGCCGGGCCAGTACCGCGAGCGCATCAACACCGATTCGGCGCACTACGGCGGCAGCAACGTCGGCACGCCGCTCGGTGCAGCGCAATCCGAAGACGTGCCGTGGCAGGGCCGCGCGCAGTCGATGATGCTGACGCTGCCGCCGCTCGCCACCGTGTTCCTGGAGCTCGCAGCTTGACGGCGTTGCAGGTGGGACGGCCCTGGCCGCTGGGTGCGCACTGGGATGGCGATGGCATCAACTTCGCGGTGTTCTCGGACCATGCGCAAGCCATCGAGCTGTGCCTGTTCGACGACGCCGGCACGCTGCAGCAATCGTGCACCGCGCTGCCCGGCCGCACGCAGCAGGTGTGGCACGGCTACCTGCCCGGTGCGCAGCCGGGGCTGGTGTACGGCCTGCGCGCGCACGGCCTGTGGCAGCCGCAGCGCGGCCAGCGCTTCAACCCGGCCAAGCTGCTGCTCGACCCGTATGCGCGCGAGATCGTCGGCCGCTTCGACTGGGACGGCCCGCACTTCGGCGGGGACCGCCAGCGCCCGCTGGAGATCGACCCCCGCGACAACGGCGCGCAGGCGCTGAAGGCGCGCGTCGTGCACGACCGCTTCGACTGGGGCGGCGACGCGCCGCCGGCCACGCCGCTGGCCGACACCGTGCTGTACGAGGTGCACGTGAAAGGCTTCACGCGGCTGCACCCCGGCGTGCCCGAGGCGCAGCGCGGCACCTATGCGGGCCTCGCGAGCGACGCGGCCATCGCCCACCTGAAGCGCCTGGGCGTCACCGCCGTCAGCCTGCTGCCGGTGCACCAGGCGCTCGACGAGGAACGCCTGGTGCGCATGGGGCTGCGCAACTACTGGGGCTACAACACGCTCGGCTTCTTCTGCCCGAGCCCCGCGCTCGCCTCGCCAGGCGCATCGGCGCGCGACGAATTCCGCACGATGGTCCGGCGGCTGCATGGCGCCGGCATCGAGGTGATCCTCGACGTGGTCTACAACCACAGCGCCGAGACCGACGAGCGGGGGCCCACGATCCACTTCCGCGGGCTCGACAACGCGGCCTACTACCGCCTGCGGCCGGACGACCCGGCGCTGTACGTCAACGACACCGGCACCGGCAACACGCTGAACCTGGGCCACCCGCGGGTGCTGCAGCTGGTGATGGATTCGCTGCGCTTCTGGGTCGGCGAGATGCACGTCGACGGCTTCCGCTTCGACCTCGCACCGGTGCTCGGCCGCAGCCGGATCAGCGGCGGCGGCTTCGACCTCGATGCCGCGTTCTTCCATGCGATCACGCAGGACCCGCTGCTGTCCGGCGTGAAGCTGATCGCCGAGCCGTGGGACATCGGCTTCGGCGGCTACCAGCTCGGCCAGTTCCCCGCAGGCTGGGCCGAATGGAACGACCGTTTCCGCGACACGGTACGCAGCTTCTGGCTGCGCGACGCGACGACGCGCGGCGAGCTGGCGCAGCGGCTGTGCGCATCGTCCGACGTCTTCGACGCGCGCGGGCGGACGCCGGCCGAATCGGTGAACTTCATCGTCGCGCACGACGGCTTCACGCTGGCCGACCTGGTCAGCCACGACCGCAAGCACAACGAGGCGAACGGCGAAGGCAACCGCGACGGGCACGACCACAACCACAGCTGGAACGCCGGCGTCGAAGGGCCGAGCGACGACCCGGTGATCGTCGCGCTGCGCGGGCGGCTGCAGCGCGCGCTGCTGGCCACGCTGCTGCTGTCGCAGGGCACGCCGATGCTGTGCGCCGGCGACGAGCTCGGGCATTCGCAACACGGCAACAACAACGCCTACTGCCAGGACAACGCGACCAGCTGGATCGACTGGGCGCGCGCCGATGACGCGCTGATCGCCTTCACCGCGCAGCTGCTGGCGCTGCGCCGCACCCACCGGCCGCTCGCCGACCGCTGGTACACCGGCGCGGTCGATGCGCAGGGCCGGCCCGACCTCGGCTGGCTGCAGGCCGACGGCTCGCCGCTCGACGATGCGGCCTGGAACGATCCGGCGCAGCGCGTGATCGGCGCGAGCATCGGCGCGCCGGGGCAGCCCGGGGGACCGCTGCTGCTGCTGATGAATGCCGGCGACGACGATGTCGCGTTCGCACTGCCGGCGGGCGGCTGGCGGGTGCTGCTCGACAGCGCCGCGCTGCCCTCGGCCGCGCTGCGCGAAGCCGGCGCGATGGCGCACACTCCGTGGCCATTGGCCGCGCACAGCGTCGTGCTGCTGGCGCAAGACCATTCCGCCGATCCAGCCACCTGACCCCGACGAGGCGACCCATGCGATTCCCCCGCGCCAGCGGCGTGCTGCTGCACCCGACCTCGCTGCCCGGCCCGCACGGCAGCGGCGATTTCGGCCCGGCCGCCTACCATTTCGTCGACTGGCTCGCAACCGCGCGCCAGCGGCTGTGGCAGATGCTGCCGCTGGGCGGCATCGGCCCCGGCAACTCGCCGTACATGAGCAGCTCGGCCTTCGCCGGCAACGTGCTGCTGATCGACCTGGCCGAGCTCGGCCAGCACGGCTGGCTGACCGCCGACGAGCTGCTGCCGCCCGACGGCATCGAGCCGCACCGGCTGAACTTCGCTGCCGTCTGGCCGTACCGCATGGACCGCCTCGCGCGCGCCGCGCGGCGCTTTGCCGCGACGGCCACGCCGCAGCAGACGCAGGCGCTGCAGGCCTTCTGCGCCGAGCACGCCAGCTGGATCGACGACTACACGCTCTTCATGGCGCTGGCCGACCACCACGACTGGGCGCCGTGGTGCGACTGGGGCACGGGCCTCGCGCAGCGCGAGCCGACGGCGCTGGCGGCGGCGCGGTTGCAGCATGCGGAGCGCATCGCGTTCTGGACCTTCTGCCAGTGGCGCTTCTTCGTGCAGTGGGAACGCCTGAAGGACCACGCGACCAGCCGCGGCGTGCAGGTGATCGGCGATGCGCCGATCTTCATCGCGTACCAGAGCGCCGAGGTGTGGGCACGGCAAGACCTGTTCGAGCTCGATGCGCGCGGCCAGCCGACCGTGGTGGCCGGCGTGCCGCCGGATTTCTTCAGCGAGACCGGGCAGCGCTGGGGCAACCCGCTGTACCGCTGGAGCGCACATGCGGCCGAGGGCTATGCCTGGTGGGTCGAGCGCATCCGCCGCACCTTCGAGCTGGTCGACATCGTGCGCATCGACCACTTCCGCGGCTTCGCGAGCTACTGGGAGATACCGGCCAGCGAAGAGACCGCGATCCGCGGGCACTGGCGGCCGGGGCCGGGCGAGGCCTTGTTCGACGCGATCGCCGAGGCACTCGGCACGCTGCCGATCATCGCGGAAGACCTGGGCGTGGTGACGCCGGACGTCGAGGCGCTGCGTCGCAAGTTCTCGCTGCCGGGCATGCGCATCCTGCACTTCGCGTTCGGCGGCGACAGCGCGAACCCGTTCCTGCCGCACAACCACGAGGCCGACACCGTGGTCTACAGCGGCACGCACGACAACGACACCAGCGTCGGCTGGTGGGCCACCGCGACCGAGGCGCAACGGCGCCATGCGTCGGCCTACCTGCCGACCGACGGCAGCGACATCGCGTGGGAGCTGATCCGCACCGCCTGCGCGTCGGTGGCCGACACCGCAGTGCACCCGATGCAGGACGTGCTGCGGCTGCCCGGCGCCGACCGGATGAACTATCCCGGCAAGCCCTCGGGCTATTGGGAATGGCGCTTCAGCTGGGACCAGGTGAAGCCGGCGCATGCGCAGGAGCTGGCGCTGCTGACGCGGTTGTACGGGCGGGACGGGGTGGTCGTGGCCTAGGGTGCCGATGGCAGGCTGCCACCCCCCGGAAGAGCGGTGTCCGGCCGGTGCGCCCCGCGTTGCGGCGCCGCCCGCTGAAGGCGCGCAGTCCGTACCCGACGCTGTCGCTGGTGCGTCTGGGCCGCAGCCCGTTGCAGAAGCTGGCGTGGATCTTCGGCTTCGGACGCTGAGCGGGCCAGACGCCTCTCCTGTGTTGCCGCGCAGACGAAGCGGTTGAAACCGGTGAGATCTTGCAAGCTGCCGAGGCGGCCCCACTTCCTTCGACGAGGGCAGTTCAGTACAGCCCGCAGAAGGAACCGATGAAAACCACCCAATCGCAGCAACGCAGCGTCAGCGACCTCGATGTCGTGCACGCGCTGGCGCGCCTGGTTCAACGCATGGAAGCGAGCCCGGCCGAGATCGACGCCCACCAGTACCGCACCGTCGTGCAGCAGCTGACCCGCGCGCTCGAACGCGTCGAGCCGGGCAAGGCCTTGCAACTGATCCTGGAAGACTGCCCGGCGGCGTCCGAGCTGTATGAAAACATACGCTACGAGCACGCCGGGCTGGTGCGCTCGCCGCTCGAGAAGGCGCTGAACGCCGAGCTGGAAGCGCGCCGGGCCATCGGCCTGGCGGCGTCGCTGAAGCACTGACGGCGCGGGCCCGGGTTATCACCCGGGCTGCGCATCAAGACGGCAGGAAGTCCAGCGGGTAGCTGATGATGATCTGGTCCACGTCGCGGGCGCCGAACTCGAACTGCTTGATCCGCGCCAGCAGCTTCGCTTCCAGCTCCGGCGACTTCAGCTCGCTCGACAGGATGCGCACCCCGGCCAGTTCGCCCGACGGCGAGATCTTCAGCTCCAGCACCACCTTGCCCTGCAGCCCCGGGTCCTCGCGCAGCGCACGGTTGTAGATCGCGTAGATCGCGCCCTTGTTGCGCTCGAACACCAGCCGGATCTCTTCGATCGAACGGGCCGCCTTGCCGCTGCCGCCGCGCTGCACCGTGCCGCCCGCCCCGGTGCCATTGCCGGTTCCGCTGCCGGCCGCCGAACCCTTGCCGCCGCCGCCCCCGCCACCGGCCACGCCGGCCACCAGCGTGGTCGAGCGCCCCGCCAGCCCGCCGCCACCGGTGTTGCGGCTGTAGCCCGCGGTGTTGATGCCGCCGCTGCCGCCGGTCGCGTTCGACGTGATCATCGCGCGGTCCGGCAGGCCGGCCTCGGTACCCGCACCGACGCCGACGCCCACGCCCGACCCCACGCCCGGTCCCTGCTTGATGTCCGGCTTCAGCTGCACCGCCAGCGGCGCGCCGCTCAGCTCCTGCAACTGGTCCTTCATCGCGAGCAGGCCGACACCGGCCGCCTTGCGGCGCGCGCCCTCGATCTCGCCCGGCGGCTTGTTGGCCTGCGGCACGCGAGCCTCGGGGATCGGCTCCTTCATCTTCACCGGATCGGGCTTGGCCGGGATCGGCTTGGCCTGGTCGGGCTTGGTCTGCGGCACCGCGGCCTCGGCCGCGTCCTTCGGCTTTTCCTGGACCTTCGGCGGCGGAGGCGGCGGTGGCGGCGTCTCCAGCACCAGCTTCGCCAGACGCGGCGGCAGCTCGGCCGGCACGCTGCGATCGGGCTGCTTGACCGGCAGCCACGGCACGATCAGGAAGATCAGCAGGCAGGCGCCCACCGTGCGCTGGATGATGCGGCGAAAACGCGCGTCATCCTCGGGCACGCCCGCCCACGGCATCACCCGCGGGTTGAACGAAACAATGGTGGCACTCATGTCAGCCCCTCGTCCGAGACGAGTACGTCGGACACTCCCCCGAGGGGAGAGCGGACCCGCTTGGGAGCGGCCCGGCGCTCGGTCCGCTGATTGGCGCTTTGCGCAGGATCATCTTCATGCGCCATTCCTCTGTCGTACCGCGAACGACATGTCGGTGAAACTCGAACGCGCCGCGGTGTACATGATCTTGCGCAACAGCTGGTACGGGATGTCCTTGTCGCCCATGATGGTGAGCGCCTTGCCCTTGTCCTTGTTGGCCTCGCGGATCATCTCGCGGCCGGCCTGGATGTCGAGCTCTTCCTTCAGCGGCGCGATCAGGTCGCCCTTCAGCCCCATCACGTCGGCCACGTTCGCGATCTTGCGGCCCTCGACGATGATCTCGGTGCCGCTGACCACCAGCACCACGTTCTGCTTCGGCTGCTTCTCGGCCGTCGACTGCGGCAGCTGCACCGCCTTCGGGCTGGGCAGCAGTTCGACGCCGGTGGCATTCGACAGCAGGAAGAAGATCAGGATCGTGAACACGTCGATCAGCGAGACGAGGTTCATGTCGAGCCCCGTCTGGTTGCGCGCGCGGCGCTCGGCCCGCTTCTGCAGCGGTGTCATCAGTGCCATGGTCCCCGCCTCTATCGCTTGACGACCGGCGCGTCGCCGATCGAGATGTTGGGGAACATTTCGGTGTGCAGGATCGTCGCCCCCTGGGGCTTGGCGACCACGCGCACCGAGTCCATCACCTGCACGAGCGCGTCGTACGGGGTGTTCGGCTCGGCCAGCACGCTGGCATCGACCTTGTCCGGAAACTTGGCCTTGATCTGCTGGATCAGCGTCGACAAGGCCGCGGTGTCGTAGCCGGTGGCGGTGTTCGGGATGCGCTGGATCAGCCCGCCGATGCGGTCGCCGATCTCCAGCGAATCCGGGCGCAGCACCACCTCGAGCTGCAGGTTGTCGACCTTCAGTTGCTCGACGGCGGTGTTCTTCGCGGGCAGCGAAATGTCGATCACCGCCAGCCGGCTGAACACGGCGGTCGACAGCAGGAACGGCACCAGCACCACGATCAGGTTGATGAACGCGGTGATCTCCAGGTGCGCCGTTTCCTTGCGCAGGCGACGACGGGCAGCCATGGTCAACGCGCTCCGGTGCTCTGCTCGGCCTTCAGGCGCTGCACCAGGTTCAGGAAGCTGATCTTGGCGGCTTCGAGGCCGTCGACGATCTCGGCAGTCTTGGCCTGCAGGAACGAATGCAGCAGCAGGAACGGAATCGCGACCATCAGCGCGAACGCGGTGTTGTTCATCGCGATCGAGATCGACGCCGACAGCATCTCGGCCTTCTCGGCCGGGTTGACCTGCGCGACCGCGGTGAAGCCCTTGATCAGGCCCATGATGGTGCCCAGCAGGCCGACCAGCGTGATCACGTTCGCGAAGGTCGCGATGTAGTGGGTGCGCTTCTCCAGGCGCGGCACGATTTCCATCATGCCCTCTTCCATCGCGGCGTCGAAGTCTTCACGGCGGCCCGGGCTCTGCATGCGGGTCAGCCCGTAGTTGACGATCTTGCCGATCGCGGCGTCGGAGTTCGCGGTGACGTTCTGCACTTCCTTGAAGCGCCCGCCCTGCAGCATCGGCAGCACCTGCGACCACAGCTTGCGGTTCTCGCTGCGGGCCTTGTTCAGCACGATGTAGCGCTCGATGCCGATGGCCAGGCCGATCGCCATGATCGTCAAGCTCGGATAGATGAAGAGGCCGCAATCCTGGAAGAACTTCACTGCTGTGTTGAATGCATTCATCTCTGATCTCCGATGGAAACTTCTCTGTGATTCGACAAAAAACGGCAGGCCTTATCTGGTGGCCGCGGCGGATGGGGTGGCCGGTGTCGCAGCGGCCATCGGCTGCGTCAGCGTGTCGTAGTGGACCTGCCGGCGGAACACGTCGCGGTCGACCGGCGCGAGCGCCTCGTCGAGCACGCTGACGGCGGGCCGGCCGCTCTGGTCGCCGGTCAGCGGCTTCTTCCAGGGCACGATGTACAAGACCTTCGGCAGCTCGCGGTTGCCGATGATCTGCGAGCCCTTGATGTCGGCGCGGTCCTGCGCCCAGGCCGGCGCGAGGCCGGCGGCGATCAGCATCGCGAACACCGCGGCCACGGTCAGCGGCACGCGCAAGGGATCTCGGGACTTCATGGTTTTTCCTTCCGGCTCGCCGCCGCTGCCGGTGCGGCGGCCGCAGCGGGCTGCTGCTTACGATTTTTCAGATCTGCGACCCATTTGGTCACCGTGGCATCGCCACCCGGAGTCAACGCAAGATACCGGCCATACAGCTCGCCGGCCTGTGCAACATCCCACAGATACAGGTCGTACAGGATGCCGAGGTTCAAGAGCGGCGCGGCATAGCCGGCGTCGAGCGCGATCGCGCGCTCGTAGGCGTCCTTCGCCTTCGTGAACTGGCCTTGCTGGCGGTAGGTGATGCCGAGCTGGTTGAAGTACAGCGGCTGCTTCGGGTTCAGGCGCACCGCCTGCTCCAGCTCGCCGGCCGATTCGGGCAGCTTGTTGGCCTGGCGGTAGATCACGCCGAGGTTGGCATGCGGGCCGCCGAGCTCGGGGTTGGCTTGCGCGATGGCCTTGAAGGCGCGCTCGGCTTCGTCCATGCGGCCGGCGCGCAGCGCGCGGCGGGCGTCGTCGTAGCTGCGTTGCAGCGCCGGCGCGACCGGGGCTTCGGGATCGGGTCGGGCGATGGCCGGGGCGGCGGCCGAAGCGGCCTGGGCAGGGGCAGAGGCGGCGGCCGCCGGCGCCGAGGCCGCCTTGGCCGGCATCACCGCATCGCGAATGGCCTGCAGCGGCTGCGAGATCGTCGAGCAGCCGGCCAGCACCAGCAGCATCGCGAGGGTGAGATGGCGCTCAACGAATCGCATCGACCACTCCCTCGCTGCGTTCGGACTTGCCATACCTCAACGGCCGGATCTCGCCCAAGGCCTTGAAGCTGCTCTTGACCCACTGGTCGTAGATGCCGTTGGTGGTGCGCCGCGCGTTCAGCTCGTGCAGCTCGGTGGCCTTCTCCTCGAACGGGTAGGCCTGCTCTTCCAGCATCACGTTGTACTGCTCCAGTTCGAGCTTCGACAGCTTCTTCGGGCGCTGCGAGTTGACGAGCGCCTTGCCGAAGTCCTGGTACAGCGAGGCGATCTGGTAGGTCGCCGCGGTCGTCACGTCGGCCACGCCATAGTCCGCCGCCACCGTGTAGGCCTTCAGCGATTCCTCCAGCCGCGCCTTCTTGTTCTTCAGCGCGACGTTCAGCGGCTCGACCAGCTGCACCTTGCGGTAGTTGTCGGCCACCGGCGCCGCCATCGCGAGCGCCGCGGTCGCGCCGAGGTAGCGCGTGCGGTTCGTGCGCGCCGCGCCGCCGGCCTGGTCGACCTGGTAGATCTCCTTCATCCATGCGAACTCGCGCGCCGCATTGCCGTCGTCCTTCGCGATCTTCGCGAGGCGCCAGCGCGCCTCGACCGACGCTTCGAACGACATGCCGCCCTGCTTCAGGTAGCGCTCGTAGGCCTTGCCGGCGTTCGCGCGCGAACCGGCCTTCTCGTACATCTCGGCCGATTGCCACAGCGCGTCGCGCGCCAGCGCAGGGTCCTTGTTGGTGACCGCGAAGCGCTCGTACTCGCCGGCCGCCAGGGCCCACTGGCCACGCTCGGTGTAGGCCAGCGCGAGCTTGCTGCCGACGTCGGCCTGCAGCGGATGGTTCGGGTAGCGCTTGCGGAAGTCTTCCAGCGTGCGGCTCGCGCCGTCCCAGTCCTTCAGCCCGATCATCGCGGCCGCCGCGTCGTACTGCGCCGGCGCTGCCACGCTCGACTGCGGCGCCACCGCGGCAACGCGCGTGAAATGCTTCACCGCCTCGACCAGCTGCCCCTTGCTGCGCGCCTGCTCGCCCTGCTTGTAGATCGACGCTGCCTGGCGCTCGACCAGGTCCTTGCGGGCCGGATCGTTCGCCGGCGCCAGCGCCAGCACCTCGCCGTACGCCTTCTCGGCCTGCTCGTACTCGCCGCGCTCGAACGAACTGTGCGCGATCACCGTCCACGCGACGCGTCGGTTCGCCGGCTCGGCCGGCGGTTGCAGCGCCAGCACCTGCTGCGCGACCGTGGCCGCACGCGCCTGGTCGCCCAGCGCGAACAGCTTCTCCGCGGCGTTCGTCAGCACCGGGCCGCTGCGCTTGTCGGCCGGGTTCGCGTTGGCAAAGCGCAGCGCGCTCTCGACGCTTTCCTTCTGCAGCGCCGGCAGCTCGGCCGGCGTGGCCTTCTTCTCCTGCGCGGCATAGCTCAGCAGCGCGGCATAGCCGGCGTCGGCGCTCTTCGCGTGCAGCGGGTAGCCGTAGGCGGTCTTCTCGTATTCGGGCGCGGCTTCCTTGAAGCGGCCGTCTTCGTACAGCAGCTCGGCCAGCAGGAAGTTGTTCTGCGGCGCCTCGGCGTCCTTCGGGAACGACACCAGGTAGCTGCGGTACCACTTGACCGCTTCCTGGTAGTCGGCGGTCGACCTGGTCTTCTGCGCCTGCGAGTGGTAGTGCTGCGCCAGCTCGGCGAGGTTCGTCTTGACCAGCGGCTGCGCGTTCTCCTGCCACGCGGCCGAGTTCTGCCTGCTGAATTCGCTGTCGACGCCGTAGCGCTCCACGTATTCCTTCTTCGCATCGAGCGCCAGCGTGCCGAAGCCGTTCTGCTGGTAGATCGCGATCACGCGCGCCTGCATCAGCGGCGCCTGGCCGTGCAGCGGGTCGCGGCGCGCGAACGCGCTGAAGGTGTCGGCGGCGTCCTTCGGCCGGTCCTGGCGCAGATACAGCTCGCCGAGCTGCTGGTAGACGCGCCATTCGTAGGCGCGGCGCTCCGGCGTCGTCATGTAGGCCGGGATGCTCTCGGCGCCCTGCAGGTTCTCCAGGCTCAGGCTGGCGACGCGGAAGGTGTCCTCGACCAGCTCGCGGTCGCCGCGCGTCAGGCCCGGCAGCGTCTCGAGCTCGCCGTCGTCCTTGCGGCCGCCGAGCTTCAGGTCGAGCACGCCGAAGAACGGGTGCAGCGCGTCGTCCAGCCGGCCCTGCTTGAACAGCGACCAGCCCTGCATGTACAGCGCGCGGTCGCGGAACGGGTTCGACGAGTCGCCCTGCAGCACGGTCGCGTAGGCCTGCTCGGCCTTCACGTAGTCGCGCGTCGAGAACAGCAGCTCGCCGCGGCGGAACTGCGCTTCGTCGCGGTAGATCGTCTTCGGGTATTTCGCGACCAGGTCGTCGAGCGTCTTCAGCGCCAGTTCGAGCTCGCCGCCCTGCTCCTGCGCGCGTGCCAGCTGGTACAGCACGCGGTCGTTGGTCTCGTCCTGCGGGTAGGTCTTCAGGAACTCCTGGTAGCGCGCGGTCGCGGCCTTGTAGTCGGGCGTGCCGTTCGGCGTCTGCTGGCCGGCGGCCAGCCGGTTGTCGGCGCTGTCCATCTCCAGGTCGCCGAGCCGGCGCATCGCTTCGGCGCGCTGCGTGGCCTTCGGCGCGGCCTTCAGGAATTCGTTGTAGGCGGCGATGGCCTGGTTCTCGTCGGCCTTCACGCCGTTGTCCTCGGCGACCGTGATCTCGCGGCCGGACATCGACTTCAGGGTCGGCTGGTCATCGCCGGGCAGCGTCTTCTTGCCGGCACAGGCGGCCAGCCCGAGCAGCATCAGCAGCGCCAGACTATGGCTTGGGCGGCGCATTGGCGGGTTCCAGTTGCTTGTTGGCCTGGCTCGCGGCGCGGTCGTACAGCTGTGCGACGGCGAAGCGGGCCTGCGTGGTGTATTCGACCAGCCGTTCCTTCTGCTGCACGAGCTCGGCGACCGCCAGCTCCTGCACGAACTGCTGTTGTTCGGTGCTCAGCGCGGCGACGCGCGGCAGCAGCAGCTCGATGGCCTTCGCGAGCTCGGCGATGCGGGTCGCGAAGGCATCGAACTTCGCCGGCTCGTCCTGCTGCGCCTGGGCCAGCGCGGCATCGGCGCGGCGCGTGTCGGCCAGCGCCTCGGTGGTGGCGCGCGCGTTCTTCTGCGCGTCCCACAGGTTCTGCGGGTAGGCCTGCGCGAGCTGCCAGGTCAGCGCGCCGGAGGCCAGCCGGAAGCGCTCGCGCGCCGCCACCGCCTCGGGCAGGTCGCCGGCCTGGGCCAGCGTCGCGCGGATGCGGTCGACGCGCGCCTGCAGCGCGGCCTGCTTCTCGTCGGCCAGCGCGGCGACATCGCCGTCGGCCTCGATGCGGGCGAGTTCGGTGGTGATCTCGTCGAGCCGCTTCTGCAGCGCTTCCAGCCCGCCTTCGGCCGACTTCGCGCGCACCTTCGGCAGCCGCTCGGCATAGGCCTGGCGGCGGTTCGCGAGCATGTCGCCGAACACGCCGAGGTTGTCCTGCCACTGCAGCAGGTTGCTGCGCAGGAACTGCAGGTCGCGCCAGTTCTTGAAGGCCTCCTGGAACGAATGCTGCGCGAGCAGCGGCGCCAGGTGGTTGGCGTGCGGCATCTCGGGCAGCTCGCCGATGTTCCAGAACCAGCCCATCTCTTCGCCGGGGTTGCGTTCGAGCAGGCCGTCGAGCAGCTTGCCGGCACGGATCGCGACGATCGACTGGTCGAGGTTGCCGTTCTCGCGCTCGAACGACGCGATGGCCTCGTTGTAGCGGTCGAGCGACTGGCCGCTCGCGCCGGCCTCGGCATAGGCGTAGGGCACCGCGATCATCGCTTCGAGCACGGCCGAGTCGCCCGGGTCGCGCTGCGCGAGTTCCTGCCACGGCACCAGCGCCCGCTTCGGCTGCTTCAGCGCGGCCTGGGCCCAGCCGAAGCCGAGCAGCGCCTTGTTGGCCTGCATGCCGTTCAGGCGCACGCGTTCGAGGTAGATGGTCGCGGCCTCGGGCTTGTTGTCCTGCAGCGCGGCGAAGCCGAGCGCGACGTTCGCCTTGTCGCGCAGGCTGCGGGTCTCCTCGTCGGGCGCGGGGGCCTGGCCGAGCTGGTCGAGCAGCTGGTTGCCGCGTTCGGCGTCGCCGGTGCGGATCAGCGCGACGCCGAGGTTGAAGCGCGCATAGCGGGTCGCGTTCGCGCCGCCGGGCATCTTGCCGGGGTCGGGCAGCCTGGCCAGCGCCTCCAGCTGTGCCGCGGCGCCGGCGAAATCGTTGCGCGCCATCAGCACGTTGGCGCTCAGCAGCCCGCGCTCTTCCTCGAGCTCGGGCGGCAGGTTCTTCTCGATGCGGCCGAGCGCCTCTTCGGCCTCCGGCAGGAAGCCGCGCTGGTAGCGGATCTTCGCGAGGTAGAACCACGCGCGGTCGCGCACCGACGGCGGCGCGCCCTTCTCGATCAGCTGCGCGAAGATCTCGCCGGCCTCGCGGTGCAGGCCGTACGACAGCAGCAGCCCGCCGCGCAGGATCTCGGCTTCATCGGTGTGGTGCGAGACGCGGCCGAAATGCTGCGACACCATCAGCCCGGTGATCGACGAGAAATAGCGGCCCTGGTAGAACTGGAACAGCGTCTCGCCGTAATACGGGTCTTGCACCAGGTGCGGCGGCAGCGGCTCGGCGGCCTGGGCCGTGCCCGGGAGCGCGCCGACGAGGCACGCCGCGGCGGCCACGCGCAGCAGGGTTGCGGGAACGTTGCGAAGGCGCATGGCGGCTTACTGCCAGACCTTGACTTCGAACTCCGGCTGCAGCTTGCCGGTGTTGTCCTTGATCTGCAGCTCGATGTACTTCGGGTCGGTGGTCTTGTCGAACTTGACGGTCGCACCGCGCTTGTAGTCGCGGAAGTGCGGGCCGCCGCCGGTGAACACCGCGACGATCTGGTGCTCGCCGGCCTTCAGGTTGCCGAGGAACACCCGCTGCACGCCCCCGCGGTGCAAGGCCTTCACCTCCAGCGGGGTGTAGAGGTAGTTCGCGACGACCTTGTCGTCCAGCTTCACCTGCACCGAGCCGAGTTCGAACATCTTGCCGACGTCCATCGACACGAACACCGCCACCTGCGTGTTGGCGGGGAACAGCAGTTCCTCTTCCAGCACCAGCAGGTCGCGGTTCAGGCGGATCACGTCGCCCTTCAGGTCCTGGATGCGGCCGTCGAGGCTTGCGGCCGACGCCGCGGTGGCCGGCGCGAGCGCGGCATCGGGGGCGCTGGCGGCCATCGCCGGCACCGGTGCCGACGCTGCGGCATCGGCTGGCGCGGGATCGGCGGCCAACGCGTTGCCACACCACAGCGGACCACACAGCAGTCCCGCCAGGCATCCGGCAGCCAGCAGGCTGCGACTACGTTTGAACATGGGGGCGGTCTTTCTCAAAAAGTGGCCGAGACGAACAGCTCGAGGATGTTCGCGTCGAACGAATACAGGCCGTGGGTGCGGATGTCGGTGAAGTTCTTGTAGCGAAAGCGCATGAACTGGTACTGCGCGTTCCACTTGACGTCGAACTTGTCGGCGATCTTGCCGGCGCTGTAGGTCGCCTTCGCACCGATGCCGACGTCGTTGAAGTCGCTCAGCTGCTTGTTGCGCGACACGTACAGCGTCTCGCTCTGCGCGTTGTCGCTGTAGAACAGCGCCTGCTTCTGCGTGTTGTAGCGCACGAAGGCCTCGCCCAGCCACTCCGCGCCGAAGTAGCGGGTGTAGCCCACCTCGAGCGTGTGCGCCTTGATTTCCCAGTTGTCCCAGAAGTAGCGGTACTCGGCGCGCAGCGCGGCGCGCTGCTCGCCCTGCCCGATGTCGCCGACCGCGCGCAGCTTCAGCGCGCGGCTCGAGCGGGTGCGAGGGTAGCGCTCCTGCACCAGCGTGCCGAACACCTGCGCCACGCGGTACGGGTTGCCGAGGTAGCCGTTGTCGGAGATGGCCTCCAGGTTCGCGCTCATCAGCCAGCGCGGCGTCAGGATCTGCGTGACGCCGAAGCGGTAGCGCCAGTGCTGCGCACGGTCGAACATGCCCTCGTAGCGCGAGCCGACGTGGTCGGCCCCGCGCGACGCGCCGAGGCTGATCGTCGTCATGCCGCCGAACACCTCCTGCGAGACGTCGAGGCTGACGCTGTTGGCCTTGTAGTCGGGCTCGTCGCTGGTGGTGCCCGACAGCGAGACCTGCGCGTCGCGGTAGACGTAGTCGGCGCCGAGGCTGTATTCGGTGCGCTTTTCCTTGTAGGGGCTCGCGGTCGTCACGACGTCGATCGACGCATTGCTGACCGAGTCGATGAAGTACGAGCCGCTGATCGACAGCCGGTCGGCGACCTTCTTGCGGATCAGCAGCGCCGGGCCGTCGGCGCGCGTGCCGCCGCCGTCGTAGAAGTGGTACATCGCGTCGGCGCGGTCTTCCGGCAGGTCGATCGCGTACGCGCCGCCCGCCGCCATCACGCCACCGACCACGCCCAGCGCCCGGCCCGCGCGCATCAGGTGGTGCGGGCGGCGCGCCAGCGCGCGGCGCAGCCGGCGCATCCAGATGCTGGAGCCGCTAGTTGCAACCACAGCCGCCTCCTTGCACGCCGGTGGCGCCGCGTGCGCTCTCGCGCACGTCGTAGATGTGTTCGCGGTGCTTGTCGGCGAGCGCATCGCGCGACAGCCGCATGATCGGATCGGCCAGGCGCTCGCGCTCGTACGGCTTCACCCACGGCTCGGGCGCGGCGCAGCCGGCCAGCAGCGATGCCAGCCCCAGCGCGACGACAGCGAGTGCTCTGCGTTGGCTGCCCATGGTCATTCCTTCAGCAGGTCGCGGATCTGCTTGTCGTAGGTGTTCTCGTAGCCGTCCTGGTAGCCGCGGTGCAGGAAGCGCACGCGGCCGTCGCGGTCGATCAGCACGGTCGACGGCATGCTGTTCAGCTCGTACAGCTTGCTGACGTTCTTGTCGGTGTCGAACAGCACCGGGAACTTCACGCCGAGCTTGGTCGCGACGCTGGCGGCATTGCGCGCATCGTCGTCGACGTTGACGCCCAGCAACACGAAGCCCGAGCCCTTGTACTTGTCGTACAGCGCGTTCAGCTTGGGCATCTCCTGGCGGCACGGCGCGCACCAGGTGGCCCAGAAGTTCACCAGCACGACCCGGCCGCGCTGCTCCTTCAGCCGCAGGTTCTGGCCTTCGAGGCTCTTCAGCGTGAAGTCGGGCGCGGGCGTCATCGGCGCGGCCGCCTGCGCCGGCGCCACGACCAGGCCGGTGCTCAGCAGCAGCGCGGCCGCGGTACGCAGGAGCTTGTCGAATCGGAAGAAGACGTTCATGGGGGTTCTCGATCAAAGAAGAGCGCTCGATCAGAAGAAGAAGGTGACGCCGCCGGTCAGCTCGAGGTTCTGCGTGTTCTGGCGCTTGCCGAGCAGGTCGAGCGTGAAGATGTGGTCGCGCATGTCGACCTGCAGCGCCATCCAGTCCTTCAGGAACAGGCGCACGCCCATCCCGACGTTGAAGGTCTGCTTGCGCTGGTCGTTGAACTTGGTGCTGCCGACGCCGCCGATCAGGTACACCGCCGAGGCCTTCGCGGTGTTGCGGCCCCAGAAGATCTCGCCCGGCAGCACGTTCACGCCGATCGAGACGTTGTAGTAGCGCAGCTTCTGGCTGTCGTCGGACAGCACGCCGCCCGGCAGGATCTGCCGGAACGATTCGTCGGTGACCTTGGTCTGTCCGTAGACGGCCTCGACGAAGTAGTCCTCGGTGATGTGGTAGCCCACGCGCAGCCCGGAGACGGCGTTCGCGCCGAAGTTCTGCGTGCTGTAGGTGCCGCCGAACAGGCCGAACTCGAAGTCGTTCGACGGGATCTTCGGCACGTTGACCGGGCGGCGGTCGACCTGCGGCACGATCACCTGTTCGTTGCCGGGTTCGACGACCTGCTGCTGGTTCTGGGCGCGGGCCGCGAGCGGTGCGGCGAGGCAGGCCGAGGCCAGCAGGGGCATGACGAGATGTCGCAATTCGCGCATGGGGGTCTCGCGATCCATCAATTGAAGAAGAAGGAGAAGCCGACCGTGGCGGCGCGGTACTCGGCACTGCGGGTGTCGCCGATGAACGCGGTGTACAGCGTCCAGTCGGCCCGCATCACGAAGCGATCGGTCAGGTGGTAGCGCACGCCGATGCCGGCATTGGCCAGCTTGGCCTTGGTGTCGATCGCGTCGACCAGCGTCGAATTCGGCACGTTCTTGAACTTGCCGAAGCCGACCGAGAAGAACGGCGACAGCCGCTTGTCGGACCACGGCTCGACCATCAGGTTGGCATGCCAGAAGTCGCTGCCGGAGAACACGCCCTGCACCTGGCCGAGCGTGCCTTCGAGCGACAGCGTGTCCGACAGGCGGTAGCCGGTCCACATCTTCAGCATCGGCTCGCCCTTGAAGCGGCCCCAGCCGGCGCCGAACTCGACGCGGCGGTTCAGGTAGTCGTCGAGCAGCACGTCGCGGAAGGTCTTGGTGCTGCCGGCTTCGGTCAGCGTGGTCTCGAGCTGCGCCCGCGTGACCCAGCCTTCCTTGCCCTTGTCGGTGCGCACCTTGAACCAGTCGGTGTGGCGCAGCAGCACCTCGATCCACTCGCCCTTCTCGGCGATGTGGAACACCGGGTAGCCGCGGCCGGCACCGGTGTGCATCTCGATGTAGGGGTCGCTGACCTGCAGGCGCTCCGGCGGGGTGTCGGCAGCGGCAGCCGGCACTGCCACGACGCCCAGCGCACAGGCGAGCGCCAGCCCCTGGAGGGCGTGGCGAAGGCGGGCGTGAAGGCGGTGGGGTGGCGACTCGTGCGGTGGAGCGAGGGTCATGCTTGCCTGGTTGTCAATTTGTATTGCAGGTCCCGGTGTTCGGGTCTGCCGGCGTGAACATGTTGTAGGTCGCGGTGCTGAATTCGTCCTGGCCGGACGGCGACGGGTGGGTGATCCAGTACTCGATCAGCTTGACGTTGGGGTCCTGGTCGTTCGCGAAGATCTGGCCCCCGCCGTGCAGCACGTTGATCAGCAGCGGCTTCGCGAGCAGCCGGCTCTGCGTGGTCGAGCCGCCCACCACCTCGCCCTGCGCCGAGTAGAAGTTCTTGTACATGTCGGTGTCGCGGATCGCGTCCGGCGTGTTGGCCGGGTCGGTCACGTCGAGCGCGGTTGCGCCGGTGGCGATGCGGAACGCGCCGCCGGTGCCGGCCACCGTGTCATGGCAGCCCGAGCCGGCGCAGGTGTTGACGGTCGTCACGCCGTTGTGCGTGATCGGAAGCGCCGCCAGGAAGATCGGGTTGATGCACTTCTGGAAGTAGGCGTACGACAGGCGCTGGCCGGTCGCTCCCCCCGGGTTGTTGATCGACGACGGGTTGCCCAGCGGGTTGCCGCCACCGCCGCAGCTGGCGAGCCAGGCTGCGGCGAGGCAGGCACCCGCCGCGCGCAGCGGCACCCGCCAGGGTGCGCGCGCAGGTGCCGCGGGAGACGCTTGCCTCATAGGACGGTGGAGCTCATGGGGTGGTACAGCCCTTCTTGATCCAGTTGGCGATCGTCGTGTAGTTCGCGCTGCCCACCGGCAGCACCGCCGTCGGCGAACTCGCGGCGCCCGCCGGGTGCGGGATCGTCGACGGCCGCTTCAGCAGCGAGCTGTTGTCCGGATGGCAGGCGTCGTTGATCATCGTCAGTGTGACATTGAAATCGCCCTCCGCATCGCCCAGCAACACGAAGCGGTTCTCGCGGAACGCCTTGCCGGCGGCGATCTCGTCGCTGCCGATGCCCTGGTGGCAGCCGGCCGCGCAGGTGCTGCGCAGGATCGGGTAGATGTCGGACTCGAACGAGGCCTGGGTCAGCAGCCCGATGTTCTTCACGCCGCCGGCCGACAGGTCGTTGTAGTACTTGCTGCCGAGGTCGATCCATTCGGCCAGCAGCCGCTTCTCGGCCTTGGTCAGCAGCGTCGAGTGGTCCGGCGCGCCTGCGGCCGGCGTCGGGTACAGCTTGCGTGCCTCCGTGCTGGCCATCAGGGTCGCCCCCGACAGGATTTCCACCAGGCGGCTCTTGCGCCCCATGCCGAGCGCATCGCCTTCGCTGGCCATCGTGTCGACCATCGCCGGCTCGCGGTCGATCATCGGCACGCCTTCGTCGAGGTGGGTCTTCGGCAGGCCGGTGACCTCGTCGATCAGCGGGTCGCCGATCAGCAGGCGCTCGTACGACGCGGTGCGGCCGGTGCCGGTGATGGTCGCCGTCAGGTCCAGCTTGGCCGGGTCGGCATGGCAGGTGACGCAGGTGCCGGCACCGTTGACGCCGCGGCTGACCGTCCACATCGGCTGGATGTGGTCCGGGTAGTTGATGACGCCGTCGGTCGGGGCCGCGGTCAGCAGGTCGTCCTTCGGATCGGTGTTGTTCTTGTACTTGATGCTGATCGAATTGCGCGCGGTGACGCCGGCCTTGGCCGGGTCGGCCCAGACGTCGGTCGAGACCATGTCGGTCATCAGCTTCAGCAGGTTCGGGTCGAGCCGCGTGCGGGTGCCGGCCATCGTCTCGCCCGACTGGTGGGCGCCGGCGAGGTTGTCCATCCAGCCCGACGGGATCGTGTTGGCGACCGTGCCGGAGTTCAGCGCGCCGCCGCGGCGCGGGCTGTGGCAGCCGTCGCAGGTGCGGCGTTCGCCCGGGCGGACCTGGATCCAGTTGGTGTGGGTCTGGAAGGCGCGGCCTTCGGCATCGACCACGGCCAGCCCGATCGGGGTGTCGGCCGGGACCTGCAGCTTGAACGAACCGTCCGGCTCGATCGGCGCGTAGCCGAGGATCTGCTGCGGCTCGAAGTCGGTCTCGCCGATCGCCTGGCGCACGCCCATGCCCTGGCTCGGGGCCGCGGCGCGGAACGCACGGATGAAGCGGGCCGGCGCACAGCCGTAGGCCGGGTTCGCCGGGTCCTTCATCTTGACGAGATCGGCGACCTGGGCGCGGGTGTCCGCCGGGTCGGTCGGCTTGGTCTTCGCGATCGCGGTGGTGCAGGTGGCCGACAGGTCGGCCGCGGCGATCACCGGGTCGCCCATGCGGCCGAGGCCGTCGGTGTCGTAGACGCTGCGCACTTCGAGCAGGCCGAGCTTCTGCGCGGCCAGCGTGGCGTCGACCGGCGTCGGGTCGGTGGCGTTCGGCTCGGCACGCGACTGCAGCGGCACCGGGTCGGTGTTCATGAAGCCCGGCGGCGGCGGCGCCACCGGTTGCATGCCGTCCTTCGGGCGGTTCGGGTTGAACATGTAGATGCCGTACGGCGGCGGCACGTTGTCCTTCACGCCGTCGGCGGCGACGTCGCTGGCCATCCGGTTGTCATCGGCCAGGCGGGCCTTCTCTTCGGTGGTCAGCGACGCGCATGGCACCACCTTGCCGTTCTTCGTCACCTCGCACGGGCGGAAGGCGACCAGCACGCGGTCGGTGCCGTCCCACAGCGGGAACGGCGTCGTGATGCGGCCGAATTCGGACAGCCCGCCGCCGATGTTCAGCGTTTCCGCCGTCGGGTAGTACTGGCCGCCTTGCGGCGCGACGCCCGGGTTGGCCGGCGTGTTCTGTTCGGAATAGTTGGCGGCGTCGACCATGACCAGGCCGCCGCCTTCCTTCGTGCGCGACAGCGGCATCAGGTCGGACGCGAGGAAGCCCTTGAACTTGCCGTTCGGGTCCATGTCGCGCGGGTGCAGGAAGCTGTTGCCGTCGCTGTGCGCGCCGTACAGCACGAACATGTCGGTGCCGTCGGGCTTCACGCGGAACACCTTGAAGTGGTTGCGCATGCCGACGTGGTCCCAGCGCGAGAACATGATGTCGCCGTTGGGGCGCACGACCGGGTTGCGGTCATGGCTCTGGTTGACCGAGATCTGCGTGATG
>Ga0065165_1001516_pt1 | contig 24459 bp, 23 predicted proteins | sample AraplaMF_Cvi_mMF_FD_63813 | JGI IMG/M metagenome (GOLD analysis project Ga0065165, IMG submission 63813) | Arabidopsis root microbial communities from the University of North Carolina, USA - plate scrape MF_Cvi_mMF (version 2) (version 3) | ecosystem: Host-associated > Plants > Roots >... | reverse complement strand
AGGCCCTGGAATTCGAGGCCGACCAGGGTGTCCTTGCGGATCGGGGCGTTGTTCTCGATCATGGCGAGTGCGACAACCCGACGCGGATTGTCCAGCTTCACCGAGACCACCTCGCCCACCCGGATACCGTTGAAGTTGACGCTGCCGCCGTTGCGCAAACCCGCCGCGGGGCCCTCGAACACGACGCGCAAGGGGCTGCGCTGCTTGGTGGTGTGCAGCGACTGGAACCAGAGCACGAAGCCGATCGCCGAGGCGATCACCGCCAGCGTGAACGATCCGATCAGTATGTAATTCGCGCGCGTTTCCATCGGTTACTCCGGCACCTCAGCCCATCACCGCGCGAGCGCGCTTGCCATGGAAATATTGCCTCAGCCAGGGATGCTGCGAGGCCTGCATGTCGGCGATCGACCCTGCCGCAATGATCTTACCGTTCCCTAAAACGGCGATGCGGTCACATGCTGTGTAAAGGCTGTCGAGATCGTGCGTTACCATGAAAACGGTCAGCCCCAAAGTGCGCTGGAGCGTGCGCACCAGCTCATCGAAATCGCCAGCGCCGATCGGGTCGAGGCCCGAGGTCGGCTCGTCGAGGAACACGAGGTCAGGATCGAGCGAGAGCGCGCGCGCCAGCGCGACACGCTTGATCATGCCGCCCGACAGTTCCGAGGGAAAGCGCTCGGCAACCTCGGGCTTGAGGCCGACCATGGTCAGCTTGGCAATGGTGATCTCGTCCATCAAGCGCTGCGACACTCGTAAATATTCGCGCATCGGAAACTGGATGTTCTGCCGCACCGTCAGCGAGGAGAACAGCGCGCCCTGCTGGAACAGCACGCCCCAGCGCCGCTCGACGCTGCGTCGCTGCGATGTGTTCGAGGAATCCAGATCGACGCCGAACACCTCGATCGAGCCCGCGACCTTCGGCACGAGGCCGATGATGGTGCGCGTCAGCACCGACTTGCCCGCGCCCGACGGGCCGACGAAGCCGAGGATCTCGCCACGCTTGACGTCGAGGTTGAGGCCGTCGAGCACGCGCGTCGCGCCGAACTGCACGGTGATGTCGCGAACGCGAATGATGGGGTTCGCGATGCCGTTTTGCGTGTTCTGCTGAATATCTTGCGCCATCGTCACATCCCGATCGCGGCGAAGAAGATGGCGAACACGCCGTCCATCACGATGACGAAGAAGATGCCTTTCACGACGGACGACGTTGTGTGTTGCCCGAGCGATTCCGCGCTGCCCTGCACGGCGAGACCCTCGACACAGGCGACGATGCCGATCACCGCGGCCATCACCGGCGCCTTGACGATGCCGACGATGAAATGATCGATCGAGATGGCGTCGCGCAGCCGCAGCAGGAAAGCCTCGGGCTGCACGCCGCCATAGAGCCAGGCGACAAGGCCACCGCCATAGAGCGCGGCCATGGCGCCGAGGAAGGCAAGGATCGGCAGCGCCAGCACGAGCGCGAGCATGCGCGGCAGCACCAGCACCTCGATCGGGTCGAACCCCATGGTGCGCAGCGCGTCGATCTCCTCGCGCATCTTCATCGAGCCGAGCTCGGCGGTGTAGGCGCTGCCCGAACGGCCCGCGACCATGATCGCCACCAGCAGCACGCCGATCTCGCGCAGCACCAGCACGCCGAGCATGTCGACGACGAAGAGGTCCGCGCCGAAACGGCGGAAATGGAAAATGCCCTGCTGCGCGATGATGCAGCCGATCAGGAAGGTGATCAGCACGATGATCGGCACCGCGCGCCAGCAGACCTGCTCCATGTGGTGCACGGTCGAGGTCAGGCGAAGCGAACGCGGATGGATCAGCACGCGCCCGCCTGCGGCGAGCACTGCGCCGAGCATGTCGACGAGACCCGCCACCGTGCCGGCGACGCCGGCCACGGCCCGGCCGATCTGCTCCAGCATGCCCGCAATGGTGATCGGGCTCGACTCGACCACGGCGTTCGCCTTGACCCGCCGCACCTCGTCCACGAGGCTCGCATAATTGGCGGAGAGGCCCGCGATCTGCGCCTCCACCGCGCCTTGCGTCAGGCTGCGGCGCAGCCGCTCGATCAGCCAGGCGCCGAAGGTGTCGAGCTTGGCGATCTCGGAGACGTCGATGAAGATGCTTTGGGGACCGCCGGCGAGCTTCTCGGCCTCGGCCACGATCCGCTCCAGGGCCGGCGCGAAGCTCGCGGTCCAGGTTCCGGTGGCGCAAAGTGCCAGCGCATTGCCCTTGGCAATCCGTTCCAGCTTGGGATCGCCGCTCAAAATGTCCGCTCCCGACCCGGGGCGGAGGAAATCAGATAGTTGCGCACACGCCCATACCCGGAAAAGGTATCCCCAACTGGTTAATGTTAGTTGCTAGAGGTAACCAGCAGGTTCAGATTTCGCCAGAGTTCAAAATGACTTCCAGAGTTCCCGCACTCGCCGCGCGAATCGAGCGGTTTCCGATCGCCGGAAGCTTCACGATCAGCCGGGGCGCCAAGACCGAAGCCGTCACCGTGGTGGCCGAGGTCAGCCGGAACGGCCTGACCGGCCGCGGCGAATGCGTGCCCTATCCCCGCTATGGCGAGACGCCGGAGGCGACGCTTGCGGCCATCGAGGCCATGCAGGGCGCCGTGGCCGCCGGCATCAGCCGGCAGGCCCTGCAGGCCGCCATGCCGCCGGGCGCGGCCCGCAACGCGCTGGACTGCGCCCTGATCGACCTGGAGGCCAAGGCGGCCGGCCTGCGCGCCTGGGGCCTGCTGGAGCGCCCGGTGCCGGGCGAGCGCACCACGGCCTACACGATCTCGCTGGGGACGCCCGAGGCCATGGCGGCGGCGACCACCAGGGCCGCGCACCGGCCGCTGCTCAAGATCAAGCTCGGCGGCGACGGCGATCCGGAACGGATCGCGGCGGTACGCAAGGCCGCCCCCGAATCCGAGCTGATCGTGGATGCCAACGAATCCTGGACCGAGGCCAATCTGGAGCAGAACCTCGCAGCCTGCGATGCCGTCGGCGTGACCCTGGTCGAGCAGCCGCTGCCATCAGGCAAGGACGATGCGCTGGCGCGGATCAGGCGGCCGCTCGCAGTCTGCGCCGACGAGAGTGTCCACGACCGCAACTCGCTCGCGCCGCTTCGCGCGCGCTACGACGCCGTGAACATCAAGCTCGACAAGACCGGCGGCCTCACCGAGGCGCTGGCGATGGCCGATGCCGCGCAGGCCCTCGGCTTCGAGATCATGATCGGCTGCATGGTCGCGACTTCGCTGTCGATGGCGCCCGCCATGCTGGTGACGCCGCAGGCGCGCTTCGTCGATCTCGACGGCCCCCTGCTGCTCGCGCGCGATCGCGATCATGCGCTGCGCTACGACGGCAGTCTCGTTTATCCGCCGGACGCTTCGCTCTGGGGCTGAGCGGTTAGCCGGCGCCGCGCCAGCCAGATCACAAGTGCACCGGCGGCGGCCATCGCGGCCATGACGTAATAGAGATTGTCGCCGATGCGGGCATAGATCGCGCCTGACGCGATCGAGGTCGTCGCACCCAGGAGCCCGTTGCACGCGGCATAATAGCCCTGCCCCCGCGCGATCTGATGCGACGGCACGCGTTGCACCAGCAGGTTCATGGTGCCGACGATGGTCATGCCGAAGGTGAGGCCGTGGCCAAGCTGCACGATCGCAAGCAGCGCGAGTGGCGGCTCGTTGGCGGTGACGATCCAGCGCACCACAGCGCTCACCCCGCCGATCGCGATCAGCGTGGACGGATGCAGCGAGAAGCGCGGCGACAGCGCTAACACCACGATCTCCGCGATCACACCCAGCGTCCACAGCCCTGCGATCGCCAGCCCGCTGATCCCATGCAGTTGCCAGTTGATGGCCGAGAACGTGTAGTAGGCGACGTGGCTGCCCTGGATCAGCGCGGCCGATGCGATCACCGCCCAGAAGCCGCCGTCGCGCAACAGTGCCTTGCTTGGATGCGCCTCGGCGGTCTTGCGCCTGATGTCGTCGAGCGGCCGCAGCAGCAGGCTGGCGAGCACCGCGATCACGGCCCATGCGACGATGATCCAGATCAGGTCGCGCGCCGCGATGATGTCGACGAGATAGCCGCAGGCGAGTGAACCTGCAGCGAACGCCGCCGAACCCCACAGCCGCAACGGGCCGTAATCGAGCCCGTAGCGGGCGACACCGCGCAGCGCATAGGCGTCGGTCAGCGGCGTCGTCGGCGTCCACATCATGCAGGTCAGCGCATAGATCAGGAACAGCGCCAGCGGCTGATGCTGCAGGCCGACCGCGATGAAGCCGATCGCGGTCGCCAGCACCGACACCATCATGCCGGCGCGGATCGCGTGCCGCTTCTCGGCAAAGGCGGTGATCTGCGGCAGCGTGGTGAAGCGCGTGATCGCCGGCAGCGCATTGATGAGGCCGATCCAGCCCGCGTCGATGCCGATGGTCTTCAGCCAGAGCGGAAAGAACGGCAGATGCGTCCCCGACACCGCGAACACCGCCGAGTAGAACAGCGCGAGCGACACTGCGAATCGCCGCTTCACGGACGCTGCAATGGGGATTTGTGATTCGGTCTGCATCAAACCAATTGCGATTCGGTCGATATCGTGGTGATCGTTACAGTAACGCGCAGTGATTTGCGCGACGAGATTGTCATGGCCAACGAAGCATTCGCCCTCTCGCCCATGTCTGCCCGCGCGGCCGAGCCGAACGAGCAGGATTACGACGCGATCCGCGAAGCCTTCATGGAGACGGCGCGCGGCCGCTGGTTCCTCGGCGAATATACCAAGCGCAACCGCAATGCCGACACCCGCATGGTACTCGATGCGGTCGCCAAAATCGAAGAAACCCTTGCGGCGCAGCGGCAACCCGTCGTCGAGGACCGCCTGCCGGAGGCGCTGGTCGAGATCCGCCGCGCGGTCAGCGAGGCCGAGACGATCGCGATGGCGGCGTTCGATCCCGCCGCGTTCGAGGCGAGCCTCGCACCGATCCCGCGCGGCGTGCGCATCATCAAGGAGATCTCTTGGCGCTGGCGCGAGATCGGCGCCGACGGGCGAATCTGCGACCTCATTGATTCGCAGCTCGCCTCGATCGAAGCCGCCTGCTCGCAGATTTCGTCCATCGACCCCCGCGTCGAGCTCAAGGCCGCATTCGATCTGCTCAGGGATCGCGTCGAGCAGACCGACGGCGGCGCGGCGCCGCAGGCGGAGGCCCGTAGCGCTCCGGTGCAGGAAGCTGCACCCGTTGCGGAATCCGCGCCCGTCGAGGCCATGCCGGCCGCGATCGCGAGCGAACCACCCGTAGCTTTTACGGAGCCGCCGCAGGACGTCACAGCGCAGCCCGAGCCCGAAACCGTCATCGAGACGGCAGCGCTGGCCGAACCGGCGTTGGACACCGTCGCGGATCTCGAGAACGCGGCGGAAGATCACACTGCGATCGACAGCACCGCGCACGAAGAGCCGGCTGCCGAGACTGCAGCTCTCACCGAAATGACCGACGAGGTCGCGATCGATGCCGCGGCGGAAGCCGAGGACGAAGCCATCCTCGATGCCATCGCGCTGGAGATGGCCGCGCCCGATCCGGAGTTCGACGAGATCATCGACCCCGTCGAGATCGAGATCGCCACCCCGGTCGCGATGGAGGCGCCTGCTCCGGAACCGATGGCCGCCGAACTCGCGGCGCCGGTCGCCGCCGTGATCCCGGAACCGGTCGCACCGGAGCCCGTCGCTGCGCCAGTCGCGGATGAGCCCGCCGAGGACGCGCCGATCGCGATGGACTCGCTGGCACGCCTCACCGACGCCATTGCCGAAGCCGCCGCCGAGGTAATGGAGCAGCCCGCCCCCGCGATGGCCGCCACGGTCGCATTCGGCACCGGTCCGACCGCGACGCTGCCGATGCCCTCGCCGTTCTCCGCGCCGTCGCCCGAGCCGTCGCTCGGTGCCACCATCCTCGCCAGCGGCATCCTGCAAAAGCCCCGCGCCCCCGCCAACGACCCGCTCGCACCGATCCGCCGCATGACCCAGGCCGAGAAGATCGCGTTTTTCTCGTAAGGGTAGGGCCTCGATCCCTTGTGTCCCGGACAAGCGAAGCGCAGATCCGGGACCCAGGAGTCACAGCCTTTGCTGCAATATGGGCCCCGGCTCTGCGGCGCACCGTCAAAGAGACGCTGCGCCGCGTCCGGGGCACGAGAGCGAGATACCGCGCACGCTCTCGCCCCACCGTCATTGCGAGCGCAGCGAAGCAATCCAGGACTGCCTCTGCGGAAGCGCTCTGGATTGCTTCGCTACGCTCGCAATGACGAGATGAGACGCCGCCCTAAATGAAATAACCCTGCCCGCTCGACGCGCCGACACCACCATCGACTGGCAGGTTCACGCCGTTGACGAAACTTGCATCGTCGCTGGCGAGGAACGCGATGACGCTCGCGATCTCTTCGGATTGCGCGCCGCGGCCCAACGGGATGCGTTGCAACAGGCGCGCGAGAAGCTCGGGGTGCTGCTCGAAGATCGGCGTCGTTAGATCGGTGAAGGTCGTCGACGGGCACACCGCATTGACGCGCACGCCTCGCGGCCCGAACTCGAGGGCAAGGCTGCTTGTCAGATTGCAGACCGCCCCCTTGCTGGCATTGTAGAAGGCGAGACCGCGGTCGCCGCCGAGCCCGCTCAGCGACGAGACGTTGATCACCGAGCCGCGGCGTTCGATCAAATGCGGCAGCGCCGCCTTTGTCATGAAGAAGAGGCCATCGACGTTGACCGCGAAAATATCGCGCCATTGCTGGGCCGGCATGCTGACGAAATCGCCGACCGCGCCTGTCCCGGCATTGTTGACGAGAACGTCGATCCTGTCCCATTGTCGGACCACGTCCGACATCATGCGTTCGACATCGGCGGCAACCGAAACGTCACCGGGCAGGATCATGTAACGCGTGGAGCCGAGCGCCTTGCCGACTTCGGTCAATTTGGACTCGCGCCGCCCGATCAGCACGACAATGGCGCCTTCGGCATGAAAGCGCTTTGCCGCCGCGGCACCAATGCCGGTGCCGGCGCCCGTGACGATGACGACCTTGTCCTTGAACCGTAGCTCCATGCCTGTAACTCCATCCGAAAAGCACGACAGGATGAGAGCTAGGACGGCGCGACGACGGTTTGGTTTCAGCCGCTCCGGTTCGGGTTACGTCTGCAATGTGCCGAACGATGTGTTTCGTGAGGCAGACAAAATCGCTCAGCCGCAGTTCCAGACCGCGCCGATCGGCGTCCGCGTCCAGCACGGACCGAAGCTGCCGCCATTGTAACGGCCGCCGTTGAAACCGGGCCGGCCGAAATAGTGCCAGTCGCCGTCCCATCCGTAATACTGGGGAACCGGGTCGATATACCAATGGCGGCGATCGGCGCGCGACAGACGGCGCATCGCTTCCTTCTGCTTGTAGAGCGGAATGGCGTTGCTCAGCGGCTGACGATAACCCGGCAGGAAGCCGTAGCCATGCCAGACCGGCTTGCGGGGTTTTTCAGGTGACGCAGCAGGTGCAACGGCAGGCAGCAGCGACAGGATGATGGCAACGAATAGACATAAAAGACGAGACATGGACCGACCATAGACAGTCGGGTGCCGGAACGCCATTCAAATCGCGGTGCGGGACTTTTCGCCGCTTCTGCTCACCGGCCTCTGGCGATAAGCTCGGCAAAATACTGCAAGCGAGCAACGCCGCGATCTGCATTGCCCGGAGTGAACGAATGCCTCAAACCCCGTCCGTCGGCGCGTTCGCCATCATTCCAAGCAACGACCTCGCCGCCGCGATTCCATTCTGGGAGCGCCTTGGATTCGCGCGCGCGGGCGGCGAAGGCAACTACGTCATCATGCGCGGATGGGGATGCGAGGTGCATCTGACTCAGGCCGGCGACGGTCCGTGGCAGGTGCCCCAGCACAATCCCTTCGGGATCTTCATCCGCACGCCCGACGTCGAGACAATCGCGGTGCGCGTGGATGACTTGATCATCCGCCCCGGCGGCGTGCTGCGCCATCGCGAATGGGGGATGTACGAGGTCGGCATCAACGGCCCCGACGGTCTCCTCGTCAGGGTCGGCTGGCCGTCGGAGCTGGTGCCCGAGACCTAACTGATCACGCCCTTCCTGATCAGGAAGCAGCCATAGCCCCTGCTGTCGCCAACCTGCACGACGCCGAAGCCGGCTGCGGCCGCGCGATAGAAATCAGGACGTGACAGTTTGCCGGCGCGGATGGGCTGGCCGGCCGCGCGCTCGATCTCGGCGAGCACCGCGCGCTGCACGTCGGGGACGCGGTCGGGATCGTCGACCGGTGCCATCACCCGCACCGGATCGGGATCGAAATCGTCGAGCGGATAGACTGACATGATGGCGCGGATGGCCGTTTCCATGGTCATGCCAGGCAGCTGGATCAGGCGCTGCGACGTGGTGCCCTGCGCGATCCGGGCGGCGGGGTGATTGGCATCGACAAAGACGAGGTCGTCGCCATGGCCCATCGAGGCCAGCAGCCAGAGCAGATCGGGCGTCAGGATCGGATCGATCGATTTGAGCATGTGACGGCATATCCCCTGGGATCGTGTCATGCGCCTGCGAAACCGGCGTGGCGGGCAAGCGATCCTTCACCCTAGCAGGTTCCGGACGTGATTCAGATCACGCTCCGCCCCTTGGTGATTGCGATCACGGACCACCGGCTCGAACGCGGCCAGACTTCCTCGCAACCAATCTCGCATCGAGATCAGTGCCAGAGGAGCACGCCATGTTCCGCCTAAAGCCTTTCCTGATGACCGCAACCCTGCTTGTCAGCCTGTGCGGCCTGAGCTGCGGCCCGCTGGCCGCCCAGACCGCGCCTGTGGCCCCTGCCATCCCGGTCGCTCAGCAGAGCCCGGAACAGCGGGTCGCGCTGGTGATCGGCAATTCGAACTATCAGAACGCACCGCAGCTCGCGAACCCCGACAACGACGCCCAGTCGATGGCGCAGTTCCTGAACTCGGCCGGCTTCGAAGTGGTCGCCGCGACCGACCTGACCCAGGCCGACATGCTCAAGGTCGTGCAGGACTTCTCGGCAAAGGTCGCCGCGCGCGGTGCCAACACGGTGGCGATGGTCTATTACGCCGGTCACGGCGTGCAGCTCGCCGGCGAGAATTACCTCGTTCCGGTCGACGCCAAGGTGTCGAGCCCGACCGAGCTGGTCAACAATTCGGTGCGCCTCGTCGACGTGATGTCGACGCTGGAGACGATCCCGAGCCGCATGCGCATCGTCATCCTCGATGCCTGCCGCAACAACCCATTCCCGAACGTCAACGACGCCGGCCGTGGCCTTGCCATCGTCGATGCGCCGAACGGTTCGATCGTCGGCTATTCGACCGCGCCGGGCGCCGAAGCGCAGGACGGCACCAACGGCCACAGCCCCTACACCCAGGCCTTCCTGAACGTCGCGCGCGAGCCCAACGTGCCGATCGAGCAGCTGTTCAAGCGCGTGCGCCTCGAAGTGAACCAGACCACCAGCGGTGCGCAGATCCCATGGGAGAGCTCGTCGCTGACCTCGGACTTCACCTTCTTCGGCGACACGGCGGTTGCCGCCAACCGCGCGCCGGTGAATACGCCGGTCGTGCAGATGGCGTCCAACCTGCCGAGCCGCTCGACCCGCCAAGCTTATGACTACGTCGTGTCGGAGGCACGCCCGGAATACTATCAGGAGTTCATCCAGATGTATCCGCACGATCCGTTGTGCGACCACGTCCGCTGGCTGCTCTCGAACCTCTTGCTCACGCAGGCCTGGCACAAGGCGGTGCTGCTGAACTCGCCGCTCGGCTACAAGAGCTTCTACGACAGCTACGGCAACACGCCCTATGCGAAGGTCGCGCTGAACCTCGAGTCTCAGCCGAAGCTGATCCCCTTGATGCAGGCGACCAAGTTCCTCGCGCCGCAGAACATCGCGCCGACGTTCAAGGTCGGCAATCTCGGCCAGCCGAAGTATATGCCGCTGATGCAGCAGGGTAATGGTGGCTCGCAGATCAACGGCAATCTGCCTGTTATTCAGAAGCCCGGCGAGAACAACGGCATCGGCAAGCTCGGCAACGGCGGCCAGATCGTCAACCTGCCGGCCGGCAACAACCAGCCGAACGGCACGCCGTCGCAGAACCCGGGCAAGATCGTCACTCTGCCTGCGCCGACCAACACGACCAACACCAATGGCGGCATCGGCAAGATCGTGACCCTGCCTGCGACCAACAACAATCAGAATGGCGGCAGCAACAATGCCGGCACCAACAACGGCACCACCAACGGAACGGCTAACGGTACGCCTGGCAAGATCGTCGGCATGCCCGTGAATGCCGGCAAGGGCGGCACGCCCGTCGTCACCAAGCCGGTGCTTCAGACGCAGAACAACCCGATCCGCATCAACAACGGTGCGAAGATCAACAACAACCCGGTGAACAAAATGCAGGTGCAGAACACCCGCCCGCAGTTCAACACCATGAACCGCAACAGCGGCGGCAACAACTTCCGCCAGTCGATGAACCAGTCGTCGGGCAATGGCGGCGGCAACCACCACGGCTTCATGCGCTGATCGCGCCGACAGCACAGACGACAAAGGGGCAGAGCGGAAACGCTCTGCCCCTTTGATTTAGGTCAGGGAATAGGCGCAGCCCGAGCGCGCGCCTCGTCCTTCGAGACGACCGCTTCGCGGTCTCCTCAGGATGAGGCTAATCAGCATAGTCGCCGCTTGAATCTGTCGCCCCGCACTCAGACCTCATCCTGAGGAGCCCGCCAAAGGCGGGCGTCTCGAAGGATGCGCCAAGGAAAAAGCCTCTCAGGCCACCAGCTCGGCGAACAGATCCGCGTCGACATTGCCGCCCGAGAGCACGATGACGACATTCTTGCCGGCAACGTTCAGACGTCCCGCCAGCAGCGCGGCGAGGCCGACGGCGCCGCCTGGCTCCACCACGAGCTTCAGCTCGTGGTAGGCGAAGGCAACGGCCGCACCGACTTCCTTGTCGGACGCCGTCACGCCGCGCGCGAGCAGCTTGCTGTTGATCGCAAATGTCATCTCGCCGGGCATCAGGGCCATTAGCGCGTCGCAGATGGTGCGGCCCGCGGGCGGATGCGGCTCGCGATGGCCGGCGCTGAGCGAGATGCCGTGATCGTCGAACGCCTCGGGCTCGGCGACCACGATCTCGGCCTGCGGATAGCGTGCCTTCACAGCCGTCGCGACGCCCGCGATCAGGCCGCCGCCGGAGGCCGGGGCCACCACGACGTCGGGCGCAACGCCGAGCGCCGCCATGTCTTCCGCGATCTCGCGGCCGGCGGTGCCCTGCCCCGCGATCACGAATGGATCGTCATACGGCTTGACCAATGTCGCGCCGCGCTTCTCGGCGATGCCGCGCGAGATCGCTTCGCGGTCGTCGTTGTAGCGGTCGTACAGCACGACCTCGGCGCCGTAAGATTTGGTGCGCTCGCGCTTGGACAGCGGCGCGTCCGCAGGCATCACGATGGTCGCCTGCATGTCTAGGATCTTGGCCGCCGCCGCCACGCCTTGGGCGTGGTTGCCCGACGAGAAAGCGACGACGCCGCCGGCGCGCTTGTCCTGCGGGATCGAGAACACCTTGTTGAAGGCGCCGCGGAACTTGAACGAGCCGGTGCGCTGGAGCATCTCCGGCTTCAGGAACACTTTGGCACCGACGCGCTCGTTGAGCACGGGAAAGGACAACAGCGGGGTGCGGATGGCGAAGGGCGCGATCACGCGCGCTGCGGCATCGATATCGGCGGGGCCGATCGGAAGGAGCTGTTCGGTCATGGGTCGGACATTATCGCGGCCGCCTCGGCGCGGGCAAGACACCTCCGCGCGATGGACCCCGGTTTTCAGGCTACGAAACTAACCGGCGCCGCCCCATTCCCGCCCGATAGCACCGCGCCCGCCGTCTCGATGCTGTCGACGAAGACCCGAGCGGACGCCTCCCAGGTGTAGTTGGCGGCGAATTCGACGCAGTCCTGCCGGGAGATGCCGAGCGCGGCGAAGCAGGCGTTGCGGAGGTCGTGGTCGAGCGCGCCGACCGGCGCATCGCCGATCACGTCGCGAGGCCCCTTCACCGGAAAGGCCGCGACCGGAAGGCCGCTCGCGAGCGCCTCCAGCAGAGAAGGTATCGGTCTTGCTCGGGAACACGAACACGTCGGCGGCCGCATAGATCTCCGCCAGCGCCTCGCCGTGCTTCTCGCCGAGGAAGATCGCATCGGGATAGGCCTCTTCCAGCGACGCGCGCGCCGGCCCGTCACCGACGATCACCTTGGTGCCGGGCAGATCGAGGTCGAGGAACGCCTCGAGATTCTTCTCCACCGCAACACGCCCGACCGAGAGGAACACCGGTGCCGGCAGGCACAGGTCGATGGCGCGGGGGTGAAACAGATGCGTGTCGACGCCGCGCGGCCACAGCACGACATTGTCGAAGCCGCGATCGGTGAGTTCGCGCGCGAGCGCTGGCGTCGCCGCCATCACGGCGCTGCTGGCGCTGTGGAAACGGCGCAGCGCCCGCCAGATCAGCGAGCCCGGCACCGGCACGCGCGCGCGGACATATTCGGGAAAGCGGGTGTGGAAGCTGGTCGTGAACGGCAGCTTTCGCTGGCGGCAATAGCGGCGGACCATCAGGCCGATCGGCCCTTCGGTCGCGATGTGGATGCTGTCGGGGCGCGCGTCCGCGATCAGCTTGGCGATGCGTGCCGGGCGCGGCATCGCCAGCCGCACGTCGCGATAGCTCGGCATCGCGAAAGTGCGGAACGATTGCGGCGTCAAGAACGTGAACTCGACGCCGAGGCCCTTGCCGGCGTCAGCGAGCTTGGTCAGCGTCCGAACCACACCGTTGACTTGCGGGTGCCAGGCGTCGGTTGCGACCAGGATGCGCATCGAGCGGCCTCTGTTACGCAGCTCTCGCCGCGACCTGCGGGACCTGTGCGGGCTTCTGCAAATGGTCCGCCCAGGTGATGATCTCGAAATGACCGTCGTCGTGCTCGACCAGCGCCGTGCAGCTCTCGACCCAGTCGCCGCAATTCATGTAGCGGATGCCGTTCTCGTCGCGGATCACGGCGTAGTGGATGTGGCCGCAGATGACGCCGTCGGCGTCATGGCGGCGCGCCTCGGCGGCGAGCGCCTGCTCGAACGCGCCGATATAGTTGACGGCGTTCTTGACCTTCTGCTTGGCCCATTGCGACAGCGACCAGTACGGCACCTTGAACATGCGCCGGAAGAAGTTGACGAAGCGATTCATCTGGATCGCGAAGTCGTAAGCCTTGTCGCCGAGATGGGCGAGCCAGCGCGCGTTCTGCACCACGAGGTCGAAGATGTCGCCGTGGATGACGAGATAGCGCTTGCCGTCCACGCCGGTGTGGACGGTGTTCTCGACGACGTCGATGCCGCCGAAATGCGTGCCGTAATAGTTGCGCAGGAACTCGTCGTGATTGCCGGGAATGTAGATGACCTTGGCGCCCTTGCGCGCCTTGCGCAGCAGCTTCTGCACCAGGTCGTTATGCGATTGCGGCCAGTGCCAGCTCGATTTCAGCGCCCAGCCGTCGACGATGTCGCCGACGAGATAGATCGTATCGGCATCGTGATAGCGCAGGAAATCGAGCAATAGGTCTGCTTGAGAACCGCGGGCTCCGAGATGAACGTCGGAGATGAACAACGTGCGAAAGCGCCGTTCCGGGCTCTCATCACTCACATCGTAACTTCCCATGCGCCAGCCTGTAACCAATGTCCCGTGACAGGGGGATGACAGATTGAACCTTTGAGGCACCCTCGAATCGGACCCTGCCTCACCCTCCCCGCGAATATCAGTCGCATGCGACAATCAGGCGACATCGGGCCACAGCGCCCCCCGCAAAGACGGGGAACCCCATGGCTTTGCTGGTGGCCGCCGGGAGGCGGCGCCGCGCGGAGCTGACGTCAGTAAAACTTGTGGAAATGATGCACCGGCCCGTGGCCGTGACCGACGCTGAAGCGGTCGGCGGCGGCGATCGCCGCGCTGATCCAGGCCTTGGCATGGCGCACAGCTTGCTCGAGATCCTCGCCTTTGGCGAGGCCGGCCGCGACGGCCGAGGACAGCGAGCAGCCGGTGCCATGGGTGTTGCGGGTGGCGACGCGCGGCGCGGCCAGCGTAATCGCCTTGCTGGAATCGACGAGGTAGTCGGTGCTCTCGGCGCCCTCGCCGTGCCCGCCCTTGATCAGGACCGCGCGGCAGCCGAGCGCCAGCAGGCGGCGCCCCTGGGCTTCGATCCCGGCCTCGCTCGTGGCGACCGGTTCGTCGAGCAGCGCTGCGGCCTCCGGCAGGTTGGGCGTGATCACCGAGGCCAGGGGCATCAATCGCGTGCGCAGCGCATCGACCGCCTCGGGTGCCAGCAGGCGGTCGCCGGAGGTCGCGACCATCACGGGATCGAGCACGATGTGCGCAGGCTTCCAGCGCTCCAGCGCGGTCGCGATCGCGTCGATGCTTTCCGCCTGAGCCACCATGCCGATCTTCACCGCGCCGACCGCGAGATCGGAGAACACCGCATCGATCTGCGCCGTGACGAAGTCGGCCGGCACCGCATGAATGCCGGTGACGCCGCGCGTGTTCTGCGCCGTCAGCGCCGTAATGGCGGACGCGCCATAGACGCCGAGCGCAGCGAACGTCTTGAGGTCGGCCTGGATGCCGGCGCCACCGCTCGAATCGGAGCCGGCGATGGTGAGCGCAACGGGCGTCGTCATGGGGCGTTTTCCGCTTGTCCGGGGGTCACGCTCCGTCCTAGCGCGCACCCCGAAAGCCTGCAAGTTCGCTTGCCAAATCCGGCCGGTTTTGGCCTATTAGCCTCCAATATGCGCCTTTCGGAGTGACTGCCATGGTTCCTTTCTTCGTCCAGATCAAATGCAAGCTCGGCCAGTCCTACACGGTCGCCAATGCGCTTGCCGAAGCCGAGATCGCCTCCGAGATCTATTCCACCGCCGGCCATTACGATCTGCTGGTGAAGTTCTACGTCGACAACGACACCGACATCGGCCACTTCATCAACGAGAAGGTACAGGTGCTGCCGGGCATCCAGGACACGCTCACCATCATCACCTTCAAGGCGTTCGGCGCGAGCTGACGACATGCAGATGGCGCAGGCCGCCTGGTTGCGCAGCAGGACACCTGTGCGTCAGCCGCCGGCCTGCTTGCGCTTGGGCGGTGTCGGGCCGTCGACCGGCGGCAGCGATTTGAGATAGTCCGCCATCGCCGCGAGGTCTTCGTCGGACAATTGCGACGTGTTCTTGATCACGCGCGTCATCGCACCGCCGACGCTGTCGCCATCAGGCAATTCGCCGGTCTTGAGGAAATAGGCGATGTCCTTCGCGCTCCATTCGCCGAGCTTCTTCTGGGTGATGTTGGGCACCCAGCCCTCGCCTTCCGGATTGGGTCCACCCGCAAAACGCTCGCCTGAGATGATGCCGCCGAGTGCATTGCGTGGGCTGTGGCACTCGGCACAATGGCCGAGACCGTTGACGAGATAGGCGCCGCGATTCCATTGCGGCGATTTCGTCCCATCCGCCACGAACGGCTTGCCGTCCATGAACAGGAATTTCCAGATGCCGACGTTGCGGCGGATGTTGAACGGAAAGCTCACGTCATGGTCACGCACCTTGCCTGCAACGGCCGGCAGCGTTTTCAGATAGGCGAAGAGATCGAGAACGTCCTCGCGTCTGGCGTGCTGATAGGAGGTGTAGGGAAACGCCGGAAAGTAATGCTGCCCGTCCGGCGAGACGCCGTGCATCACCGCGTTGACGAATTCGGCGTCGGTCCACTTGCCGATGCCGTCGGTCGGATCGGAGGAGATGTTGGGCGCATAGAACGTTCCGAACGGCGACTTGATCGCGACCCCGCCGCCGAGGCGGGTGCGGTCGGGCTGATCGGGGACGGCATGGCAGGAGGCGCAGCCGCCGGCGTTGAACATCAACTCGCCATTGGCGAGATCGGGCTTGTGGGCTGGCGCGGTGCCCGCGGCCGCCACCACGGGCGCGCTGAGCCACCAATAGACGCCCGCTGCGGCGACCGCGGCGAGCAGCGCCACAAGGATTGTTCGTTGCAACATTTGGGGCATCCACGCGTTAGGCATGAGCCGGAAAAGTGCGAAGCGGTTTTCCGAAAAGATCATGCTCAAACAACAACCTAGAGCGCGATGGCGATTCTTCCCAATCCCATCGCGCTTTAGAACGAACTTATGATCGATGTCCGCGCGGCTCCAGCCACGAAGATTTTAGCCCGCCGGGGCCCAAAACGGGAATAAACTGAAAATCGGACTGTTGGAAGTTTGCCAACCCAACCAGGTTCAGCAGGGAGAACGTTCATGAACAAGACCGTCATCGCCATGGTAGCGCTCGGCACCGTTGCTTTCGCAGGGTCCGCCAGCGCCGAAAAAATGAAAGCAATGCTCGACGGCAAGTCCGAGGTGCCCGCGACCACCAGCAGCGGCACCGGAACCGCCGATCTGGACTATGACGCGGCCAGCAAGAAGCTGTCCTGGAAGCTCACCTATTCCGGCCTGTCCGGCCCCGCGACCGCAGCCCATTTCCATGGGCCCGCCGAGGCCGGCAAGAACGCGGGCGTTGCGGTCGCGATCCCGAACGCGACCTCCAGCCCGGTTGAGGGTTCGGCCACGCTGACCGACGCGCAGGCTGCCGACCTGCTCGCCGGCAAGCTCTACGTCAACATCCACACCGCGGCCAATCCGGGCGGCGAGATCCGTGGTCAGGTGACCAAGTAGGCTCAACTCCAATTTCGCCAGCGAAGGCCGGACGCGCGAGCGTCCGGCCTTTTCGATTCCGCGCCTCTCAGGCAAGACGTTTTCGCACCTCGCGCTGCTGGCTGCGAGCATGTTGGCCTGCGGCTCCTTGCGTTGGCGCAGCAAAAAAGGCGACCGCTTTCGCGGCCGCCTTTTCGAGCCGGTAGCCCGGATAGAGCGCAGCGCCATCCGGGGTTCTTTCCGAACTGATGGTCCGTCCCGGATTGCGCTGCGCTCCATCCGGGCTACGCAAGACTACGCGGGACCCAGCCTCAGCTGTTCTTGACGCGGAAGGTCTCGTGGCAGCCGCCGCATTCCTTGCCGACTGCGGGGAAGTTCGCCTTGAGCGTGTCGATGTCCTTGATCTTGCCCTTGGCTTCGCTGACGACCTTCGCGAAGCTGGCGATCTTGGCGTCGAAACCGGCCTTGTCTTCCCAAACCTTGGGCGAGGTCGAGTAGTCGCCTTCCTGCTTCACGCCTTTGGCGCTGGCCGGAAACAGGTTCGGCAGCTTCTTGGCGGTGTCCTCGAACTGCGCCAGCGCGCTATCCACCGTGGCCTGGTCGTAGGGCTTCTCGCCCTTGACCATCGCGGCGACAGCGCCGGCGTTCTTGCCGTTGCCCTTCATCAGGGTCTGGACTTCCTTGACGGAATCCTGCTGCGCCCAGACCGCGCCCATGCCGAGCAGGAGCGCGCCCCCGACAACCAAAACTCGTTTCATTCGCAAAATCCCTTTCGCTGAGAGAGGATCGTGCTGACCCCACACTTGGGCCAACACCGTTTGGCAGATTTCATTCCACCCCAGGCGCGACGATAAATCGTCGCACATGGGACCGTCCGGAGAGCTCGCGCTTACAGGCTGTGCCGGCGATGGTGCTCGTTGATCGCGATCCACACCCGCTCCGGGGTGGCCGGCATGTCGATGTGGTCGATCTTGTATTCGCGCCAGAGCCCGTCGACGATGGCGTTGACCACCGCCGGGCAGGAGCCGATCGCGCCGGCCTCGCCCGCCCCCTTCACGCCCAGCGGATTGGTCGTGCAGGGAATGTTGTTGGTCTCGAACACGAAATCGGGGCCATCCGCGGCGCGCGGCAGCGCATAATCCATGAAGGTCGCGGTGATGAGCTGGCCGTCACCGGGCCCATAGACCACCTGCTCCATCAGCGCCTGGCCGATGCCCTGCATGGCGCCGCCATGCACCTGACCCGCCAGCAGCAGCGGATTGAGCGTCTTGCCGAAATCGTCGACGATCACGTAGTTGACGATTTTGATGATGCCGGTGGCCGGATCGATCTCGACCTCCGCGACGTGGGTGCCGTTGGGATAGGTGCCGTCGGCACTGGCAAAGGTCGCGCTGGCGTTCAGCTTCGAGGGATCGGCGCCGGGGCGCTTGGCGAGATCGGCGAACGAGATCGAGCGGTCGGTACCGGCAACGCGCACCACGCCTTCCGAAATCTCGAGGTCGCCGGCGCTGGCTTCGAGCGCCTGCGCCGCGATCTGCTTGAGCCTCTCACCGAGCTCGCGCGTGGCGCGCTCGACGCTGACGCCGCCCGACGGGATCGAGGCCGAGCCGCCGGTGCCGAGGCCCGTGGCGATCATGTCGGTATCGCCCTGGTGGACGTGGACGCGCTCGGGCGCGACGCCGAACTGCTCGGCGACGATCTGCGCATAGGCGGTCTGGTGGCCCTGCCCGCTCGACTGGGTGCCGATCAGCACGGTGATGTCGCCATTGGGGTCCATCCGCACATTGGCGGTCTCCTCGCCCATGGTGCCGCAGACCTCGACATAGCTGGCGAGCCCGATGCCGCGGATCAGGCCGTCCTTCTTGGCCGCCTTGGCGCGCTTGGAAAACTCCTTCCATTCGCCGATCTCCATGGCGCGCTTGAGATGCGCGGCGAAGTCGCCGGAATCGTAGACCTTGCCGGTCGCGGTCTTGTAGGGCAGCGCCTTCGGCTGGATGAAATTCTTGCGGCGGATCGCATCCGGCGTCATGTCGAGTTTTCGCGCGCAGGCATCGACGAGGCGCTCGATGACATAGGCAGCCTCGGGCCGGCCCGCGCCGCGATAGGCATCCACCGGCACGCTGTTGGTGAAGATCGTGCGCACGCGGCAGTGGAAGGCCTGGATGTCGTAGAGGCCCGGCAGCATGCCGGCGCCGCCATGCGGGATGTAGGGCCCGAAGGTCGAGAGATAGGCTCCCATGTCGCCCATCAGGTCGCAATCCATCGCGAGGAATTTGCCGTCCTCGGCAAGCGCCATTTTGGCGGTGGTGACGTTGTCGCGTCCCTGCGCATCGCCCATGAAATGCTCGGAGCGATCGGCCGCCCATTTCACCGCCTTCTTCAGCTGCCGTGCGGCAACCGCCATCAGCGCGTATTCCCGGTACGGAAACAGTTTCGTGCCGAAGCCGCCGCCGACGTCGGGGCAGATCACCCGCATCTTGTCGGTGGGGATATTGAGCACGTTCTGGCAGAGGATGTCGCGCAGGCGATGGCTGCCCTGGCTGCCGACCGTCAGGGTCAGGTGATCGCGCTTGGCGTCGTATTCGCAGACCGCCGCGCGCGTCTCCATGAAGCTTGCGACCACGCGCGGATTGACGATGTTGATTTCGGCGACCGCATGCGCCTTGGCAAACGCGGCTTCGGTCGCGGCCTTGTCGCCGATCGAGACGTCGAACAGTACGTTGCCGGCCTTGTCGGGCCAGACCTGCGGGGCGCCCTTCTTCACGGCGTTGACGACGCCGGTCACGGACGGCAGCGGGCTCCATTTGACGTCGATCGCCTCGATCGCGTCGCGGCCCTGGTCGATGGTCTCGGCGACGACGAAGGCGACGGAATCGCCGACGTGGCGCACCTCGTCCTTGGCCAGGATCGGGTACGGCGGGCCGGTGAAGGGATCGGTCTCCAGATTGAAAAGGCATGGGAGGTTGCCGAGATCTTTCACGTCATCGGCAGTCAGGATCAGCGCGACGCCGGGAAGTCCGCGCGCACGGCTGGCATCGATGGTGAATTTGGCATGGGCATGCGGCGATCGCAGCATCAGGCAGCGCAGCGCGGCCTGCGGCGCGTAATCGTCGGTATAGCGACCCTTGCCGCGGATGAGCGCGTCATCCTCCTTGCGCAGCACGCTTTGGCCAACGCCGAACTTGATGGGAGCCGCCATTTTTTCTTCCCGTCCTATGGTTGTTTTGCCGGCTATATTGCCGTGGAAAAAGTGGCAACGCAAACGGGTTTAAGCGAACAAGCTCCGCGGACGATTGGCCGCCCCCTCGCGTTTCATAGAGAGGCGAGTGGAAAGGCAGCGGAGCGGTCATTTCCACGTGAAGATCGCGCATCCAAAGCCTGGGGAGATGGCACGATAGTTGCCGAACTCGCAACGCAGCAAACACCCGAGAACAAGCGGCCGCATTGACCGTCGCTTGTTCCCGTCGAGTCGTCCGAATCCGGCAACCTATCCGCTACATCCCACCACGCCCCCACAGATCCGTCGTACGATCGCGCAGCGTCTCGATCGCGCGCTCCGGCGTGAGATAGTCGATCTCGCCGCGCGTCAAGCCGATATCCATCAGCTCCCTGTCATTGAGATCCTGCAGCACGACGGGCGAGCGCTGGCGCCACGCCTGAAGCGCAAGCCAATATCGCCTGAGCGAACTCAAGACGACGGAGAGGTCGAAGCGAAGCGCGACGACGTCGCGCTCCGTCACGGATGAGACGTTGGTCTGTTGAGGTGGCATCGGACGCTCCTGCTGTTGAGCCGGCAGCGATCGTGGCCAATAAAAAGGCCCCGTCCGATGCCGGCGGGGCCTGGTGGAAAAGGTGTCGTCGTCAAATTCTCAGCGCGCGACTCCTCCCACGGCCCAGCCGAAGCGGGTCATGTGGTTGCGATTGGATTTGCTCGACGATTTGATCATGCAGCGCGAATAGCACGGCGATCGCGCAAAATCAAGAGATGCACAGAACGAGAGCGCACGCTGGAGGCGAGCGACACACAGGCTCATTCTGAACGCTAGCTAGCTGATCCGAAAGCTCGATGCGTCGTTTTCATTATTGATTGTGATCATGCGGTCGTTGTCAAAATAAAAGATGACGCGGCCGCCCTCAACAACGGTTTCCATCCTGTAATCTCTGAGGCGATGACCGACAACGTCGGCGAGGATGCCTACGTCGACGTGAGGATACTCCCAACCCTCACTTGCTATCGCCCAGGGACTGGGCTCGCCTCGAACTGGCCACCAAAGTATGACGCCGCAGTCGATGATCAGTTTGTGCCAAGTACCATCGAAACGAAGATAGACAACGTTGGCGTTGGCCATGAGCTTGCTCTTGGAGACGAAGCCTTCACAAATGAATGCCTCGCACACCAATCCAGCCAATTCGGGCGCTTGACCTACCTGTTCCATCGTCGTCCCGGCTGCTAACCCCGCACCAGTGACACCAGCCAGCGGTGGCCGAACAACAGCAGGATCGCGAGCGCATAGACGAGCGTGCCACCGACGGCGAGCAGGGCCAGCGTCACTTCGTCATGGAAGCGCATCGCGCCCAGCGACGAGCCGCTGAAGCGCGCGATCAGCCAAAACGTGGCGGCGAGAATAATGCCGGTCAGCAGGAATTTGGCCAGCGACATCAGCCAGGCGCGATCCAGCACGAGAAAGCCGCGCCGCACGGCGAAGAACAACACCAGCAGCAGATTGGTCCAGACACCGATCGCCGTTGCCAACGCGAGGCCGATCTGGGCGAGCGATCCCATCAACGCCACCTTGAGCGCGACGTTGACCGCGATGCCGGTCAACGACGCTCGCACCGGCGTCGCCGTGTCCTTGCGCGCATAGAAGGTCGCGACCGCGCTGCGGATCAGCACGAACGGGATCAGGCCGATGGCATAGGCCGAGAGCGTCGCACCCGCGGCAACCGCGTCGGCCTTGGAGAATGCGCCACGCGCGAACAGCGCGCGCATGATCTCGTCAGGCACGGTGAGGAAGGCTGCGACGAACGGCACCGAGAACAGCAGCGTAAAATCAAAGGCGCGGCGCTGCGCCCTCATGGCGCCGTCATGGTCGTTCGCCGTGATCCGCCGCGACATCTCCGGCAGCAGCACCGTGCCGATCGCGATGCCGATCACGCCGATCGGCAATTGATTGAGGCGATCTGCATAGTAGAGCGCCGACAGCGCACCGGCCGGCAGGAAGGTGGCGATGATGGTGTCGGCGAACAGCGCGACCTGCGTGCCCATCGAACCCAGCGTCGCGGGGCCCAGCGCCTTGAAGAAGCCGCGGACGTCCTCGTCGAGCTTGAGCGGCGCGAAACGCGGCAAGCCGCCATGGCGCGCGAGATCGCCGGCGAGCAGGAAATATTGCAGGAAGCCCGAGATCAGCACGCCCCAGGCGGCGGCATGCCCCGCGGTGGGAAACCACGCGGCGAGCGCCAGCGTCATCATCATCGCGACGTTGAGGAAGATCGACGCGGCGGCGGCACTGGCGAAGCGCTGCATCACGTTGAGCATGCCGCCATAGAGCGTGACCAGCGTGATCAGCAGCAGATAGGGAAAGGTGATCCGCGTCAGCTCGATCGCGAGCTTGCGCTGCTCGGCGTCCTCGGAAAAACCGGGCGCGAGCAAGCTCATGGCCTGTGGCATGAACAGCCAGGCGACGATCAGCAGCACCACCTGGGAAGCCAGCAGCAGCGTGAAGATGCGGTCGGCGAACAGCCTCGCCGCGCCCTCCCCGCGCTCGCCATGGACATGCGCATAGGCCGGCACCCAGGCGGCGTTGAAGGCGCCCTCGGCGAAGATCGCGCGAAAATGATTGGGCAGCCGCAGCGCCACGAAAAAGGCGTCGGCCACCGGGCCGGCGCCGAGGATCGCCGCGAGCATGATGTCGCGGGCAAATCCCGTCAGCCGCGAGAGCAGCGTGTAACCACCGACCGTGAAGATGCGTCCGAGCATGCGATTGTTTTAGAGCCTTATCTATCGACAGATAAGGCTCTACAGCATGGCGGGATTAGGTCTAGGTCCAAACTGAAGCGGAGGTCTGCCCCCTCCCCCGCCTGCGGGGGAGGGTTGGGGAGAGGGTGTCTCAACGACGAGACTCCCCCAGAGGAGAGAACCCTCACCCGGCGCTTCGCGCCACCCTCTCCCGCAAGCGGGAGAGGGGAAAACAAAATCAGCCCGCGAGCGCGCCGCGGACGGCGGCGATGATTCGCTCCTGATCGGCTTCCGTCAGGTAGGCGTGCATCGGCAGGCTGATGACGTCCTGCGACAGGCTCTCGCAAGCAGGCAGGCCGCCGTCGGCGACCGGATACTGCTTGTAGGCGGTCTGCTGGTGCATCGACTTGCCGTAATAGATCGCGGTCGGCACGCCCTGGGCCTTCAGCGCGGCGGCGAAGCCGTCGCGGTCGGTGCCTTTGGGCAGACGGATGGTGTACTGCGCCCAGACCGAGGTGTTGCCGGGCGCCAGGCGCGGCACGGTGACCACATTGGACAGGCCGCGCGCATAACGCTCGGCGACCTTGTTGCGGACGGCGATCTCGTCGTCGAAGATCTTCAGCTTCTCGATCAGGATCGCGGCCTGCATGGTGTCGAGCCGGCCGGTGAGGCCGAGGCGGACGTTGTCGTATTTGTCGACGCCCTGCCCGTGCACGCGGATGCTGCGCAAGGTGGCCGCGAGCGCGTCGTCATCGGTGAAGATCGCGCCGCCGTCGCCGAAGCAGCCGAGCGGCTTCGCCGGGAAGAAGCTGGTCGCGGTGGCGAGCCCGAAGGTGCCGAGCTTGCGGCCCTTGTAGCTCGCGCCAAAGCCTTGCGCGGCGTCGTCGAGCACGAACAGGCCTTCGGCCTTCGCGATCTCGGCGATGGCATCATGATCGGCGGGCTGGCCGAACAGGTCGACCGGAATCACCGCGACCGGCTTCAGGCCCGCTTTCCGGGCCGTCGCGATACCGCGCTTGAGCGATTCCGGGCTCATGTTGAAGGTGGTCTCGTCGACATCGACATAGACGGGCGTCGCGCCGGTCCGGGCGACCGGCGACGCCGTCGCGATGAAAGTGAAGGACGGACACAGCACGGCATCGCCGGGCCCGACATTCTTCGCCATCATCACCATCAGGATCGCGTCGGTGCCGCTGGCGCAGCCGATCACGTGCTTGGCGCCCGAGTAGGCTGCAAGCTGCTTCTCGAGCTCGGCGACTTCAGGGCCGTTGACGAACTGGCAGTGGTCCATCACGCGCTTGACCGCGGCATCGAGCGAGGCGCCGAGCCGGCGGCGCTGCGAGGCGACGTCGATGAAGGGAATGGGTTCGGAACGCAGATGCTGGTTCATGGTCTGGTTCTTGGCGCCTTCTTGAGGTGTCGACATGGAAAGGGATCAGCCGGCGACGCGGCGCGGACCTTTGAGCGCAGGCGATTTGGCTGCGGGCCGTGACGGCGTCTCCAGGCACTGCGTGGCGATCTCGAGACTGGCGACGCCTTCGTCGCCGGTGACCGCCGGCGTTTCGCCGTTGCGCACGGCCTTGAGGAACGCCAGCAGCTCGGCGCGCAGCGGCTCGTCATGGCCGACCGGCAGATGCCGCATCGAATAGCTGCCGTCGGGCTTGAAGCCGAAGCATTCGGTGACCTGGCGCGTCAAGAGATCGCCCATCACGTATTTGCCGCGCGTCGCGACCGTGACGCTGCGCGCCTTGAACGGCGTCAGCCAGTTGGTGTTGATGTGGGCGAGCACGCCA